>OJBM01000038.1_pt1 | contig 81191 bp, 54 predicted proteins | sample 1591061 | NCBI WGS metagenome assembly OJBM01 (sample SAMN05416872, study PRJEB24817) | seawater metagenome | isolation source: Sea water | place: Canada:Atlantic | collected 2013-11
CCAGGCGCGATGGCTTGTTGGCCTTTAATCGTTGAAACCGTGGTTTCAAAATTAACGAAATCGCTGTCATGGCTGACATAACTATTATGATGTTTGTGAGTGTCTTCAATGGCAGGCATTCGCGGTAATGGCTCAAGGCCGTATGATTGTCGCTCTTTGTTATTTCGTAATAGTAATCCATCATAAAAACCGATACGTGGTGCCAGTAAGTTATTACCAACAAATGTGCCATTACGTACCAGTCGGATGTCTTGTCTATTATTCTCAAACCCTTGTCTGGTCACTAAGGTTTCGAAATTTAGGGTACGTTGCTGACCAGCAAGCATTGGCTCCTCTAACTTATAGATATAGTAAGCAAGTGGCTTATCGATTGAGACAAGTGTTGCACCTTCTAATTCGACCGAGACAACACTTGCTTGGATTGGAAAAACAAGATGAATAGCCCTGATTGGCTCGCCTGTTTTATTTTCTAATATTTGAGTTGATCGTGTTTCGATACGGCGTTTAATGGGGTAAATATCAACATCTATTTTTACATCGACAATGCGTGGCATCGGTAATTGAGCATATTGCTGATACTTGCTTTCATAATCGAGATTTATTTGGTCAAGATCTAGAGACGAACGGTATTCATTAATCACATTGGTATTGTAATAAATAAAGCTGCCACTACTGATAAACACCAACATTAAACCAGCAAAAACACCAACGTAGCCCTTAGTTCGAAATGCCGTCAATTTTTTTAATCTAAAACGCATCGGCTGTGATGTACCACGTGTATAAAACATATACGTAAGCATTAACATCACGCCAGCAATAGCGCCCCAATACACACGTAGCCAAATTCCGGCATTAGCTAAATTACTATTATCATTCATTTCCGATAATGGCGCCCACACACCCGGCAAGCCATAACTCAACAACATATGCTCAACGCCTAAGATGTCGCGAGATAATGAAAGCAAACCAATAAACATGATAAAGAGCAAGATCCCAATCGCCCGATTATTCACAAGCACCTGTAAGAAACAAGCAAGGATTGCTAAATAAATATAAGCAATGGGATAGTAAATAAGTCCGCGAGAAACGTATTCACTTAAGCGTAAATCATAGTGACCACTAACTAGCTGTAAAATAATCGCCATTACTACGCCTAAAGCAACGACTGCGAGCATCATTGCCACCAACGCCCCGACTTTGCTCACCACAAATACCCAGTTAGGCGTTGGTAAAGCATCCATCACGCCATTAATATTGCTACGACGTTCACGCCATAAAACTTCTGCGCTATAGAACGCCAATATGACCATTAATGCGCCAGTTAAGGCTTGTTGAATAGCGCTAAGCATGAATCTTGTTAATGGATAAGTGTTTACATCGTAGACGGTTTGACGTCCAGTAAGTGAGAAAAACAACAGAAAGAAACACAGCGACATCAAGATTAAAAATGGCACGCTGCGTAAAATGGCATTCATTTCAAACTTGAGACAATGCACTAACTGCAACCAGTGGCTGTTTGAATGCCAACGTGATGATAGATCTGCAGTGAGATCCACCAGCGCCTTAAGCTTTGTTTCAGATCCCGTTTTTTCCTGATTCACTTTCGGTTGTTTTGGCGGCGTTCTCATCGAGAATTTTGCAAATGCAGCAACCAATAACACTACAGCAACGCCAACCCATACGAGTCGGTTAATCAGTAAATCACCTTCAACGGTCAACATCGTAGAATTGCGCTGCGCAGCCGTCCAATATTCGGTATGACTACCGTAAAGATCCGCCATAAAGGGGTCAAAAACGCCGGATACCGCTGTAGATATATCAACGCTAATAAACAAAATAACCAACAACAGTGCCATTAAGTACGCATAGATAATCTTTTTAAATGCCAGTGTCATGGCAAAAATTAATGCCGAAACAATGAATACGGTTGGTAAAATCATGGTGAAATACACTTGTACATACTGTGAAATTCCACCCTCGCCTAATGTGCCTTCAACCACCCAAGGCCAATGCGTACCAATCCACATGCCCAATGGCAGCATCGCGTTCACAACAGCAAAGGCTAAAAAGCTACCCAGAAAACGTCCAACGACATAGTCAGTTTTGTTAATGGGCGTCGAAAACAACAAGCCATCAAATTTTGAATCGTGATCTTTTAAAATGGCATTACCTAAATAACTAGGCGCAATAAATACCGATAGTATCGACATTAAAATCAGAAATTTAGCAATCATATAAGGCGAGTTAATAAATACATTACCACCACGTGCAGTGCCCTGAAACTCAACGCCGTTTGCCGTGAAGATAAAGGCAATACCAAATAATAAACTGCCGATAAACAGGCTTTGCCATGACAAAAACTGATAACGAAACTCATGGCGCATAATGCAATTAATCATTGGTAGACTCCTTGCCAATTGCGATGAAATATACATCCTCTAAGTTGGGCGTCGCAACACCAAACGAGTCATCAGGTTTATTGGCTGAATGCACACGAATTTCAACTTGTCCGCTACACAGATGATCTGAAATCACCTTGTAGATTTGTTGATGGTCATTTAGCTGTGATTTGTGGATTGTTTTAGTCCAGATTTGACCGTTTAGCGCGTTAATTAAATCTTTTGGTTTGCCATGTGCCGATATTTCACCTTTCGCCAATACCGCCATGTTGGTACAAAGATCGGCAACGTCTTCAACAATATGGGTCGATAATATAACGACAATGTCTTCACCGATATCGGCTAAAAGATTGTGGAAACGATTACGCTCTTGCGGATCTAAGCCTGCTGTCGGTTCATCAACAATAATCAGTTGTGGCTTGCCCAGTAACGCCTGAGCAATACCAAATCGTTGTCGCATGCCACCAGAAAATGTAGCAACGTTCTTCTTTCTCACTTCAAATAAGTTAGTTTGAACCAGCAATCGTTCGACCGCTTGATGACGAGTTTTCTTGTCGGTGAGTCCTTTGAGTACAGCAAGATGATTCAACAAATCATAAGCGCTACCACGTGGATACACACCAAAGTCTTGCGGTAAATAGCCAAGTTGACGGCGTAAATCATCGGGGGAATTTAATATGTCAACGCCATCAAACGTAATTTCGCCGCTTGTTGGCTGCTGTAAAGTTGCCAATGTGCGCATTAAGGAAGATTTGCCTGCGCCATTTGGCCCAAGTAAGCCAAACATGCCTTTTGGGATAGTTAAGTTGACGTTGTTGATGGCTTTTACGCCATTTCCATAGGTGTGAGTTAGTGCTTGAATCGATAACATTAGGTTGTCCTTTTCTGTTTACCCGTAATCAATGAAGTTGCTGTTTTTATAGCGGTTTAAAACCCTATTTACTGCGTTACGCTCAATCCCAATAGCTAGCTATTGCTCAATCGCGCGCCTTGTACATAGAATTTTACTCACACCATAAATTCCTGCATTTCCAATGGTCACGGGTATAGGCGTGCAAAAGCCGCCGAATCTATTTAGGTTCAGATAATTGGTGTAATAATTTATTGTTTTTGGCTGCTAGCTATCTAATGAGTGCTTCATATAAATAGCCAGCAAATGTCTAATTTTTGTGTTAATAAACAAGACTGAATGGGTACTACGAAGGAGGTCTTTTAATCAATATTAAGTGTTGAATATATTGACTGAGTTCTTCAACTTGTGGGTGTTTCTTCTTAAGAATGGCAATGGTGCTACTAAGCTCTGTCAGCGACTTGAGATCTAACGTCTGCACCTGTTTAATGTTCGTCAGTAATGTATAAATTGTATCGCGATCATCGTGGAAACTAGCGTCGAAGCGCTCGTCTTTTAGCGCAGGCATTTCTTCGCTATTCATGCATCGCCAATGTAATTTAGCAAAAAACACATCGCAAAATTGTCCAAGTAATATTAGACGTTCATTATTGGTTACCCGATTGTTATCGAGCTCGTTGTACTCATGCAGATAACTCGATGCTGATAAATATACGTTTGATGATTTACTGGCTTTATCAATAATGTAAAACGGACTTTCGCGCTTAATATTCACAAACATTGAGTGCGATGAATCGATGGTAATCTGCTGTGGCACTTCAATGCGAACTGTCACCCGCTGGCCGCGATTAAAAGTTTCAGGAAACAGTTGAAAGTAGCGATTGAGCGTCAACACATTATCACTAACACTATATTGATAATCGATAGCCTCAATATTTTCCGACAATGCAGCCTCACCGCGACCATTGCTAAAATAAACAAGACTAACATGAATATCACTTACATCATTTGCGACTGTCACAAGCTCAATGTCGACATTTCGTGCTAAATAATTATCTCGCTCATGCTCGACAATCGCTAACGTCATCATGTTATTTTTCGGCGTAATAGTGACTTGTCGAGTCAATTGTTTCTCGTCAGACATTTCAACCATTAAGTAAAATACACTGGTAATAATTAACGCTATTGGAACAGTTGTTAACATTTTAAGCGTTCTGTTCACAGGTCGGCGTGGCTTTTCCAGGTAATATTCACGAATAAACACCACACCACCAACAACCATTAAACAAATAGTCGCCGCACTTAATATCCATTGCACCCACTGATAATAAATTTGGTCATAGTTAAATTCGCTAATACCAACACCGAGTAAACCAAGCACCACCAGCAAGGCCAATAACAAAACGTTCTTTAACAGCCACCGAAAAAATGTCCGTTGGGCAAAGATGCCATGAACAACAACGTGGATTACCAAACCTATTACGCTAAAAGGAAGAAATAGCACCCGTTGTAATGTCAGAAATTTGCTTTTAGGCACATCACCAACCTCGGCAATTTTCTGCGCAGTAGCGGTTTCGCCCTTCGATGCTAACACTTTGTTTCTGCTATTGTTTTTGTCAAATGAAAACCACAAGATAAGATACATTACTATACCAAATCCAAACGCCAAAATTGCGCCGGTAAATGCCAAGCGAATTAAAAAGGCAGGGATATTGAATCTAAGAGATAATCCAGCACATACACCGGCAACAATTTTGTTGTTATCATCTAAATAAGTTTTTGGCGTCGTTTTCTCAACAGGCTCATCAACTGATTCTTCATCGCCTAAATAACCGACTTGCGCAATGAACTCGTTAGCTTGCTTAAGGGTTATTGCTCGCTGTTTACCTTCGTTAACGCCGTAGAATAATTCTGCGAAGCGTAACTCAATATCTTCAAATATTTCGTCACCAAACTCTTGTGTAGCAAGTTGTTGCTTTAACTTTTCAAGGTAGGCCTGCAGCGTTTGGTAACCCTGCTCTTCTATCCAGAAAACTTGCTTAGCAATTTCAATATTGACTACTTTATTCACTGTCATTTCCTCGTCGAATCATTTCAACTGAACCATGTATCTCTTGCCATGCGCCATCCAAGTCTTTAAGCACCGCGTGGCCTTCCTCTGTTAACGAATAATATTTTCGTGGCGGACCAGACTCAGACTCAACAAAGCGATATTGCAAGATATCGGCTTTTTGTAATCGATTAAGTAACGGATACAACGTGCCATCTGTGACTAACAGATCAGCAGCCTTTAGCCGGTCGATAAGTTCTGCGGTGTAAACTTCGTTATCTGCTAATAAACTAATAATGCAGAATTCCAAAATACCGCGTCGCATTTGCGAAATTGTGTTTTGTGCTTTCATAACACAAACTATATAGCAAGCTACCTTGCGTTACAAGGTAGCTTGCTATATAAAATTCAGTGTTCATAAATCGAACGCTCGTTTCCTTTGCTCTGACTGGGTTTAAGCGAAAAATTAATTTTTATAGAGTGAGTATGATTTGAAGATTTGAGAGGGAAGAAATAAAAAAGGCCGCGAATGCGGCCTTAAGTCATCAATTTAGCGAAGTACTAAATTATAGGTTGTCAGCGTTCTCAGAAAGGTAGCTAGCTACGCCTGCTGGAGATGCGTCCATACCTTTGTCACCTTGGTTCCAACCAGCTGGACATACTTCGCCAACTTCTTGGTGGAATGCAAGAGCATCAACCATACGGATCATTTCGTCAACGTTACGACCTAGTGGTAAATCGTTAACTACTTGATGACGAACGTTACCTTCTTCATCAATTAGGAAAGAACCACGGAAAGCAACGCCAGCTTCTGGATGCTCAACATCGTAGGCTTGACAGATAGTGTGCTTAACGTCAGCAACTAATGTGTAACGAACTGGACCAATGCCGCCTTCGTTTACAGGCGTGTTACGCCATGCGTTGTGGCTAAATTGTGAATCGATAGAAACACCGATTACTTCAACACCACGTTTTTGGAACTCTTCAAAGCGTGCATCAAAAGCGATAAGCTCTGATGGGCATACGAAAGTGAAGTCTAGTGGGTAAAAGAATACAACTGCTTTTTTGCCTTTGATTACTTCACTTAGTGTGAATGAATCAACGATTTCGCCATTACCTAGTACTGCTGCTGCTGTGAAGTCCGGTGCAGGACGACCTACTAATACGCTCATGTTTATCTCCGTTTTTTTGTGCTTGTTAGCCAAGCTTTACTTTCAATTGGTATGATTTATTCTTCGTCTGCATATTTTGCAGCAACTTCTTTCAACAATGGCTGTAATTCGCCTTGTTGAAACATTTCTAAGATGATGTCACAACCACCAACTAACTCACCATCAGCCCACAATTGTGGGAATGTTGGCCAGTTTGCGTATTTTGGCAATTCTGAACGAATGTCTGGGTTTTGTAGAATATCTACATAAGCAAATTTTTCGCCACAGCTCATGATTGCTTGAGATGCTTGTGAAGAGAAACCACAGTTAGGTAGTTTAGGAGAACCTTTCATGTATAAAATGATTGGGTTTTCAGAAATTTGCTGTTTAATTTGTTCGATAGTATCCATTAGAATTCCTTTGACGACAGTGCCCATTATTTTTAACAATAAATAGCGGTAATAAATAGTGGGAAAAACTTAAAATAATTTCGCCAATTATACCCCGTCACTGCCTAACACTAAACCCTATATTTACTAAGTGTTTAATGCGTTGATTAACAATGTGGACAAAGGTTACATTCATTTTTGACCCAAATCAATTTGTTGATGTATTATAACGGCGAATAATAATTATGTGAGCCTAAAATAGGCAAATTTCTCAGGAGAATCCCCATGGCGTTTGAACTACCAGCCTTACCGTACGCAGTCGATGCACTAGCACCACACATGTCACAAGAAACTTTAGAGTTTCACCATGGTAAACACCACGCCACTTACGTTGCAAAACTAAATGGTTTAGTTGAAGGTACTGATCTAGCTTCTAAATCTTTAGAAGAAATTATCAAAACTTCTGAAGGCGGCGTATTTAACAACGCAGCTCAAATCTGGAATCACACGTTTTTCTGGAACAGCCTTAGCCCACAAGGTGGCGGCGAGCCAACTGGCGCTTTAGCTGATGCTATCAACGCAAAATTCGGTTCTTTCGCCCAGTTTCAAGCAGCATTCAACGACAAAGCAGTTAACAACTTCGGCTCTAGCTGGACGTGGTTAGTTAAAACTGCTGACGGTAGCCTAGACATCGTTAACACTAGCAACGCTGCTACGCCGTTAACTGATGACAGCCTAACGCCAGTATTGACTGTAGATTTATGGGAACATGCTTACTACATCGATTACCGTAACGTTCGTCCTAACTACCTAGGTGGTTTCTGGGCACTAGCTAACTGGGAATTTGCTGCGGCAAACTTCGCTGGCTAATCTAAGCTAATTGTTAGCTACATCTTAAAGGGCCTGCCGGCCCTTTTTTATTGCCTTTTAGTTAGTGCTTGAAACGAGAAGTGCTATCTATTTTGACTTTTTTGTTCTAACTTATGAAATTAAGATTGCTAAACGTAGTCTAACGTAAGGGATTGCAGTAGAGGTTTAAGGGAATAGTATGAATTGAATCAATTGGTATTTAAAGAAATCTTTGCCTTCCTGTAGATGCTGTCCTAAGCTGAAAGAATGAATCAACCAAATTAACATAAACATAAGTATTACTGATATGAATTGTCTTTATTGGACTTTGTTAATCGGTAAACAGGTCATTTGAAGTCTATTTTGACACACTGATTAATAGAGAGACATCACACTCTAGGAGGTGCTCAATGTCTATTTTTAATCATTATAAAGCGCGTTTTGATGCAACCAAGGAAGAAGAGTTTACCCTCGATGAGTTTTTACAATTATGTAAACAAGATAAATCGTGCTATGCATCCGCAGCTGAACGTCTACTCATGGCAATCGGCGAACCAGAGACAATAGATACAGCGCAAGATCCTCGCTTAAGTCGAATTTTCTCCAATCGTGTTATAAATCGCTATCCAGCTTTTAAAGATTTTCATGGCATGGAAGACGCCATCGATCAAATCGTTTCTTATCTAAAACACTCAGCACAAGGCCTTGAAGAGCGCAAACAAATCATTTATTTACTCGGCCCCGTCGGAGGTGGTAAATCTTCAATCGCGGAAAAATTAAAAAGCTTAATGCAGAACGTCCCCATATACCGTTTGAAAGGCTCTCCTGTTAACGATCATCCGTTATGTTTATTTGATGCGAGTGAAGATGGCGATATTATCGAGCGAGAATACGGCATTGCCAAACGCTATATCAATACCATTATGTCGCCATGGGCGGTAAAAAGATTACATGAATATGGCGGTGATATTTCTCAATTTAAAGTGGTTAAATCCTACCCTTCTATTCTCGATCAATTGGCCATTGCTAAAACAGAACCGGGTGATGAAAACAATCAAGATATTTCTGCATTGGTGGGTAAAGTAGATATTCGTCAGTTAGAGCACTTTTCTCAAGATGATCCAGATGCCTATTCATATAGCGGCGCTTTATGTCGCTCAAATCAAGGGTTAATGGAATTTGTTGAAATGTTTAAAGCACCAATCAAGGTCTTACATCCCCTGCTCACTGCGACGCAGGAAGGCAATTATAATGGCACGGAAGGTATATCAGCTATCCCATTTAATGGCATTATTTTAGCCCACTCAAATGAATCAGAATGGCAAACATTTAAGAGCAATAAAAACAATGAAGCGTTTTTAGATCGCGTTTTCATTGTGCAAGTTCCGTATTGTTTGCGCGTTACTGAAGAAGTGAACATCTACAACAAACTCTTAGAGAACTCGAAACTAAACGATGCTCAATGTGCGCCTGATACCTTAAAAACGTTAGCTCAATTTAGTATTTTATCGCGGTTAACGAAACCGTCTAACTCCAGCGTTCAATCAAAGATGCGTGTTTATGACGGCGAAACATTGAAAGACACCGATCCGAGCGCCAAATCACTGCAAGAATACAAAGACAATGCAGGTGTTACCGAAGGCATGAGTGGCTTATCAACACGTTTCGCTTTTAAAATTTTATCTCGAGTATTCAACTTCGATGATAATGAGATTGCCGCTAACCCTGTCCACCTATTTTATGTATTAGAGCAGCAAATTGAACGAGAACAATTTAGTGATGAACTTAGAGAGCAATACCTTGAGCATTTGAAGGGCTACTTAATCCCTAATTATATCGAGTTCATTGGCAAAGAAATTCAAACCGCCTATTTAGAGTCTTATTCCGAATATGGGCAAAACATTTTCGACCGTTATGTCACCTACGCAGATTTTTGGATTCAAGACCAAGAATATCGGGACTCCGAAACTGGACAACTATTTGACCGCAATGCGCTCAATGACGAATTAGAAAAAATTGAAAAGCCGGCGGGCATTAGCAATCCCAAAGATTTTCGAAATGAAATCGTTAATTTTGTGTTGCGCGCCAAAGCGAATAATTCTGGCAATAACCCTCAATGGACGAGTTACGAAAAGTTACGGGTGGTTATTGAAAAGAAAATGTTCTCGAATACGGAAGATTTATTACCAGTGATTTCATTTAACAATAAAACGAATGCTGACGATCAGAAAAAGCACGCCGACTTTGTTGACCGCATGACCGAAAAAGGCTACACCCAAAAACAAGTTCGCTTGCTCACTGAATGGTACTTACGCGTTCGAAAAGCCTCATAGAAGGAGGCACATTATGTCTCATTTTATTGATCGACGTTTAAATGCGAAAAATAAAAGTTCTGTCAATCGACAGCGCTTTTTAAATCGCCATAAAGAGCAAATAAAACGCTCGATAGATCAGGTCATTACAGACAGAAGTGTCACTGATGTTAGTTCTGGCGAAAACATCACTATTCCTAAACGGGATCTGAGTGAACCTATTTTTCACCATGCCAATGATGGACAAAGACAGCGTGTACATCCGGGAAATGATCAGTTTCAACAAGGCGATAAAATTGAGCGTCCAAAGCAATCAGGTGGCCAAGGGACCGGCGAGGGAAATGCAAGTGATCAAGGGGAAGGTGAAGATGAGTTTACCTTTGAGATTTCTCATGACGAATATTTGGACTTATTGTTTGAAGACTTAGCACTACCCAATTTAGAAGCTAAGCAAAATGCAGATGCGCAGGAGTTTAAGACAACGCGCCACGGTTTTTCAGAAGTGGGCCTGCCCAATAATATTAATATTGTGCGCTCACTAAAAAAATCAATTTCCCGTCGCATTGCGCTAACGGGATCAACGAAACGTGAATTAACAGCACTGGAGGAGCAATTAGCCACGTTGGAACAAAGTAGTGGTGAAAATTATCAAGCGCGTAAATCGCTAGAAGCACAGATTCAGCATTGTAAAGAGCGCATTAATCGCGTGCCCTTTATTGATGATTTCGATTTACAGTTTAATCATTACGCGCGCACACCAGTGCCAAGTTCAAAAGCTGTTATGTTTTGTATCATGGATGTATCAGGCTCGATGGATCAAGAAACGAAAGATATTGCAAAACGATTCTATATCTTATTGTACTTGTTCTTGTCTCAAACTTATCAAACCACTGAAGTTGTTTATATAAGGCACCACACTCAAGCCAAAGAAGTCGATGAACATGAATTTTTTTATTCTCAAGAAACTGGCGGAACTGTCGTTTCCAGTGCGTTGAGATTAATGCACAAGATTCAACAACAACGTTATCCAACATCACAATGGAATGTTTATGCAGCACAAGCCTCTGACGGTGATAATTGGAATGACGACACACCACTATGTAAGGAAGTCATAGAACGGGATTTGCTCCCTAATACTCGCTATTTCAGTTATATCGAGATAACGAAGAGTAGCCATCAGTCAATGTGGCACTGTTATGAAAAAATTAGTGAGCTGTATCCTGAATTTGCTATTAAACACATTAAGGAACGTGCAGATATCTATCCTATATTTAGGGAATTATTTGCCACGTCATAGGTGACATTATGACTAATCAATCGGCAACGAAATTTAAAGATTGCGAATGGACTTTTGAAAAACTTGAATACTTTGACAACATTATTAGTGATGTTGCCTGTAGCTTTGGCTTATCGACCTACCCCAATCAAATCGAAATTATATCATCAGAACAAATGATGGACGCGTATTCTAGCGTCGGTATGCCCATTGGCTACAACCATTGGAGTTACGGTAAAAAGTTTATTCAAACGCAGAAAAATTATCATCGTGGTCAAATGGGCTTGGCGTACGAAATTGTTATTAACTCAAATCCTTGTATTAGTTATCTCATGGAAGAAAACTCAATGACAATGCAAGCGTTAGTGATTGCTCATGCTTGCTACGGCCACAATTCATTTTTTAAAAACAACTACCTTTTTACCACATGGACAGATGCCGATTCTATTATTGACTACCTTGTTTTCGCCAAAAAATTTGTCAGTGATTGCGAAGAAAAGTATGGCGTTAAAGCGGTAGAAGACACGCTCGATTCTTGTCATGCGTTAATGAATCTCGGTGTTGACCGTTATAAACGTCCGGCAAAAATATCACTTCACGAAGAAAAGAATCGCCAAGATGAGCGCGAAGCTTTTCTGCAAGCACAAGTCAACGATTTATGGCGCACGGTTCCTAAATCTAAACAGGTTGAAGAGAATCTAAATAGCCATCGTTTTCCTCAACAACCGCAGGAAAATATTCTGTACTTTATCGAGAAAAACGCACCACTTTTAAAGTCATGGCAGCGTGAGCTAGTCAGGATAGTTAGAAAAATAGCGCAATACTTTTATCCACAACGTCAAACACAGGTCATGAACGAGGGATGGGCAACGTTCTGGCACTACACCATTATCAACACGTTATTTGATGAAGGAAAAGTAGATAACAGTTTTATGTTAGAGTTTTTGCATCATCATACTAACGTTGTCTATCAGCCACCGTACAACAGCCCCTATTACTCAGGTATCAATCCTTATACATTAGGCTTTGCGATGTTTCAGGACATCAAACGAATGTGCGAAGAACCTACCGCTGAGGATAAAGCCTGGTTTCCTGATGTAGCAGGGAGTGACTGGTTACACACGTTGCATTTTGCGTGTAAAAACTTCAAAGATGAAAGTTTCATCAGTCAGTATTTGTCGCCGCATCTGATCCGCGAACTAAAACTGTTTAATACGTTAGATGATGATCAAAATAACTTTATTGAAATTGACGCAATCCATAATGAGCAAGGATATTTGAAAATTCGAGAGGCAATGTCGCAACAATACAACTTAAGCTATCTTGAACCCAATATTCAAATACATCACGTTGATATCAGCGGAGATAGATCGATTACGCTGCGCCACTACGGCCATCATAATATTTCGCTGGGAGACAACATCGACGAGATGCTTAAACATTTGTATCGATTATGGGGGTTTGAAGTTATTTTAGAAAGTGAAAATGAAGTAGGTAAAGTTAGCGAGATAACTCGATGCCCAAAAGCACCGAGTCCAGAATAAAGACTTACTTAGCGAATTGGCACAACGATGTCTGTTGGCATTCTATCGCGTAGTGATAGCCATAATTTAGCGGTCTTAAGGCCGTAACGACGCATTGCGATAACGACTTGGTCATAATCACCTGATTGCGAAATTTTGATTAACTCTTCGTAATGGTTGTCAGCTAAACGTCGTGCTTCTTCTAGTTCAAAGTAGAGCTTACCGAGGCGACTATACATATCTTTGAACCCGTTAAGGATCAACACGTAAATTGGGTTTCCCGAAGCAAACGCTAATTGATGATGCAATGAATAGTCAAAATCAGAATAGGCTTCCGCGTTATCTTCAATTTTCTTGTATTGCTTCAAAATATCTACACTTTTTTCTTGGGCCGCTTTCATCGCTGCACGTATATAGATAATTGAGACATTAGTTCTTGCTGATAGTAACTGGTCAACTAATTCTGGAATCCCATTTTGATCTAGACGTGCCATGGTAACAAGCACACTTAATCCAGCAGTCTCCCAGTAGTTATTTACTTTAGTTGGTTTGCCATGCTGAATTTGCAGCCAACCGTCACGAGAAAGACGTTGTAATACTTCACGGAGAGTCGTTCGGGTAACACCAATAAGTTCTGAAAGTTCACGTTCAGCAGGAAGGTATGAGCCAGGAGGAAAACGTCCCGTCCAAATAGAGTCTACTAAATATTCTTCAGCGAATCCGGCTGGGCTTTGCGCCTTATAAATCATTAAACACTCAAATCAATTTCAATAAAATTCAAAGAATAATAACAGAGCTAGCTGAAATTGATACCGATTTATTTCACGTATTTGCTCTTTTAAGATGATTCTTAATCAATCGCAAGATTATTGTGATAAAGAGTGATCTCTAACACTCTACCTTCTTTCAATTGGACGATTGCTTTAAATTTATGCATTAAATAAATTATTGCCAAATTGACTGTTTCTAACAGTAAACAATCAAATTATAACGAAAATGAAAGTTAAATAAATCGTAAAAACCAATGATTTTATGCAATAAAACTGTCATTAAATAATAGATAGCAATCAAAATAAAACCTGACCGCAGCGTCCACATTTTTAACTTTGACTAATTAAGCATCGATTAATACAATAAATTAACAATTTTAAGTGGATAAATAAGCAGATCACTTGCAAATTGATGCAATGCCTGTAATTAATAGAGGCCATTATTAATGATGCGAAAAATACATCTGTCACTAACTAATAATTAGCTCATAAAACAAGTTGCTAGTTATGCAGTAAAGCGTTGATAGAATTACTGTGTTTTTCTTCTCTACGTGAGGAACCAATGTCGACAATGTCACTTAATCAAGCGTTTATGCGTAACTTCTTAGGCAACTCGCCTAAATGGTACAAATTAGCGATTATTACCTTTTTAGTTATTAACCCTTTTGTCTTCTATTTAGTTGACCCATTCGTTGCCGGTTGGTTGCTCGTAGGTGAGTTTATCTTCACCCTAGCAATGGCATTAAAATGTTACCCATTACAGCCTGGTGGTTTGTTAGCGATAGAAGCTGTTGCTATTGGCATGACCTCACCCAAAATGGTATTACATGAAATATCCGCCAACATGGAAGTAGTATTACTACTAATATTCATGGTTGCAGGGATCTTCTTCATGAAAGACTTGTTGCTCTTTGTATTTACAAAACTAATTACCAAGCTACGCTCAAAAGTCGTCTTATCATTAGCGTTTTGTGCTGCTGGTGCCATTCTGTCGGCATTTTTAGACGCACTAACAGTTATCGCCGTTGTAATCAGTGTTGTTATTGGTTTCTATAGTGTTTACCACAAGGTATCTTCTGGTAAACACTATGATCACGAACATGACCATACTCACGAAGGTGATTTCCACGACCAGCATCGCGCTGATTTAAAACAGTTTCGTGGTTTCTTGCGTAACCTGTTAATGCACGCCGGTGTTGGTACTGCACTTGGCGGTGTAATGACTAAAGTTGGCGAGCCACAAAACTTAATCATTGCCGAAAAAGCAAGCTGGGACTTTATTGAGTTTGCACTTCGTATGTCACCTGTCACTATTCCTGTCTTCGTATTTGGTTTATTAACCTGCTTTGTCATCGAAAAAATGGGCTGGTTTAGCTATGGTGTTCAACTGCCAAAGAACGTTCACAAAGTATTGTCTGATTTTGCAGACGAGCAAGATAGACGTCGTACTCCTAAAGACAAAGCAAAGTTAATTACCCAAGGCGTTATCGCAGGTTGGCTAGTGATTGGCCTAGCACTTCATTTAGCCGCAGTTGGCTTAATTGGTTTATCTGTTATCGTACTAGCAACTGCACTTAACGGCATCACTGAAGAACACGCGCTGGGTAAGGCATTTGAAGAGGCTCTGCCATTTACTTCACTATTAGCCGTATTCTTTGCCGTTGTAGCCGTGATTATTGACCAAAACTTATTTACGCCAGTAATTACCTGGGTATTAAGTTATGAAGGTAATACACAAATGGTAATGTTCTACATTGCCAATGGTTTATTATCGATGGTGAGTGATAACGTGTTTGTTGGCACCGTTTATATTGAACAGATTGCTCAAGCCTTGGCAGATGGGCGCATCAACCGCGACCAGTTTGATATGCTAGCGGTTGCAATTAACACAGGTACTAACTTACCAAGTGTTGCAACGCCAAATGGTCAAGCTGCTTTCCTATTCTTATTAACAAGTGCACTAGCACCGTTAGTTAGACTAAGTTACGGTCGTATGGTTTACATGGCATTGCCATACACCATCGTACTTTCAATCGTAGGTTTCATTTGTATCCAGTCAGGTTTCTTAGCAGACAGTACAGAAAAGCTCTATGAGAAAGGATTAATTAAACATCACTCGGCAATTGTTCAGCCATCCGGCGGCGATCACCACTAAGGTGTTGTTAAAAAGCGTATCTTCGGATACGCTTTTTTCTTATATTATCTAGATCTAAATTCAACGAGTTATTCATGCTTACCTTTTTAAACTCTCTACCCACTGAACGCAAAGCCTGGCTGACACTGGCTGGCGTCGCCACTACCTTTGAATTAGTTGCGATGTATTTTCAACATGTCATTGGGCTTGAGCCTTGTGTGATGTGTATTTATCAACGTACAGCAATGATAGGCCTTGTTGGCGCAGGATTAGTGGGTGCTATTGCACCGCAGAATTTTGGTTGTCGATTGGCTGGTTATGTATTGTGGGGCTATAGCGCTATCAAAGGTCTGCTATTAGCCATTGAGCATGTAGGTATTCAAACAACTCAGTCGCCGTTTTTCAGTTGTGATTTTAGGCCTAACTTTGCACATACATTGCCACTTGATGAGTGGCTGCCATTCTTCTTTAGAGCCGATGGTGATTGTGCGTCGATTTCATGGATGTTTGCAGGTTGGTCAATGTCTCAGTGGATGGTGGTAATTTTTAGCTGTTTTGTGGCAACATTTTTAATTGTTGTACTAAATAGATTACGCGCTAGTAATCGATTTAAAATTTAATCTTAATAAGGGAAACAGAATCTTTTTGTTTCCCTTATTTTAAGCATCGGATATTACTATTTTTTTGTTAATACACGCCCTGCAAGAATATTCGTAAATTGACTGTTTTCAATAACAATTGAGCCGTTAACAATCACTGTTTCAACCCCCTCAGAAAGAACGTTCCAATGAGAAAAGCTTGCTTTATCTTTATATTTTTTAAGGTCGACAATAATAATGTCAGCAAAGTATCCGTTAGTTAATAAACCGCGCTGAGGTAACTTTATTGCTTGAGCCGTTTTGTAGCTGCTTTGCATCACGAATTGCGGCAACGTTAATACACTTTCTTGAAGTACATATTGTCGGTATTTTTTTGGAAAGCTTGCATACTTTCGAGGGTGTCCATTGGTTCCATCCGAAGACGTCACGACCCAAGGTTGTTGCATAAATTGACGAATATCATCGGCAGACATATTAAAAGATGCAACGCGTATTGGTGCACCTTGAACTAATTCAATGACTAATTCTGACGCATTTAATCTGCGTTCTTGGGCAACATCTTTTAACGTTTTCCCCACAATAGACTCATCATTTGCCACTGTAAATAACAACGCATCAGCACCACCACGACGGCGAATATTCTCGGTAATTTGTGCCATAATCTTTGGACGTAATGACAAATCATTAAGTCGATTTACAAAAGCTTGGTGTGAATCAGCCATCACCCACTTGGGAATAACCGCGCTGTGTAAATGGGTGCCAGATGCTTGCCACGGATACTGGTCAGCAGAAATACTCACTCCGTTTTTTCGTGCGCGATTCACTTTATCAATAACTGCACGACTCTGCCCCCAAACATCGACACCAAGCGCTTTAATATGTGCTAAGTGCAAATGAATATTTGCCGCTTTTACAATGTCGATTGCTTCATCAACAGCTTGTGTAAAGCCAATATTAAAAGTACTTTCATCTCGCAAGTGAGTGTCGTAAATCCCGTCATAGGTAGACGCTATTCTCGCAAGTTCAATAACTTCTTCGGTAGATGCATAACTTCCCGGAACATAATACAAACCAGTAGAGAGCCCAATTGCGCCATCTAACATTGCTTTATTCACTAAAACTTTCATAGCAGCCAATTCATCAGCAGTTGCCTGACGTTTACTACGCCCCATAACGTGTTCACGAACGCTACCGTGACCGACCAACAATGCTGTATTAGTCCCTATGCCTTGTTGATTTAGTTTATCTTTGATACTTGCAATATCAACGACGTCTCCGCCATCATTTCCATTAACAACCGTGGTAACACCTTGCGTCAGATAATTTAAATTAGCGGCTGTTTCAGGGTTCTCTAATTCCGCCAACGAATGTGTATGTGGATCAATAAACCCAGGACTGACTAATTTATCACCAGCGTCAATAACTTTCTTGGCAATAAACTGATACTGTCCTTTTGGCAACACGGCGCAAATTTTTTCTTCGCAAATGCCAATATCTAATGCTTGTGCCTCACTGCCATCCCCAACAATAACGTTAGTCGACGTAATTAGCACATCGACTGCAATGTTAGATGTTGGCGTTGTGGTACAGCTCGATATAAAAAAAGCACTGAATATAGCAGCACACGATATATTTATACGTTTAATTGACATAACTTAATGGCCATAGAATTTATTGGCTGGAGTATTTAATAATTGCTTCATTAACGTGTCATTAGCTTTAATCGCTACGTCATTTATAACGGTTCTATTAGTGTTATCTCCCATTTCATAAGTGATAGCATGCACATTAAAAGTATCTGCAATATATTGTTTAAATACGCCTTTATTCGGGCTATTACCTGGTTGCTGGCGCACTTTGAATTGCGGCATTTCAACAGCTAATTGTGCTAGCCACTGTTCAACTAATAATGGTGGGTTAAGGCCATAGTCACTTGGCATCGTATAAAAAACGTCTTTATGAGTTGAATGAAAATCTAATGCGAAAACAATTTTTTCACCAGCGGCAACAATAGCATTTAATTTATCTCGTATTAAACGTGATTCAACTTGCTTAAATGCTTTCCAATCGCGATTGAGATCGACACCTTTGGCATTGTGGCGCCAATTTCCAGCAGCAACGCCATCGGGGTTTACATTGGGAATAACCAAAATATTAAAGCGTTGTCTAAATTCACTGCCTTTATTGCTTAGCATATTGTCAACAAATGGAAATAGTGCAAGCGCACCTGTCACTTCCGGAGGGTGCATTCGACCAAGAACCACCAGCCATTCTTTATTGTTAGGCTGAGTTATTTCCATCATGCCAATATTGCGCCCCTTGGTGGACGTTCCTAACGATGATACAACCACGTCAGGTGACTGCTTATGACTATTCATCCATGTGCCGTAAGCTTGATTAGTCACTAATTCTTGCCCAGCGATAAATAACGGTGTCGGCGATGCGGTAACAGAAAAACGTAATTGTTTTTTACTCGACTTGAATTTCAGAGGTTGCCAATATTTACCATCAACACTCTTTTTAGGTGAGTAGCGATGATTTCCACCAACATAGTTAATAACCACATCAATATCTCTTTTAGCCTCAGAACTTACTTTAAAGGCATACCATGGACTGTTATTAATTGGTTGATTTTCTGGTGTAATGGTTAATGTCACACGGCTATCATTAATCACGCAATCATCAACTCTCGCGTTATTAAATCGAGAGTCGATTGTAATGCCATTCCCCAAGCAGATATCAGCATTGCTTGAAAGAGCAGCGGCATCATTAGCGCTATCTGAAGGCAATATTATAGTATTGCCGCATCCTGAAATAGCAGCGATGCAGCATAGAGAAAGGAAGTATTTTTTCATTGTGTTTTCCGCTAAAAAGATGGCTTGATTAACCAAAGTTAATCAAGCCACATCACTAATAAAGAGAGGATAGATTAAAACTTTTTATTAATATTAATATAAACGTATCTTGCCATACTTGAATAGACACTTGAGTTATAACCAAAAGATTCATCAGAAATTGGCGGCTTCTCATCCGTTAAATTACGAATACCTAAGGTCACCTTCGTTTTGGCCAATACCTCTTTAGGCAAACGATAATTTACGTAAGCATCAAATTTAGACCAACTTTCACCTTTATATTCGAAAGCTTCATCGTCAATTTTATAATCTAATCCAGTGTCGGTAATTGCCCCTATGTAACGATATTTAAGTCCAGCGCACCACGCTCCTTGACGCCATCCAATTGACGAAGTAGCACGCCATTCCGGACGACCATTTTGTTCAATTAGGCTACCTGTTCCCGACACATCAACTACATCACCTTTATAAAGCAACGCATTTTTGAGGGCTTCATCAGATGAATTTTGCGCCTCAATAACTTGTGCACTAATATCATCAGCGATTTGATCAAATTTCGTTAATTTAGCGGCGTTAAGTTTAAATTTAAAATCACCATATTGCGTATCCAAATCGTACTGAATACTAAAATCGATACCTGATGCATCACGATCTTGCAGATTGACATAATTGTTCGTGATAGCAATCACTTCATTGTCATCACCACCGCGTAATACATTTGGATTACCGTTTCCACTAGGATCTTGATGACGTAATAACGCGTCATAGGCTAGCTGGGTTTGCGAATGAATTAAACCAACGGTATCCGTCTGCTCCAGATCCCACCAATCAAGTGCGATAGTCAAGTTTTCAACTGGCTGAAATACTATACCGTAACTCACACTAGTGCTTTCTTCAGGTTTTAAATCATCACTGCCATTACGCACTTCCAGTGCTCCGTAACGACTCTGGGTAAGTAAATCATTACGCGTATTTACGCGTGAAACATCCTTTGCGACTACTTGCGGTAAGCCGGGCGCTTTAAATCCTTCGGCGTACGATGCGCGTATCTGAACCTTGTCATTAACCTCCCAGGCCAACGCGAGTTTAGGTTTTAATACATCACCAACATCAGAAAATCGCTCATAGCGTGCTGCCAACTGCATATCCAAGCGTTGTACCAACGGTGCATCAACCAATAAAGGAATTGCTAATTCACCGTAAGCAGAAAATACATTACGGCTACCGTCTGAATCTGGCGTTGGGCTTGAGCCTAATACTTGGCTTGCGTAGATGTCAGCATCTTTAGCACCGCCTACGATATCTTGGAAATTTAATGTTGTATTTAATTCATCAGTGCGATAATCAGAAAAGCTCTCGTAGCGATATTCAACACCCGCAGCAAAACCAACTGCCCCGGCAGGCATTTCAAATAAATCACCGCGTGACACTTTAACATCAACCAATGCGAGCTCTGTTGCACTATCACGAACCACATCAATCATAAAATTATCTATAACAGACTGGTTATTACCGGTGGTATCACCAACATGTGGATTATTAACATCTGCACCATTAAACACATCATATGCAGTGGCTTCGTCACTGCTGTTTATGGCGTCTTGAAAACGTTGTGTATGAATTCGATTGGTTTTGTCTTTAGTTGTCGCCTTTGAATAAAGTACCGCACTATCCCAGTCCCAATCATTGAAATAACCACGAAGACCAGTTAATACACGATAGCTTTTATCAGTGACTTCAATGTTACGTGGGCCCGTATCAACCGGGCGATACTTTCTTAGCTGAACCTCTTCGCCAAACGGATTGTAAAAGGCGTCTTGGGCGATGGTAAATCGCTGTGAAGTTAAGTTTGAAGCCTGCTCGCGAACACGATCTGCAGTTGCGTAGTAGTACATTGCTTCTGCATATAACTCAGTATCGTCTGTAAGCTGATGAGTAAGCAATGAATACAAGTTGCCACGCTCAATACCTGAACTCAATGACCGTTGACTATTGCGATCAAAGCCAGCGCTCGATGGTTGAGAGCCGCGATCTACACACACACCTTCAACATCTAATGCAGTCGTCGGATTTCCTCTGCTATCAGAATCTTCACAACCAGATAACGTATCAGGTTGTAAATGAAAAGTACTTAAGGTGCTGGTTCTAAATTCCCCCCATGGGGTCGATGAGTTGAGGTTATGAAGGTCGGAATTGTAAATAGGGGTACCATCGTCATTGGTTCCTGTAATACCGACATAATCCGGAAATCGTGAATTACCTTGTAAATTAGAACTTGCAGCATAATGTTTCTCGCTAGCCATCATTAATGAGCGTTTGTAATATCCAGCCGATAATGAGATATGCGTCGCTTCATCATTAAGAAAGAATCCCGTTGCGCCACTAATATTTAACGCATCACGAGACGTCCCCTGCTCATCACCATATTGAACATTGATTTCAGAGCCTTCGTAGTCATCTTTCAACAGGTAATTGACGACACCAGCAACAGCATCAGAGCCATAAATTGCCGCAGCGCCATCACGAAGAACATCAACACTTTTTAAGCCACGAACGGGTAATGTATTTGAGTTTGAAGTAGTGACCGGCACAAAATTTTCAGACTGGGTTCCTGGATGTAGCACCATGCGACGACCATTTAGCAATACTAAGGTGTTACCGGTTCCCAATCCACGTAAGTTATATGAAGACACATCACCACGGGCATCGTTTACTCCGCCAACAGCACGAGAGCTATTAAACGCAACGTCTCCCTGTTGCGGTAAGTCAGCCAGTAACTCAGCACCAGTTAATGCGCCACTATTTTCGATATCTTCCGCAGAAATCACTGTCATAGGAAGAGCGCCATTGTCATGGTTTACTTTAATATGAGAGCCAGTTACTGTGACGCGCTCTACTTCTTTTTCTTTTTTTGCTTTTTTCTTATCGCCATCCGCTGCTAGGGCAACGTTGGACGCCAATGCCGCTGCAACACATAACGTTAAATGGGCTATGCGTAAACTTTTATTCTTGCTACTGCTTATATCTTTAGTAGTCATACCTACCTCTATTATTATATTTGATACAAATGGTGCGTTAAAACTCAGTTATCTAAGGTAAACCTTAATCTAAAATCATTAATGGTTAGTTGATTTCATTAGGTATAGTAAACACATGGTTAGGTGTCCTTAACAATAAGCACTTTGTAGTAAAGGTATAACCTTTGGTTATACTATGAAAAACTTACGGTTAATTACTCCCATATAAAAGCATGATAGCGTTAAGCTCGGTTAACTTATAAGATAACTCAGTGTCGAGATTTTCGCTCGATTCCCGATAAAAATAATAATAATTGGATGTGCTCTATGTCGTTAATTCCACGCTATACATCAAAAAATCTCGTTTCACTGTTGCTGCTAATGTTTAGCCTTTGCGTCGCTATCTATGTCAATTTCAATACGTCGCCTATCTACAAAGAGCAACAATTAACCTTTGAAATTTTTAGCGACAATCAAGGCGCTAAGTTCTATAAATACAAAGGAAAAGACACCGCAGTTGGCGACCCTATAGCCTATTCAAAATCTCCCCTTCGACAAACAGCATTGGATGTAAAAGCTCCGCCAAGTAATTTAATTCAACAATGGGTTATTTTTCCCGATGGAGAAATAAAATTGCTTAAACCAGCAAAACATTTTGGCATTTTTTCTTTGATGCCAGCCTTTATCGCTGTTGCTTTGTGTTTACTGCTGCGAGAGCCTTTAATCGCGCTACTCGCAGGAGTTGTTAGTGGAGGATTTATACTTGGAAAATACGACATACTTAATGATGTCTTAGTGCCATCACTAGCGACTAATAGCACCGCAGCAATCTTACTTTTATACCTTTGGTTATTAGGTGGTTTGATGGGACTGTGGGCTAAAACAGGTGCCGCTGCTTCATTTGCACAGATGATGACACGCCACTTTGTTAAAGGTCCTCGTTCCGCAAAATTTATAGCATGGATCACAGGTATTATTTTTTTCCAAGGTGGGACGATGAGTACTGTAATCGTCGGTACGACAGTCAAGCCACTCGCTGATAAAGCCAATATTAGTCATGAAGAAATGGCATACATTGTTGATTCAACAGCCTCGCCTATTGCGTGTATCTTTGCGTTTAATGCATGGCCAGCGTATGTTCAAGCACTAATTTTTATTCCGGGTGTGGCGTTTTTAGCAACCGAAGCTGACCGCATCGATTTTTTCTTTTCTAGTATTATCTTTAGTTTCTACGCACTACTTGCGGTTGTTGGTACCTTGCTACTCAGTCTAAATTTTTTGAAATTTTCAGGTAAACCTTTGCAAATGGCTCACCAACGGGCCTCAAAAACAGGACAACTTGACGCACCGGGAGCCCAACCGATGAGTGCGAAAGAATTATCGAGTACAAAGATTCCAGATGGATATAAAGCAAGTCCATTAGACTTTTTAGTGCCGTTGTTCGTTCTTATAGCCACATCAATTGGTACCTTCATCATGTTAGGAAGCCCGAAAGTAAACTGGGCATTTGGCCTGGCACTCATAACATGTGCCTTGATGGCTCTTGCAAAAGGCTTAACGCTCACCGATCTAGTTGACGGGATTAATCAGGGACTTAAAGGTGTCGTATTGGCCAGTGTGATTCTAATGCTAGCCGTAACGATTGGCAGTATTAGCAAAGACATTGGCGCTGGTTTATACATGGTCGATATTTTAGCCAACGGCATCGCATTTTGGGCGCTGCCTGTATTGCTACAACTAATCACCATGATTATTGCGTTTTCAACAGGCAGCAGTTGGGGAACCTATGCGATTACCTTTCCATTAGCAATGCCGCTTGCCTGGGCACTTAGTCAGTCTTATGGATTGGCTAATCCAGAGATTTATTTGATGATATGTTTCGCCGCGGTTTTAAATGGCAGTGTTTATGGCGATCAGTGCTCACCTATCTCCGATACCACTATTTTGAGCTCAATGACAACGGGCTGCGATCTCACCGATCATGTAAAAACACAAATTATTCCAGCGACATACGCCGCTGTCATTGCAGGTTTATTGTGGACACTCTCAGCTTATTGGTTAGCGAATTAACTTTTAAAGGAATTAACATGCGATTACGTCATATTGAAGTTTTTCACGCCATCTATGTCACAGGCTCTATTACCAATGCAGCCAACTTCTTACATGTTTCTCAACCATCAGTGAGTAAAGTGCTCGCTCACGCTGAGATGCAGCTGGGTTTCGCATTATTTCAGCGCATTAAAGGAAGACTTGTGCCAACCGCTGAAGCGCAAATGTTGTTTAGCGAAATTGACAAAGTATATAAACAAATTAGATCTGTTAGAAACTCAGCAATTAATCTAAAAAAGGTAAAGACAGGAAATATCAATATTGGTTTAACGCCTGCACTAGGGTTTGATTTAATTCCAACGGCAGTCGCTCAATATAAAATCGACAACCCACAAGTTAATATCAATCTACAAACAATGCACAACGACGAAGTACATCAGGCTCTGTTAGAACACAAAATTGATTTCGCACTAATGTTTTCACCGCCGCCGTTATCTGGTGTAGAAATGCAAACAATTTGTGAATCACAGCTTGTAATGATGTATCCCAATGAGTTTTATCCTCAACAACCCAGCACAATTAGCCTTGAAGATATAGCAGGCCATCAAGTCATTGGTATTTGGGACAGCGGCCCGCTAGGTGATTTACTCTGGAATCGTTTATCCGAAGACGATATTGAAGTGAATGCTGATATCAAAGTACAAACTTATTTCATTGCAGCACGCTTAGCTGCTCAAGGCATGGGCGTATGTATCATTGATGAGTTTACTGCACGTGGAAACCTAAGCCATGGCATATCAATTGCTGAAATAGCGCCAGCTTTAAAATTTAATTTAAAGGCCTTGCATCTAGACAATAAATCACTTTCTCATGTAGCTAGCGATTTTCTTAATTTAATCAATAAATTAGCTAACAACCCAATGTAACTTTATTTGCTATAACCTAAGGTTATGGCTGACGAATAAAGGGATATTGTAAAAAATGCCAAATAATCTTTAGTTTAAGTATTAACAAAACAGCTTAACGATGAGCTGACTTAATACATAAGCTAGGATATTTTAATGAAGATACAAGCACCTTACTTACTCTTTCTTGGCGATGCCAACGATGAATTATCAATTAAGATGGCTAAAGGCGTTGCTGATTGGCGTCCTGAACAATGTGTTGGTGAATATCGTTTGAATAACTGCACAGTATCGACAGGACAACCCGCAATGGATATTAAAACAGCTAAAGCCGCGGGCGCCAAAACTTTCGTGCTAAGTTTTGCAAATTCAGGCGGTACAATAGATCCCGCTTGGATTCCTTTTATCATCGAGGCACTCGAAAATGATATGCATGTTGTCAGCGGCCTTCATCAAAAACTCACTGATATTGAGCAAGTTAGTGAATTAGCAGAGCGCCGTGGTCTCGACTTAATCGACATTCGTCATCCGTCTCAATCATTTAACACAGGAAAAGGGTATAAGCGCAGTGGAAAGCGTTTGATTACCGTAGGAACCGATTGCTCAGTGGGTAAAATGTATACATCACTATGCATTGAAAAAGCGATGAAGGCACAAGGTTTTGATGTCGACTTTAGAGCATCTGGCCAATGTGGAATTCTCATTGCTGGAGACGGTGTTGCAATCGACTGCGTAGTCGCAGACTTTATTGCAGGCGCCAGCGAAACCCTTTCTCCGGATAATACAAGTGAACATTGGGATATTGTAGAAGGTCAAGGTGCGCTCTCACATCCTGCCTTTGCTGGCGTAAGCCTAGGGCTGCTTCACGGCGCTCAGCCTGACGCTATCGTCATTTGCCATGCGATAAACCGCTCAACGATGCGTGGCCTTGATAATCGTCCTTTGCCGAGTATCGCTCAGACTATTGAATTAAACCTAGCGGCCGCGCGAGTCACCAATCCCAATGCAAAAGTTGCTGCGATCGCCGTAAATACCTCAAGCGTCGATGAACGAGAAGCGCTAAAAATCTGTAACGCAATTGCAATTGAGCATAATCTACCGTGTGTCGACCCTGTAAGACATGGTGTTGATGCCATCATAGGAAATCTGACATGAAACCACTAACCTGCATGGTCAAAAATCAACAATGGCCTCTCGCGCGCGAGTTTAGAATTTCGCGCGGTGCAAAAACACAAGCAGATGTCTTGGTTGTTGTACTAAGTGATGGCCATCATGTTGGCTGGGCTGAAGCGGTTCCGTATGCACATTACGGTGAAACGATTGAAAGCGTCACCAAACAAATCAGAGATTGTGTAAAACAATTGACGACAACTTCAACACCAAGTGACCTTGCCAATTTATTACCTGCCAGTGCTGCGCGTAACGCGTTGGATTGTGCATTATGGGATTTGATGGCAAAACGTGACAATACGCCAGTTCACAAACTCATTAATCACAGCGCACCTCAGACAAAAATTACCGCGCAAACACTTAGTCTTGGTTCCATTGAAGATATGCGCCAACAAGCGGCTGAAATTTGTCATAGCCCGTTGATTAAAATTAAGCTCGATGCTAATCAGGTCATCGAACGCATGCAAGCAATTCACAAAGCGGCACCGACATCACAATTTATTATTGATGCCAATGAAGCGTGGAGTTTTAAGCAGCTCACTCAATGGTTACCACAGTTAAAGGCCCTTAACGTAGCGCTAATCGAGCAACCTTTAGCTGCAGGGCATGATGAAGAGCTCATTAATTTAACACCTGAGATCCCATTATGTGCCGATGAATCATGCCACACCAGTGCTGATTTAAGCTATTTAAAAGGTCGTTATCAAGCGATAAACATAAAACTGGATAAAACCGGAGGCTTAAGCGAAGCCTTAAATTTATTAGAACAAGCGAAAGCCGCAGATTTGATCATTATGACCGGATGCATGGTTGGCACGTCACTGGCTATGGCACCAGCGTTTTTAATCGCACAACACGCTCAATTTGTAGATTTAGATGGGCCACTATTAATCGCCAATGATCGCTTATTTCCGTTCTCATTCGACAATGGAATCATGCAACCTATGCCGATGCAATTATGGGGTGGTAATAGCAATTATCTAAATCGCGAACTGATGAATTTATTGCCTAAGAAGTATTTAATGTAATACTTTCGCTGTTAGTCTTATAGCGCCCAATAGACCGCCCTTTAGCAAGGGCGGTTTTTAATTTTAATCTTTCAATTCCAAATACTTTACTGACACTTTATCTAACTCCGTCAATGGGCGATTAAACTCAATTAACGCTGACTGCGGTATTAGTTCATTATCAATAGGTGTCTTGCCAACAGGGGTAAAAGCACTATTCCATTGAATAAAAGACAAATCATCAACAAATACCCTATTAGCAATCTCTAATTGATTTCTAAACTCAACGATAAAGCGAACCCCTCGATAGCCAACGCGTGGCGAGTTAAATGGCGCAGAAAGTCTTTGCCACCCTTTTGAGTCACTAAGTTCGAATGATTTAATTAAATGTTTTGTGCCTTTATTTAACGCATCATTTAATTTATCTTTCTTCTTCCTGCCCTGCCAATAGACATTAACTTGTGTTGCGCCAGTTACATTCACTGCCAAATCAACTGTCATGGGATTACCACCGTTGTAGACTCTTGCAAAATTAGTCATCGACAATGTTTCGGAGCCTTTCGGACTTATCACAGATGTTAATGAACTGAGTCCCGAATTTGCTTTTAATTGAGTCAACGAAAAATGACTACTATCAGTATTCCAACCGCGCTCTGCACTATCAAATAAATTAAACGATTCCAGAGTAGAACCGTTCGTTAATCGCGTGCCAACGCGATAAGATAATGACTTATCATTTGACGATATTTTGTTAAATAGTTGAGTATGATGAGAAGCCGATAACTCGACGATTTGTTGATTAGCTTCAACAATTAGCTCTGAGCTCCTTTGGGCAAACGAATCATTTGATTTAGGAAGAATAACGGCATGTCCACCAGAAAAAGTAACATGTGTGCCACGCTTTCTTGAAAGTGTCTGTACGCGTTTTAATAACTTAGCACGTTGCTCCCCAGTTGCTGGGGTCGGCTGATAACCCTTTAAGTAAACAGGAACAACTTCAGCGCGATGAAATGTTTCACCGTCCATCCATACGTTTAGCACAAAAGAATGTGGCGTGGCGTAAAAGTACTGGTCAAATATAAAATTGCCTAGCGAGTAAGCAATAAGCTTTCCTTTATAAACCTCAAAGCCTTGTGTAACGTGGGGATGATGCGCGATAGCCAGATCCGCTCCGGCATCAATAGCTGACTTTAATCGTTGTTCAGTCATCACCGTCGGCTCACTTTCGTACTCTTGGCTGCCATGATATTGCACGACTACAGCTCGTCCTTGTTTACTCTCTTTGGTTACCCCCGAAACGATATTTTTCTCTGAGCCAAAGGCTGCACCGCCTTTATTCATTGCAGCGGTTTGATTGGGTGAAAAGCCCCCTTCCCAACCAACATAACCCAACATCGAAAATGGTGTTTTATTGAGTGTAACTTGATGGGCGGACAACGCTTGTTTTTCATTAAGACCAGCGCCAGAAAAACCTAATCCACTACGTTTAAGTGCGTCTAATGTTGAAATTAGTCCTTCATCTAAAAAATCATACGTGTGATTATTGCCAAGTGTTACATAATCGATTCCCGCCCATTTTAAAGCGCTTAATGTTTCCAGCGGTGAGAAAAAAACAACCGACTTTGGTGCTTTTTTTTCTGGTCGTTCATGGGATATTTGTGTTTCTAAGTTGACTGCTGCGTAATCTGCTATTGATAAATAAGGTTTAACTTGACGAGTAATAAACTTAGTATCTTGCGCTTTACTTTGCCGGTGAATCAATACTGGATTATTAAACTTAGGCTTACTAAATCGGCGTCCCATCATGACGTCACCGCCAAACGAGAGCATGACCCGCCCATCTATTTTCTCAACTAAAGCAATTGACCTAATTTGTTTTTCAGAGGTTAGTTGAGCGCTAAGCTCAAAATCACTAAATGACTGTATTGCAGTGTAATAACCTCGCTTACTAAATTTGAATTGATAAACGGGTTGTTGGTTTGCTGATAATCTAAATTCACCACGTTTGTTTGTGTAAACAGCTTTCTGGTTAATGGAGATTTTCACATCAGATAAATAGTTATTTTTTTCGTCGGTGATGTGACCAACAAATACCACGTCTTTTGCATGCAAAGCATTAACACTTTGCAACAACAATATGGCAATCAAGGAAATTAATCTCATGAAAGTGCTCTCTTTTTATAATTGATAGGAATCCAGATTCGACCCTAACACCCCAGCAAGACAACAACTAATTCCCAAACAACCGAGAAGTATAACTTCAAGTTATAGGTAAGCACATGTAATACCAATTGATAAAGATGTCTAGCTTATATTTACGGCTCAAACTTCAATGGCCAGTACACGACATGATCTTCTAAATCGCCGGCTTTCTTCTCACTAATCACCTTCCCACGGACAGACTGTCCGAGACGATGCATTTCTTTTGCGCTGCCAACATTTAGCGGGTGCCAACTCGGTAGTTCTTTACCTTCATCTAGTAAGCGGTAGGCACAACTGGCAGGAAGCCAGCTAAAGCTATCTCGATTTTCTAAGGTAACTTTGAAACAATCTGGCACTTTTTTAAAGCGATTAGGGTAATCACTACATTGACAAGACTTCGTATTGAGTAATTGACACGCAACATTAGTGAAGAATAACTCCTCTGTTTCATCATCAATTACTTTATTAAGACAACATTTACCACAACCATCGCAAAGCTGTTCCCATTCTTGGTCGCTCATTTGCGATAAAGATTTTTCTTTCCAAAACTCGTGCTGTGCCATAGGTTACTTCTTACCAACTGAAAAAGGCATTATACCAAACCATGAGTCAGTGTGGGCACGTGATACAAATTATATCGGACTTATGTTATTTAATCGGCGGGTACTTTATGCGGTTAGACAAATAACCAACAGCAATGGCGTTATACATTGAATCAGTTAATGCTAATAGATGTTCGAAATTATGATAGGTCAAATAAACACGGCCTTTAATACCGTCAGGTGCAACCAACTTTGCCGTTAATGTAGCATTAGGTAATGCGCGATTATCAAAGCGAGTAAGACCAAGCGCTTTCCATTGCGATAATGATTTGTACTCGCCCTTCTCTAGCATTGAACTATCAAACTCTTTCGGCAATTTAACTTGGCGGCCCCACGTATACTTCTCTTGCCAGCCAAAGTTTTCTAACAGTTTCGCGGTTGTAGCAAAGCTATCATCCACCGAATGCCAAATATCAACTTTTCCGTCTTGATTATAGTCTTGGTAACTACTTAGATACTGACTCGAATCGATGTTGAACAAACCTACTTTGCCAGTCCAATTACTTTTGATTTCAGCAACGCCAAGTGCTGGCGTATTCAATAAATCAATCGTGGCTTTAATCTCTTGCTCATATGAAGCTTGTTGCTGATTAGCATAAGCTAATGAACTTAATACACTTAATGCATTATACCCATCAACGCTGTCAGAAAAATCATTAGCAACTCCCCACAGTGCAACTAAAAAGCGAGGCTGTATGTGGTATTTCTTTTCCATTTCTTTAAGCAATGGTAAGTGTTCTTTATATAAAGCGCGTGCTTTACTGACGCGCTCTTCATTAACGAGACGAGGAAGGAAGGTATCTAAAGTTTTAACTTTATTACGCTGGCGCTGTTGAACAACCACCGCTTTTTTAAACAGCTTAATCGAATTAAACGCTTCTTTTGTTTCATTGGCATCAGCGCCCTTTTCAACTAAGGTTTTTTCAAGCTGTTTAACGTATTGATAGAAAGACAATTCTGGCTGCGCACTCACAGAAAACACGGCACTAATAGCAAAGGTGAACGCTGCAATTCGAGCAATCATAATTATCTTCCTAACTTATTATTTTTTCTCTTGATTTTGTTTAAATTCTTTCAATAAGTCAACTTCTGGTGGCGGCATTTGTAAATAAAATCCTTGTTCACGAATTTTTGCCATCACTTTATCTTTATCTGCCATCGCTAAATCACGTTTTGTTAACGGTACAAGCATCACAAACTTAGCTTTTCCAAAGGTTTCTAACAACTGCTTTGGCACCGGTGAAAAATCGTCTCTTTTGGCAATATAGAGATAGGTATCTGCTTTTTTCGAACTTTTATAAACGGCAACAATCATGGGACTTTAAAAACCTGTACTGACAACTTGATAACTAATAAGCGAGAATATAACATGAGCCTCTGTAAAACATAAATTGTTTGTAACTTTTTGGGATTTCTATCAATGCCGACCACCAGTGCCGAATTAAAAGGCAGCCTGTTCCCACTCTCTATTCTTGTATTAGAAGACAATGATTTAGACAAACTGCAACAACAACTCGACAATAAGCTAAAACAAGCACCGGCCTTCTTTTTTCGTGCGCCTTTAGTTGTTAATATTGAACAAGTTAGTGAAGAAGACATCGACTTTTTAGCCTTAAAGCAAGCAATTGAAGCCAAAGACTTTATTTGTGTTGGTGTTTGTAATGGTTCAACTGACCAAAAGAAACAAGCGCGCATTGCTGGGCTTGCTACACTTCAACCGCCAAAAGCAACTGAAGCACGAGCAAAACCGACACTAAAGAATGCACCTGCCCCTCAAGCAGCAGAAGAAAAGCCAGTAGTAACGCAAGCGCCGTTAAAAGCACCAGACATGATAGTGCGCCAAAATGTACGGTCAGGTCAGCAAATTTATGCCAAAAATGCCGATCTTATCGTTGTAGGCTCTGTTGGTAATGGCGCAGAAGTTATTGCAGATGGCAGCATTCATATTTATGGCAAGCTACGCGGCAGAGCATTGGCAGGCGCCAGTGGTAATAAAGGCAGTTCTATTTTCTGCCAATCACTGGAAGCCGAATTAGTATCAGTTGCTGGAAATTACTGGGTCAGTGACGCCATTGAGAAATCACTCTGGCAACAATCCGGTATCGTAAAATTAGACCAAGAGCAGCTCACCATTGAGCCGCTTTTGGACGCATAATCTATTAAAGGAAGAGAACATGTCTCAAGTAATCGTTGTTACATCAGGTAAAGGCGGTGTAGGTAAAACAACGTCAAGTGCTGCTATCGGCACAGGTCTAGCGCTAAAGGGTAACAAAACCGTTATCATCGACTTTGATATTGGTTTACGAAACCTAGATTTAATTATGGGCTGTGAGCGTCGCGTTGTGTACGATTTTGTAAACCTCATTAATGGTGAAGCAAACCTAAACCAAACACTAATCAAAGATAAGCGCGTTGATAATTTATTTATTTTGCCAGCATCGCAAACCCGCGACAAAGACGCCCTGACGAAAGAAGGCGTTGGTAAAGTCATTGAAGAATTAAAAGAATCTTTTGATTACATTGTTTGTGATTCTCCAGCAGGTATTGAAGCTGGTGCAATGATGGCGTTGTATTACGCTGACCAAGCGGTGATTACGACTAACCCTGAAGTATCATCAGTGCGTGATTCTGACCGTATCTTAGGTATATTACAATCTAAATCATTACGTGCAGAGCAAGGTTTAGAGCCTATTAAAGAACACCTATTAGTCACTCGTTACAACCCAACGCGTGTCGATGAAGGCGAAATGCTAAGCGTTGAAGACATTGTTGATATTCTTGCCATCAAATTAGTTGGCGTTATCCCTGAGTCTCAAGCAGTATTAAAAGCGTCTAATTCAGGTGAACCCGTTATTCTAGATAGCGAAAGCGATGCAGGCCAAGCCTACAACGACACGATTGAGCGTCTAATGGGTCAAGAAGTTGAGTTTAGATTCTTAACAAAAGAGAAAAAAGGTTTCTTAAAGCGTATTTTTGGAGGTAAGTAATGGCCTTACTCGATTATTTTCGTAGTGATAAAAAGACGACAGCTTCGTTAGCAAAAGAGCGTTTACAAATTATTGTTGCGCACGAACGAAACGATCGTAAAAGCCCTGATTATTTGCCACAACTCAAGCAAGACATTCTTAATGTGATTGCTAAATATGTGCAAATATCTGAGGAGCAAGTCAGTGTTGAAGTAGATCAATCAGACGACTTAGCCGTATTAGAGCTAAATGTTACCTTGCCTGATAAATAGCAATTTGTTTAGTAAAAATAAAAATGCCAGTCTATAAATGTACTGGCATTTTTTAAAATAGAAAAATTAAACTGTAGAAAGGAAACCAGCTCAACTAAACTGCTAAGATTAAACTATTCCAATTAATAAACAAACATCACCTAAAGCAGTTTAACCAATTGCTCCTCAACCAGCACTTTACGCCACCCAGAGCGTAACACTGGCACTTGGTCAGACTGTTCCCCTTCTGCTTTCCATAACTGCGTTAGTACTTCATGAATAAGCTTTTTAGAGGCAATCATTTCAGGGGGGATGTCATGCTTTTGTGCAACATCCGCGATAAGTGCTTTTATCGCCTTAAACTTTTGTTTGTATTGTGGGTAATCAATCAAACGTGTGAGCGCTGGTGGCGGTGTTTTATTCGCTTTACCGGCAGCAACGGCAGCCAAAATGTCTTGGTGGTGACGTTTGATTACCATAGGATGAAGAGATTCCATCCCGTACAATTGTGACTTAGATTGCGGCATTGCCTTAGCGATATTAAATAGCTCGTTATCTTTAACAACAAAACCTAATGCCATATCTTTAGCAACTGCTTTGGCAAACCGCCATTCGCATAACTGTTGTAACGCGCTAAGTTGCACCGCATTGAGTTGCCATGCATTGCTTATATCTAAATACTTCTTCATTGGTGGGCGCACAACAGTACGGTTTGCCAAACGAGACGATTCTTCAAGGCAGATTTCAAGTCTATTAGCCTCTTCCACGCGCGCCAATAACGGCTGATAAAGTCTATATAGATAAATAACATCATTGGCTGCATAGCTAAGCTGGGCATCAGACAGTGGACGCTTCAACCAGTTGGTGCGCGACTCCCCTTTATCGAGTTCGATATCGCAAAATTCTTGTACGAGTTTTGCGTAACCTAAGCTAGAACCTAAACCAATTAAGGCCGCAGCAACTTGAGTGTCTAATACTGGTGAGGGTACACATTGACCATTGTGCTTAAAAACTTCAAAGTCTTCACTGCCAGCATGAATGACTTTCATAATCGATTCATTGGTAAGCAATGCCCAAAATGCTGACAGGTCATCAATTGCCACAGGGTCGATTAACGCGAGTCTTTCACCATCAAATACTTGGATTAACCCTAATGCGGCGTGAAAAGTTCGCTCACGTACAAACTCTGTATCTATGGCTAATACAGCCGATGTTTGATAATGGTGGCATAATTGAACAAGCGCGGTTTGAGTATCGATATAAGCTGGTGTAATCACAAAGATTCCTAATGGATTAATGTTATTGCAGGCACAAAAAAGCTAGCCCGAAGGCTAGCTATTATAAACAATATTGAACGGCATTAAATATTTGATTTATGCGGATTTAGCGATTTCTTCTTCTCTCAGTTCGCGACGAAGAATTTTACCGACATTGGTTTTTGGTAGTTCATCTCTAAACTCAATGAGTTTAGGCACTTTATAGGCAGTTAATTGTTCACGACAATGGGCTTTTAGTGCTTTTTCATCAAGTGATTGGTCTTTCTTCACAACAAAAATCTTCACCACTTCCCCAGATACCTCATGAGGAATGCCGATAGCGGCAACTTCTAATACGCCACTATGCATTGCACAAACATCTTCTATTTCATTAGGGAACACATTAAAACCTGAAACAATAATCATGTCTTTTTGACGATCCACAATCTTACAGAAACCGTCTTCATCAATCGTGGCAATATCGCCAGTACCAAACCATTCGCCATCCATCACTTTCGCGGTTTCTTCTGGCTTATTGTAATAACCCATCATTACCTGAGGGCCTTTCACTTGTAATTCGCCTGGCTCATTAAACCCTTTTTCAACGCCATCATCACCCATGATTCGAACTAAAGTTGATGAACAAGGTAATCCGATTGTGCCGTTAAAACCTTGACTGTTATGCGGTGCAACCGTCACTAATGGACAACATTCAGTTAAGCCATAACCTTCTAATAAGTGAACACCGGTTACTTCTTTCCACTGTTGTGCGACAGCACGTTGCACTGCCATACCACCACCGAGTGTTAACTTTAATGAGCTAAAATCGAGTTCTTTAAACGCCGCATTATTTAGTAATGCATTAAACAATGTATTTACGCCAGTAATTGCCGTGAATTTAACACTTGATAAGTCTTTGATGAATGCAGGGATGTCACGAGGATTAGTGATTAATAAGTTTTTCGCACCAAACTTCATAAACAGTAGACAATTAGCCGTTAATGCAAAGATATGATACAGCGGTAATGCGGTAACTATTAGCTCCTTTCCATCCGTTAATTGTGTCCCATAGGCCGCTGAGGCTTGTTCTAAGTTAGCCACCATATTGCGGTGGCTTAACATAGCGCCTTTCGCTAACCCTGTTGTTCCACCGGTATATTGAAGGTATGCCAGATCATCACCAGAGATTTTCGGTTTTTGATAACTCAGCTGCGCGCCACGGCTTAATACGTCGCGATAGCTAATAGCTGACGGTAGGTTAAAACTCGGCACCATTTTTTTAATGTATTTAACGACAAAGTTAACAATGGTACGTTTAATGGCAGGAAATTGGTCGCCGAGATTTGTCACTATGACATGTTCCAGTTGTGGTGTTTCAGCAACAACTTTCTCAACGGTATCAGCAAAGTTACTGAGAACTACAAGGGCTTTTGCACCTGAATCATTCAACTGATGCTTTAATTCACGCGGTGTATATAACGGGTTTACATTAACGACAACTAAGCCCGCACGTAAGGCGCCAAACATAGCAACAGGATACTGGAGTAGGTTAGGCATCATGATGCCAATGCGATCTCCTGCCTTTAGCTTAAGCTCGTGCTGACAGTAGGCAGCAAAGTCTTTACTTAATCTATCTAACGTTGCATAGGTCATGTCATGAGACATATTGGTAAATGCAACATTTTGTGGGAAGCGTTCGATACTTTCTTCAAATACTTCAACAAGAGATTGATAACGCTCAGGGTTTATTTCCGCTACCACATCATCGGGATAACTTTTTAGCCAAACTTTTTCCACAATTTCTCCTTACTAACACCATGCATTATTTATTAATTGTTAGATTGCATGATTCATTATCTTTTAAACAGGTGTTTAATGCTCCCACAACTGACGTCATTTTGAAAGTAAAATGTAGAGCTATTGCACTAGATATTAAATAGCTCACCTTTCAGTCGCATTATTTGCGCTATTTAAACAAATGTTGGCTGATTAATTGCCACACAGGTTCTGGATGTTCCATATGTAGGTGATGTCCACCAGCTAATGTTTGAACATTTAGATTTGGCATCACTGCCATGCGCTCACTTAACGTTTTACGCAGCGATAAATAGCCACTCTCACCAAGAATTAATAACGTCTCATGTTCAATGCCAGATAACAGGTCAACAGCTTGCTGCTCAACCATTCGCATTGGTGATAATTGTTTTAAACGTGAATCACTGCGCCACTTATAGCCATTGTCAGTTTCTAATAATGAGCGCTCAACGAGTATTTTTGCGATATCGCTATTAAAATCACTTGCCATCGTTCGCGCTAATACTGCTTTTTCAAATGAGCTATATCCTTTATTCGATGACTTTTTTGTTTGCTCTCGGTATTTATTAACGATGGATTTTTTTAGCAACTCTCTCGTATCTTGAGGCTTTGATGATATTGCCCCTAATGCTTCAATCAACACTAATTTATTGACTAACTCAGGGAAGGTTCCGGTAAAAATAGACGCGACTATTGCGCCAAGCGAATGACCAATGATATTCACCTTTTGCCAATTGTTGTGTTCAATTAGCGCGTATAAATCATAAACGTAATCAAGCAATTGGTATGAGGCATCAACGCCGCGATGTTGTGAATGGCCATGCCCCGGCCAATCAATGGCTACTACATGGTGTTTTGGATTAAGTGCCATTAACGGTGAAAAACTATTGGCATTATCAAGCCACCCGTGTAGCGCAATCGTCACTATTTCACTGTCATCTGCATGATATTGCAGAGACGACAAACGGATATGCGGTAGAATAAAATCTAGACTGTCCATTGAATGTTAACCTTCCTTTTGCATGGGCTGACTATTTAACGACCGATACAAATAATAAAGTACACTCAGCCCAGTTGCACACCATATCATGACCCATACAATCTCAGGTATAAAAGTCATTTTAGCTAACATGGCGCCATCTCCAACAGCACGACCATCAATTAAATAAAGTGGGCTTTTAATGGCATTAAACAACACTAAGATTGCGATAAATCGGCTTAGATAAGTCATGAGTTTGGCGTTTGTTTTAACGAGTATTAAGACTAATAATCCTATGACAGCGGCCAAAATTAGTGCAGTCATAATATTATTAACCCACAAAATAAGAGCCATTGTGAAAATGGCAATAAGCACACCAATGGTTATTCGAGCCAAGGTATTACGAGTGCCTGCCTGAAACAACAATGCCGCCCAAATTGAGACACCTAAATAACCACTAATAGCAATCAGAAAGCTGCTACCACCTCGGGATAAAACATGACCGCTGCCATTGATGGCCAGCGAAAATTCAACGACTTGGCCGCCAGTAAATAGTGCCGTGAGGGCATGAGACATTTCGTGAAATATGGTTGCTAAATAAGTAAATGGCAAACCGATGAAGGGAATATAACTAATAATAATGGCAAATAGACAATAGCCAATAAAAAGCATTCGTTGAGTCATTGATGCCTCTTAGGCAAAGGTGTCAATTCCAACCAAACGTTGAATCTCTTCACGCTTCGGAGCATGTTGAACACTTTGGTATTCGCTAATAGCAACGCGCTGTACACCTTGGGGTTTATCGTAAATGGTTTGATTTGCTTGATGGGCCGCCGCTACTTGTTCGTATTGCGCTTGTGTAAGCGTACTGCTTTGACGCTGCTGCTGTTGGTCGTCATCACCAACAACGGTGCGACGTTGAGCATTAGAATTACTTGTGCCATCTACACCATCAACTACCCTACCACGCAAAATGGCATTAGGTTCAGACGTGCCAGCAACTAAACGCTCATTTGGCGCTGCGGTTGTTGGACTTGATGGTGTGTATTGGTTATTTAAAATCATAGCGCAAATAGTTTAGCACAAGCTTTTTGCTATCGTCTAATTTCTACCCGGCAATTTTTGCCATGTAACAGTGTCACGAACATAAACAGGGCTTGCATCATCCACATCAACGGCGTTTCCAAGCCGAAACTGTGCTTTTGCTAGTGGTGCCATAGCATGGCTAGATGGGTATAAAATGTCGGTATTAACCTCAATATTTGCAATATCTTTAAGTGCCGGATACGCAGACCACGCAGTGCCGACTGCCATATATTGTGTATCTTCAAGCGCAGCGTTATCAATAGCTTCAGGCTTAACAACCATTTCTTGTCCAACGAGAGTGGCTATTCCGTCAATATTTTTAAATACCCCCCAATATACTTCACTCATACGTGCATCAATGGCTGCGATAACATCTTTCGCGCCATGCTCATCCATCGCTTGTTGTGCCATTGTTGCAAGCGTTGAAATACCAATCACAGGTTTATTCGCACCAAGGGCAAGTCCTTGCATAATACCAGTGCCAATACGCACGCCAGTAAAACTACCTGGGCCACGGCCCCATGCTATGGCATCAAGTTCTTTTAAGGTCAAGTTAGCTTTACTTAGCATTGCATCCACCATTGGCAACACCATTTTGGTATGGCTACGAGGCGTAACATCTTGTTGATGATATAGTGCTTCGCCATGAGTTATTGCCACCGAGCATGCTTCGGTTGAGGTATCAATGATTAGAATTTTTTCTGACATAATTTTCGTTTCAATTGTAATTTCGTTTCAATAAATTGCTGTTAAAGCTGCTCTAAATAGTCGATAACTTGTTTAAGGTCACGTGTTCGTTTCATATCAGGCAAACTTTGTAAGAATATTCGGCCATAGGGCCTAGTAATCATTCGTGTATCACACAAAACTAAGGCACCGCGATCGTTAACATCGCGGATAAGTCGTCCGGCACCCTGTTTAAGTGAAATAACCGCTTGTGGCACTTGCACGGCATCAAAGCCCTCAACACCCTGCTTTTTCTTGTCATCCAAACGGGCTTTTAACAAGGGATCATCAGGTGATGCAAACGGGAGTTTGTCGATGATAACACAGCGCAATGCGTCACCACGGATATCAACGCCTTCCCAAAATGACGATGTCGCTAATAGCACGGCATCGCCATCTTCCACAAAGGCATTTAATAGTGCTTGTTTACTATCATCTCCCTGCACTAACAACGTTTGCTCAATTTGATTAACCAATTTAGCCTGTAATCGGTTTAGCGTTGAAAAGCTCGTCACTAGAATAAGTACGCCGCCATTACTTGCTTCAATAAGCACCTGCGTTGTTTGTGCTAGTTGATCAATGTAATTGGGATTGGCAGGCTCAGAAAAATAGCGTGGCACACAAAACAGAGATTGTTTTTGATAATCAAACGGACTGTCTAACGATAGGGTTTGAGGCGACTTTATGCCAAGTTGCGCCGTGAAATGATCAAACTTGTCGTCCACTTTCAGTGTTGCGGAGGTAAACAACCATGCACTATCAAGCGTTTTAGTATGTTGATAAAATTTATCAGCGATCGACAGCGGACTAATATTAAGTTGCAGATGATTGCGACTCGCTTCATACCAAAAACTAAAACCGACTTTATCACCGCCTTTAAATTTGTCGAGTCGTGATTTAACTTCCAATAGTCTTTCAAAACAATTATCAAGATTCTCACTTCGCCCTAAAGAGATTTTTAGCACTTGATACATAAAATCAAGATTGGCGTTTAGCTGTTCAAATGCGCCCTTTACATCATTTCTATTTAATGCATGCCCCCAATCACCACGCTCACCGTTGTGAGCAAATACAAGGCGTAATTGGTCACTACAACGTTGCACTATTTCAGCGGCTTTTAATAGCTGTTTAGTATCTTTAAGCTCACTGTAATAAACATGAGAAATATCAACCGCGAGCTCTTTAATGGTTTTAGTCGACAGCGACTCGCCAAAATAGCCACAAGCAATATCAGGAATTTGATGAGCTTCATCAAAAATCACCATCTCACTTGCAGGGATCAATTCGCCAAAGCCAGTGTCTTTTAATGCCATGTCAGCAAAAAATAGATGATGGTTTACAACAATTAAATCGGCATCCATGGCAAGGCGTCTAGCACGCAGTAAATAACAATCATCATAGTGTTCACATTTTTTACCGCTGCAGTTATCACTACTTGAAGTCACTAATGAAAATGCCATCGATGATTCGTTAACCCCCGGCACATCACCCAAATCACCGGTTAATGTATGACCAGACCATCGCTTAATTTGAATTAAATCGTGCTCTATTTGATCGTTATGACTTGCGCCTTGTTGTTGTAACTTTCTGAATCGGTCGATGCATAAGTAGTTTGCTCGCCCTTTTAGCAATGCAGTTTTAATTGGCGTGTTAAGCGCCTTTTTAACGAGTGGGAGATCTTTGTAGTAAAGCTGATCTTGCAGTGCTTTTGTACCTGTGGAAACAATGGTTTTAGCACCGCTTAACATGGCACTAATTAAATACGCAAAGGTTTTGCCAGTTCCGGTTTGTGCTTCGACAACCAGTTGTTGCTTTTCTTCAATAGCTTTACCGACAGCTAATGCCATCTCAGTTTGGACTTCACGCTCATCATAACCATCAATGCATTGTGCTAATGCGCCATCTTTGGCAAAGGCATGGCTAATTTTAGAATCAAGTGATGTCATTTCGCCACATTTGTTATGCTAATGAATAAAAAACAGGCAATGAGTTCATTGCCTGTTCCAAACAAAAATTTGCTAATAGATTAAGCGTTGTTAGCCCAAGTATCACGTAGTCCAACAGTGCGGTTAAAGACTAAGTTATCACTAGTTGAATCTTTATTATCAGCACAAAAATATCCTTCGCGCTCAAATTGATAAGCCTGTTCACCTTTAGCTATCGCTAGTGAAGGCTCGACAACAGCTGTTGTCACAGTTACCAATGACTCAGGATTAATTACCGCGCTAAATGCTTCTTCCGCTGCAGGATTTGGTACCGTAAATAAACGGTCATACAAACGTACAGTGGCTGGTATACCATGCGAAGCACTTACCCAATGGATAACGCCCTTAACTTTACGGCCGTCACTTGGGTTCTTACCAAGTGTTTCAGGATCGTAACTACCATATACAGTTGTGATGTTACCATCGGCATCTTTATCACAACGTAATGCTTTTACAACGTAGCCATTGCGAAGACGTACTTCCTTATCAATCACTAACCGTTTGTATTTCTTGTTGGCTTCTTCTTTAAAATCAGCGCGATCAATCAATATTTCACGAGTAAAAGGCAGAACACGCGTCCCCATCGCTTCATCATTAGGATGATTTGGCGCGGTTAGTTCTTCAACTTGTCCTTCGGGGTAGTTTTCAAGAATTAATTTAATCGGATCTAATACAGCCATTGCACGAGGTGCCGTTACATTAAGATCTTCACGAATGCAGCTTTCTAGTGCACTCATTTCGATCATATTTTCTTGTTTTGTTACACCAATACGTTTACAAAACTCGACTAACGATGCAGGTGTATAACCACGACGACGCATCCCAGCAATAGTAGGCATGCGTGGATCGTTCCAGCCATCAACTAGATTTTCTTCAACCAGAGCAGCAAGCTTACGCTTTGACATTACCGTGTATTCAAGGTTAAGTCGCGAAAACTCAATTTGCTGTGGATGCGCAGGAATTGAAATATTGTCAATCACCCAATCATACAATGGACGGTGATCTTCAAATTCAAGTGTACACAATGAATGGGTAATACCTTCGATGGCATCAGAAATACAATGAGTAAAGTCATACATTGGATAAATGCACCACTTGTTACCTGTTTGATGATGCTCAATGAAACGAATACGATAGATAATTGGGTCGCGCATCTTGATATTCGGAGATGCCATATCAATTTTTGCACGTAAACTGTGTGAACCCTCGGCAAATTCGCCCTTGCGCATACGTTCGAATAAATCTAAGTTTTCTTCGACACTTTGATCGCGCCACGGACTGTTCTTGCCAGGTTCTTTCAATGTACCGCGATACTCTCGCATCTGCTCAGCGTCAAGTTGACATACAAACGCTTTGCCGGTTTTGATTAATTCAACAGCGTAGTTATAAAGATCTTCAAAATAATTTGAGCTATAACGAACCTCTCCTGCCCATTCAAAACCTAACCATTGCACGTCTTCTTTAATGGAGTGAACAAAATCGATATCTTCTTTTGCAGGGTTAGTGTCATCAAAGCGTAAATTTGTTTGTCCCTGATAATCTTGACCGATCCCAAAGTTTAAACAAATTGATTTAGCATGACCAATATGCAAATAGCCATTTGGCTCTGGCGGAAAACGGGTAACAACACTTGCGTGTTTACCTGATGCTAAATCTTGATCAATAATATTTCGAATGAAATTGGTTGGACGTACTGACTCTTCGCTCATCAGATCCTCAAATTAGTTAAAACCTAGTAAAAATTGCTTGTATGATCGCCTAAATTTAAAAGATTCTCAACCACTGAGTTAGCTTGAGCTAAATTAATGTGTTGTTGCTACGCAAAAATAAAAAAACCCGCTAATTCAGCGGGTTTTTAATGGTTAAAAAGTAACTAATTTTTATTTCTGTTCTTTAGAAAACTGAACTCTAACTGTTACTTTACGATCTTTACCGTTGTTCTCGTTATCACTTGCTTTTTCTTCGCCGCTTGCAGATACAGAGATTTTATCGCTCTCAACACTCCAAGTATCCTGAATGTACTTAGTCACGTTTTTAGCACGCTTGTCAGATAACATTTGATTATAAGCTGCGTTACCTAATGCAGACGCAAAACCAGCAACTTTCACATTATCAACGTTGCCATCAGCAAGTTGTTTACCAGCATTATCTAAAATAGCTTTAGTTTCACTGGTTAATACGCTTGAATTATTATCAAAATAAACATTGATTTTAAGTGGCTTAATTTCAACTACTGGCGATGGTACAGGCGCTGGAGCTGGTGCAGGCATTGGCTCAGGTTTAACAACTGGTGCAGGTGCAACGACAGGAGCAGGCATCGCTTTCTTTTTCTCTACGTCACCGAAGGTGTAACGTAAACCAGCCGTTAATAAATCAATTTTGTGCTCAAACTCGTAACGCTCCCAATCAAACATTAGAGAAGTGTTTTCGGTGAGGTCAAACGACATACCTGCCCCCCAAACCCAATCCTTATTATCACCTTTAGTAATACCACGCCCCAACGTTGTCTTATTTGAGCGTGCCTCAAGTGAAGAAAAACCACCCTTAATATGAACATTAATCCAGTCGTTAATTGGCTGATTATATGCGCCTACTAATGATACGGCTTTGCCAGACATTGCTTCGATTTCTCGAATCATTGCATTATTTGTCGACGTACCTAATTCAACTAATCCTAAATCGGCAAATGTGATAGCCGCTGAGAAATTGTTATCAAAACGGTAACCGCCATCAACGCGCCAGCCGCGACGTTTTTGAGAATTTGGTGAGATAGTACCAACATCACCTAACGCTAATACTTCATTGCGTAATTCAGCTTGAGTTGCATAGCTTTTAGCTTGGCCAACGTTTCCTTGAACGTACCAACCTTTTTCTACGTCTTTTGCCATAGCAGTACCTGCCATAACGCTTAATGCAACTGGTGCGAGGATAAATGCCTTAAGTTTGATGTTCTTCATCATAGTTCCTTGTAAATTTAGAAATTATCTTTAGTTACTTCGTGTAATGCGGTCATTAAAACAATCATGCAATGAATTTTAACTGAACAAATACATAATAACACAGTCTAAGGGCACAATGCCTCGAATAAATCTGCTAATTTCGCTGAAAATACTAAGAATATCTGTATTTAAATCAACTTTTACAACGTTAGTAAACCATCAAAAAACCTGATAGCAAATGAACACTGCCCAACAGCTATATAACGGGTGTTTATAGCTAAGAAAATTTCTCCATAAAAAGCCCTAGATTAAGCTGTGCGCTGCGTTTATTCCATGTTATAAATACGATGAAATTGACGTAGTCAACATCATCAACTTTCCTCGAAATTAAAATAGGACATTCCCAATGTTTGAAGTGGTCAAGACAGCAGCTGCTGATCCCATTCTCGGTTTAACTGAAGCCTTTAAAAAAGATACCCGTAGCAACAAAATTAACCTTGGCGTGGGTATCTATAAAACGGATCAAGGTGAAACACCAGTATTAGACTGTGTGAAAAAAGCCGAGCAGATTTTACTGCAAAACGAAAAGACCAAATCTTATTTAAACATTGAAGGATTAGCTGCTTATGCCGGCGTTGTTCAAGAGCTTTTGTTTGGATCTGATAGTGAAATTATTGCAAATAACAGAGCAGCCACGGCTCAAGCCCCCGGAGGCACGGGTTCGCTGCGTATTGCCGCTGACTTTTTAGTGAAACAACTTGGTGTGAAGCGTATTTGGGTCAGTAATCCTACATGGGCTAATCACGGAAATATTTTTAAAGCCGCTGGTTTAGAGGTGGTTGAATACGCCTATTACGATGCTGAAAATCAAGCGTTAGATTTTGAGGGTATGTTGCAATCATTAGGTCAAACAGAAGCTGGCGATGCGGTGCTATTTCATGGTTGCTGTCACAATCCAACAGGTATTGATCCAACGTTTGAACAATGGCAAAAAATTAGTGAACTGGCTAATAAGCAACAAGTTATCGGCTTATTTGATTTTGCCTATCAAGGGTTTGGTGTGGGCATAGAAGAAGATGCACAGGGTTTACGTGCGTTTTCAGAAGCTAATAACGAGTTAATCGTCGCTAACTCTTTTTCTAAGAATTTCGGTTTATATAACGAACGTGTTGGTGCTGTCACTCTAGTCGCTAAGTCAGAAGAAGTTGCTCAATCGGCCTTTAGCCAAGTTAAGTCAATTATTCGCGCAAATTATTCGAACCCACCTTCACATGGTGCTGCCGTGGTTGCAACAATTCTGGCCGATAACGAATTAACCGCGCTATGGCATGATGAAGTTGCTCAAATGCGTCAACGCATTGCACAAATGCGTACGTTATTTGTGGAGAAACTTGCGCATTATGGCGCCCAAGGTGATTTCTCTTTCATTACCCGTCAATGTGGCATGTTTTCATTTTCAGGCCTGAGCAAAGCACAAGTAGAAACCCTAAAAGTTGAACACGGCGTATATATTGTTGGCTCTGGCAGAATTAGTGTTGCTGGAATGACAAGTAATAATATTGACGATTTATGTCAGGCAATCTGCAAAGTACTTTAATCAACATAACGTTGTGCAGATAATAAAAAGGGAGATGCTTAGCATCTCCCTTTTTACTTTTGAAGAAAGCGTGTGAGCTATTGAGCTTTTTTCAAATCTTTAACCCGCAATCGTATTAACTGACGACGATTTTCGATTAATTCTAACAAGTTCAAAAACTGCCATTGACGATTAATTGAATCCAGGTTTGGATTTTCTTGCAGTGGCCACATCTGATACTTCGGACTAGGTAACCAACCAGAAGCCAGCAATTGAGCCATTTGTTTTAAAGCATCATTTTGTTGACCGACAAGTGCATAAGCCTCAGCCAGAGGCAGAGCATAAAGCTTTTGAAGACCTGAACTTTTAACAAAGACAATAAAGTGTTTAAGCAAAGCCAATCCTTCTTTTTCTTGGCCTGTTTTCATCAAAATATTAGCGTACGTTGGAATATAAAATAGACGATCAGCGCCGCTGGCCAAGCTAATATCTTCTTTAGTTAGCCAGCCCTCATTGCTCAGCAAATTAATCGCTTGTGTTGGATCATTCGCTTTTAAATACAACGCAGCCGCTTGCCATTGTGTCATGCGATATTGCGGGGATATTTTTTCAGCAGCCTGTTGTACACAATCAGCAATTGACTGTAATGAAATACAATAACTATCATTGCTGATAGCTTCCTCAATAAAGTTTATTGTCTTTCTTGCCTTTGGCTGTTCACTGCTTAAAAACGTTTGTAGCTGATTATAATTAACCCCATAGAAATAAACCTGTTGCTCAATGGACGATAATTCAATTGCATGCTCTTCAATAAGCAATTGCGCCTTTTCTAAGTTGCCTAATGCCACTAAGTCATACGCTTGCCAGTAGTAAGAATTTGCCAACTCAAATTGACGCTCGATTAGCGCATCAACTAATACGATACTGCGGTTATAATCTTTAAGTTTGCGATAACTTTCACTCAATAACTTAATTATCTGAGTCGAGTTTTGGTTTCTCTCCATTGCCTTTAATAAGGCATCATGCGCTTTATTTATTGCACCAATGTAATTGTAATAACTCGCCTGAACTTCATAGCCTAAACTATGCTCTGGATAGCGTTTAATTATTTGCTTGGCAAAGACATCAAGATCGCTCGCTGAAATAATTTCTTCAGTGTCAGTGAGTTCAGTCGCGTGAAGCTTAGTGAGCAAATGATGAAACTTATTATTCAAAGCCACTAAGCAATCTTGAGTTTGAACAGCCTCACCAATAAAATCGGAAATATGACACTTGTCCGTCACTAACAAAGCAGATTCAACGCCGGTAATATGTTTTGCTAACGATTGATTAAAAGCATCATTTTTCACAATATTTTGACTGATTAAATCTGATAAAAATAATGATATTAAAGCGGGCTTTTGAATGTTTTGTTTCGTCAATACATATAATTCAATTTTTACTCCCCCATCAATAACATCAATGACACCTTGCACCCTGGGTAATGCATTGTCATCGCGGTATGGCATCACTTGAATAGCGGGTAAATGCTGTAATTTTTGGTCAAGCCACCATTGGATCCGTTGTTTACCATCTTGCGAGAGTGTATCAGCTTCACCTTTGACCGTCAGCGGTGCAACATAGAGTACATCACTAGGAACAAATACTGCTTTAGGTTCACTTTTAAAATAGCGGGTCCCCACAAAAGACAGAATCAACATCAAAAGGAAAGCCATCACCCATTTCCATTTATTGCTGTTTGGTTTAGTGCCCGAATTAGGCTCAACACTTGATTGAGCATGATGAGAGACTTCGTCTTGTTCTGGGGTATTTACGATAGATTCTTCTTTATTACGAGTGTTATCGTCGTTAGTAGAACCGTCAATCGATGTTGTTTCAACACCAGTATCATCAGCTTGTGAGGATTGTTCTACATTAGAAGTATCGAGTGATTCTTGTTCTTGCACGTTAGAAATAAAACCAAGATCATCAAAGATATTCTGCTCTAATACACCACTATGAACTTGCGGCTCTTCTTCACTATCATTGGTATCATTAACTATTGCTTTATTTTTTTCTTCAATGACTTGTTGCTCATTACGCCGTTCACACGGTTGCGCCAACCAGCGATATCCTTGGCGCGGAACGGTTTCAATATACTGCGCGTCATGCGTTTTATCATCAAAAACTCTGCGTAACTTTGCGATGCTTTGATAAAGCTTGTTCCGTGACATGGTTTGGTCAGATAAATTGTCAAGAATTTGGTCTGCGCTAATGACGTCTGGGTAAGCATTAACAAGCTGCCACAACACATCTAATGTGTGTTGATTCAGTGAAACAGATTCTAACGTCTCATCAAGTAATTGCTCGTGTCCTGCCTTAATAAGCGATGACTCAGCGTAAGAAAACACCCACTGATTGATTTGTATAGATTTATCTTGTTGAAGCACTTCAATAAATACCGATCCTTAATACGTGTTGTCACCTTACCTTGTTTAGCGAAAAGACACAAAAAAACCGCGAATAGATCGCGGTTTTTTTAGCCTATTGACAACAGTTAGCTATTAATTAGCCATGCTGTTCAGCAAGATATAACCAAGTTTTTAATACCGTATCAGGGTTAAGTGATACGCTCTCGATGCCTTGCTCAACGAGCCATGCAGCGAAATCTTCGTGATCTGATGGCCCTTGTCCACAAATACCAACGTACTTACCGCGAGCTTTCGCTGCTGATATAGCCATTGCTAGCATTTTCTTAACCGCTGGATTACGTTCGTCAAATAACTCTGAAACAATGCCCGAATCACGATCTAAACCAAGTGTTAACTGAGTCAAATCATTTGAACCAATTGAGAAACCGTCAAAATAATCTAAAAACTCATCAGCAAGTAGTGCATTTGATGGGAGCTCACACATCATAATAACGCGTAATCCATTTTCTCCGCGCTTAAGACCCTGTTCTTCCAACAGCTTGATGACGGCCGCAGCTTCTTCAAGTGTGCGAACAAACGGGATCATGATCTCAACGTTGGTAAAGCCCATGTCGTTGCGAACACGTTTAATGGCATCACACTCTAGAGCAAAACAATCTCTGAATTCTTTAGAGATATAACGTGATGCACCGCGGAAACCTAACATTGGATTTTCTTCTTCGGGCTCGTACGCTTCGCCACCAATCAAGTTAGCATATTCGTTTGACTTAAAGTCAGACATACGAACAATCACTTTTTCAGGCGCAAAAGCACAGGCCAGTGTAGAAATACCTTCCGTTAATTTAGCAACATAAAACTCTACTGGTGATGAATACCCTGCCATCATCTCATCGATATCACGTTTCACAGCAACAGGCTGATCATCATAATTAATCAATGCTTTTGGGTGAATACCAATCATACGGTTGATGATGAACTCTAAACGCGCAAGACCGATACCAGCATGCGGTAGTCGAGCAAAGTCAAATGCACGATCAGGATTACCGACATTCATCATGACTTTAAGTGGTAGCTCCGGCATGTTATCAACTTCAGATGTCGTTACACTGAAATCAAGTTTACCTTCATAAATGAATCCAGTGTCACCTTCAGCACAAGAAACGGTGATATCAGTACCTTCCTTAATGGTATCAGTTGCGTTGCCACAACCAACAACCGCAGGAACGCCTAATTCACGTGCGATAATAGCAGCATGACACGTACGGCCACCGCGATTAGTAACAATTGCAGAAGCACGTTTCATGATTGGTTCCCAATCAGGATCCGTCATATCAGTAACTAATACGTCACCTGGTTGGATACGATCCATTTCATCAAGTGAATTTAAGACTTTTGCAGTACCACTGCCAATTTTACCGCCAATAGCACGACCTTCAATTAAGACAGGTCCTTTTTCATTTAGCGCATAACGCTCCATAAAATTGCCATCTTCACGTGAACGCACAGTTTCTGGACGTGCTTGTACAATATACAATTTGCCATCGTTACCATCTTTTGCCCACTCGATATCCATCGCGCGACCGTAATGTTTTTCGATGACTTGTGCTTGCTTTGCTAACTCTTCAACTTCGCTATCTGTAATAGAGAATTGTTGTGAGCGGGCAGCATCAATGTCACGAGTAATAACTTGCTTACCGTGCTCAGTGTTATCTGAGTACACCATTTCAATCAGTTTACTACCTATATTACGACGAACAACTGCTGGACGGCCTGCGTCTAACGTTTGTTTATGCACGTAAAATTCATCAGGATTTACTGCGCCTTGAACAACCATCTCACCTAGGCCCCATGACGATGTAATAAAGACAACATCTTCAAAGCCAGATTCTGTGTCAAGGGTAAACATAACGCCAGATGCAGCAATATCACTGCGAACCATGCGCTGAACACCCGCTGATAATGCGACACCACGGTGATCGTAGCCTTGGTGAACACGATATGAAATAGCGCGATCATTAAACAGCGATGCAAATACGTGTTTAATTGCTTCACGAACGCTGTCTAAACCGACAACATTTAAGAAGGTTTCTTGTTGACCAGCAAAAGAGGCATCTGGCATATCTTCAGCAGTAGCCGAAGAGCGAACCGCAAATGACATACCTGCTGAAGAATCAGCTAGTTTGGTGTAAGCCTCTTTAATAGCATCTTCAAGTGCCGGTTGAAATGGCGTGTCTAAAATCCACTGACGAATTGTCTTACCAGCATCGCCTAGTGCTTTGATATCATCAACATCAAGCTCATCAAGGAGCTTGTACATCTTGTCGTTGATACCGCTTAACTCTAAAAACTCGTTAAATGCATGTGCGGTTGTTGCAAAACCGCCAGGAACTTGCACCCCTGCATTAGATAAATTACTGATCATCTCGCCAAGAGATGCGTTTTTTCCGCCAACAATCTCAACATCGTTCATGCCAAGTTGTTCATACCACAGTACATAATCTTGCACTTCAAAAGTCCCCGTGTGTTCAAAAGGTGAATAAGCATTGGTTTTTGCATTGTACACTGCTATAAAATGATAGGTAAATCACATTTTTATATTTCTAATATTTATCTGAAAGATGCATGAGAATTTTGATGGAATAAGGCATAATTTAATTAGTTTTTTATCGCTTTAATACACTATATTCTTCCAATCGCTTAAAACCATTTAATGCTCTGTGTAATTGAGCTATTTATTTTCAAAAAGGAGTCGACGTTGAGAACTGTATTTTATATATCTGATGGTACCGCCATCACGGCAGAAATTCTTGGGCACGCCGTTTTATCGCAATTTGATACGCCGTTTGATCAAGTAACTATTCCATTTGTTGAAAGCGTTGAGCGAGCTAAAGAAGTTGCGTTTGAAATCAACAGCCATCAAGAAGACGATCAATTACCCTTAGTATTTCACTCAATTGTGGACGAAGATATTAGAGCTATTATTAATGATGCTAATTGTTTAGCGCATGATTTTCTAAATACATTCGTTGCGCCACTCGAACAACAACTGGGTTTAAAGGCGGAGCCAACGCTCCACCGCACCCATGGCATTGCAAACAAAGCATATAGCGCGCGAATTGATGCCATTAACTATTCGTTAGACAACGATGATGGCATTAGCCTCAAGAACCTTGATGATGCTGAAATTATTTTAGTCGGCGTGTCTCGCTGTGGAAAAACACCAAGTAGTCTCTATTTGGCGATGCAATTTGGTATTGCGACAGCTAATTATCCATTTATTTGCCAAGACATGGACGCGTTAAAGCTACCGCAAGAATTAAAAAAACATAAACATAAAATATTTGGCCTCACCATTGATCCACACCGATTACACGATATTCGTAGTCAACGACGCGCCAATAGCCAATATTCATCATTGCGTCAGTGTCGTCTTGAAGTAAAAGAAGTTGAAATGTTGTATCGCAAAGAACGTATTCCGTTTATTGATACCACTAAATATAGTGTTGAAGAGATTACTGCCAAAATACTAGATATTACAGGCCACAAACGAACAATGTTTTAATCTTTGAACAATCGTTCATCGAATTGATTAACAAACATTCACGCCTCAAAGGCTATTTTGTACAAATACTAAGCAGCGCATTCTCTAAAATCCCGGGAAATATCGACACGGCCTAAATTATAGCCTTTATTTACTTTATCCTCACGCCCGTTTGGGCTATGGTAAGCCCCATTAATGAAGTTTCCAGCTAAGCACAAAAACATGTCAATAAAAACTGATGAACTAAGAACCACATATATCGATCAAGTTATTACACCTAGCCAATTAGCAAGTGAATACCCACTTTCGCCTGAAGGTGCTGATAGCCTGATTAAAAGTCGTCGTGATATAGAAGCGATTATCAATGGACAAGACAAACGTTTGCTTGTCATTGTTGGACCCTGTTCAATTCATGATACCGACGCAGCGCTTGACTATGCGCGCCGCCTAAAAGAGTTACAAATTAAGTATCAAGATAGTCTAGTTATTGCAATGCGTGTGTATTTTGAAAAGCCCCGCACCATTGTCGGTTGGAAAGGCTTAATTAGTGATCCAGATTTGAACGGTCAATACCAAGCAAATAAAGGATTACGGTTAGCCCGTCACCTACTCGTTGAACTGACTGAAATGGGCTTACCGATTGCAACTGAGTTTTTGGATATGGTTAACGGCCAATACATAGCTGACTTAGTAAGTTGGGGGGCCATTGGTGCGCGTACAACAGAAAGCCAAATTCATCGTGAAATGGCATCAGCATTATCTTGTCCTGTTGGATTTAAGAATGGTACTGATGGCAACACTAAAATTGCAATTGATGCGGTTCGGGCTTCTCGCGAAGCGCATATTTTCTATTCACCAGATAAAGACGGCATGATGACGGTTTACCGTACCCACGGTAATCCATTTGGCCACGTCATTTTACGTGGCGGTAAAACCCCTAACTATAGTAGAGAGTTTGTGGACGCAGCCTGTGATCAATTAGCCGCCACTAACTTAATGCCATCTGTCGTTGTTGATTTTAGCCATGGCAACAGTCAGAAGCAGCATAAAAATCAGCTCAATGTAGCGCAAGATATTATGCAGCAAATGCGCGATGGCAGTATGAAAATTGCCGGCATAATGGCTGAAAGCTTTATTGAAGAAGGCAATCAAAAAGTTATTGAAGGACAACCGCTTGTTTATGGTAAGAGTATTACCGACGCCTGTATTCACTGGCAAGATACGGAGCAGCTATTAGCGGACTTAGCCGCTGCGGCTAAAGACCGTATGGCACTTTAGATTGCCAAATTAACGTAACGTAACAAAATAAACATTTAAGGGCCTTATGGCCCTTTTTTAAGGTCTGTTATTTATTACGTTTACTCTCTCATTTCTCTTTAATCCCTAATTTTTACACGGGATTATTCCTGAAGAACAAATAAAAAAGTACTTGATCATTGGAATTTAATACGACTAATATATTAATTAAATACAGGAGTGTAGAAGATTTTATGATGGGAATGACAAGCGCAACGAGCAACATGACACTGAAACGTAAATTGATGCTCGCGATGACCTTTGCCGGTTTGATACCATTACTGATAGCAGGAGTCATTAATACAGTATCGACTTCATTCGCCCTTCATGATAGCGCCAAAAATCAATTAGAATCCCTTAAAGCGGCAAAGAAATCTCAAGTAGAGTCTTATTTTGCTCAAGTAAGAAATCAAGTAACCACATTTTCAGATAGTGAAATGACCATCAGTGCGATGCGTGAATTTACGTACAACATGTATGATCTATCAATACAGTTACCGCAAAGTGAACAAGAAAAAATTGACGCATTAAGCCGTTTTTATCAAAACGAATTTCTTAGTGAATTTAAAAAACATAAAGCCACTAATCTGATCCCAAATATCGATAGCCTGATCCCAACTGAAGAACCATCCCTTAGCGCTCAATTTTCCTACATCGCAAATAACGATAATCCGTTAGGCCACAAAGACAAATTAATGCGTGGTATTGAAGAGTCTAGCTATCACCACAGCCATGCTAAATATCATCCTAAATTTAGAAATTACCTTAATAAATTTGGCTATTACGATATATTTCTGATCGAGCCAGATCAAGGCCATATTGTTTATAGCGTGTTTAAGGAAGCCGATTTTGGTACCAGCGTCATGGAAGGGCCGTATAAAGATTCAGGCCTAGCAAGAGCATTTCTCGCAGCACTCGCGTTAGACGCAACAGACCAAGCAAAGCTGATTGATTTTTCAAACTATACGCCATCTTATGGCGAGCCAGCATCGTTTATTGCGTCGCCTATATTTGACGGTGATGAACGTGTTGGTGTTTTAGTATTTCAAATGCCAATCGGTGTAATTAATGGGATCATGCAAACAAGTGATGGTCTAGGCGAAACTGGCGAAACATTTCTTGTTGGTAGCGACAGGCTTATGCGCTCCCAATCTCGTTTCAGTGAAAACAATAGCATTTTAAAAACCACTGTTGATACGCTCGCTACAACCAATATTGCAAATAACTTAACTGGCAGTGAAACCATTACTAACCATCTAGATCGTCGTGTTCTATCTGCTTTCGCCCCGTTAAAAATCATAGATTTAAATTGGGGAATTATTGCTGAGATTGATGAAAGTGAAGCGTTTAGTGCAATCAGTACCCTCATTTGGGAAACGGTGATTATTGCCATCATTACTATCGCTGTGCTAATTGTTTGTGCAATGACCTTCTCCCGCAGTCTTACAGAGCCTTTAGTGGAAGCAATTAATGTTGCTAAATCTATTGCTAATGGCAATTTAGATAATGTTATTAAAAACAAGGGGAATAATGAAATAAGCCAATTGTTAAGGGCGTTAGGGAATATGCAGGACAATTTAAATGAGCGCACAAAAGCGACGCAAAGAGAATTAGGCATCAACACTAGAATCAAGCAAGCATTAGATAATGTGAGTGGCAACGTGATGGTACTCAACAAAAGTCATAAGGTTGTTTATACAAACACTGCCCTTCTCAAATTATTAAAGTGTCAGAGTGATGTATTTAAGTTACCTACCGATGATATTGGCGGGCTCCATGCTGCCGATGTATTTACAGCGTTAAATATGAATAGCACTAAACTCGTTGGCTTTGAACAACAGCAATACCAAGAGAGTATTGTTTGTGGCATTACCCTCAATTTTACCGCAAACCCCGTATTTGATGTTTCAGGTGAGCAGCTTGGCACCGTTGTCGAAATTGTTGACCGAACACCAGAAGTTAAGACGCAAAACGAAATTCAACAAGTGGTTGATAATGCCCTGCGCGGTGATTTTAGTGAGCGAATTACTATTGATGATAAGAGCGGATTCTTTCAATCTTTCTCCACCAGCATTAATCAATTGGTCGATGTATCAGATCAAGTCACTACCGATGCCCTTAGAATTTTTAGTGCGCTGGCTAAAGGCGATTTAACACAAACAATTACCACCGAATACCACGGACAATTTGACCAACTAAAAATTGATGCTAATGCAACAGTTGAACAGCTAACAGCCATTGTCTCAAAAATTCAACAGTCAGCGAATAGTGTTAACAGTGAGGCACAGCAACTGTCGTATGGTAATGAAGACTTACATAAACGAACTGTGGAACAATCAGCCAGTCTCGAAGAAACCAATGTGGCGTTGTTAGAAATAACCAATACAGTTCAAGATAACTCTTCGTATGCCTCAACCGCCCATGTATTGGCGCAAAAAGCGAGACAGTATGCCGAGCAAGGCGGTGACGTTGTTCAAAAAGCGATTAGTGCAATGGAGAATATTAATCACTCCACCAGTAATATTTCGGAGATAATCAGCCTGATTGATAACATCGCCTTTCAAACTAATCTATTAGCACTCAATGCAGCTGTTGAAGCAGCACGAGCTGGCGAACAAGGCCGCGGATTTGCTGTAGTCGCTGGAGAAGTGAGAAACCTTGCTGGAAGAAGCGCAGCAGCGGCAAAAGATATAAAGAATTTAATTAGCGATGCACAGACTAAAGTGAGCGATGGTTCAACATTAGTCACAGATACGGGCGGCACATTACAAAATATAATTGACAGCGTCACTGAAGTTTCCTCAGTAGTGGCTAACATTGACAATGCCTCACAATCTCAATCATCAAGCATGGAAGAAATAAATCAAACTACCAAACATTTAGAAAACATTACGGTTAAAAATTCAGAATTAGTGTCTCACGCTGCTAACTCAAGCAGTAATTTAACGAGTCATGCACAAGAATTGAAAGCGTTAATTGCATTCTTTTCTGTCCATAAGAAACAAGAAATCAAGAAAACTCGATCGAGTACCGAATTGCGTCTAAATGTGACGACCTAAGTTATTGACTGCTGACACTCATTTATTAAGTGAGTAACATGCGCTAACAACAATTCAGGGTATTGAGTGCTTGATGCCATTGTAATGGGGTGTTGACGTTATTAAAGCATTGTGGAAAACAATCTTCTGTCGTGACAACTTCAGTGCCAAAGTGATTTAATAATGCACCGACTGAACACGCTTTTCCGCCTTGATTTGACAATGTATCCCTGAGCCAGCACGTCACTTGGGGTGTATTGCGGATTACAAATGGAAAATGTTGTCCTTGATATTTAGTAATTGTAGCGATTTGGTTATCAGTTGCTCTCTCTAACAACCGTAGCAGGACATCTTTGGTTAAATGAACCATATCCACCGGAATAACCATAACATGATGACAATCTGTTAAGGCCATCATACCTGTGTAGCAGCCGCCGAGAGGCCCCTTATCAGGAATAATATCCGCTACGCCATAATGCTTTGAGCTAATAACTACGGATAATCCAAGCGATGCCAGCATTGCTTGTAAGCGAAATACTAGTGGCTGCTCTCCAACTTTTAAAGACGCTTTATCCACGCCCATTCTAGATGATTTTCCTCCAGCCAAAATAATAGCTCCAACGTTTAGGTTGGAGCTATTTAAATTCCAAGCGCTATCACTCACACTACCAACCTTTTATTCCGGTCATATCTGGCAGGTGATGTGCGATCCCTTTGTGACAGTCGATACAGGTTTTTTCTCCTGTTTGAAGATACTTGGAGTGCATCTTCTCTGCTCGTTCTGATTGGGCGGTAAAGTCCATAAATTCAAAGTTATGACAATTTCGACATTCTAATGAATCGTTGGCCTTCAACCGGGCCCATTCATTTTCTGCAAGCTGACGACGATGCGCTTCAAACTTCTCACGAGTATCGATAGTACCAAACATCTTGCCCCATACTTCTTTTGAAGCCTGCATTTTACGGGCAATTTTATTACTCCATTCGTGAGGAACGTGACAGTCTGGGCATGTAGCACGAACGCCAGAGCGGTTAGAGTAATGTATGGTAGTTTTTAATTCTTCGTAAACATTATTTTCCATCTCGTGACAACCAATACAGAACTCTTCCGTGTTGGTCATTTCAAGTCCGGTGTTAAACCCACCCCAGAAAATGACACCAGCTAAGAAACCGCCTAACGTCAAAAAGCCTAAAGAATAATGCATACTCGGCTTGCGAAATATATTCCAAAAGCCTTTAATCCACTTCTTCATCACCTACTCCTCTTTCGCTGAATTTGAAATCAGCGTATGCATATCAACAAAGGTGTTTTTAACGGGTGCTTTAGTATCTTGCTGAGTCACATGACACTGATTACAAAAATAACGACGCGGTGAAATCTCCGCTAAAAAGTTACCATCGCGATTCATGTAATGCGTCACACTGATCATGGTTGCCTGCGATTCACTGACTCTCGTTCTGCTATGGCAAGACATGCATTTATTAACATTTTTATTGATCTGATAACCGCGTATCTTATGGGGAATGATTGGCGGTTGCATTGGATAGTTTCGCTGCAACTTCTTATCATTGTTTATCACCATTGGAATTCGCTGTGGTTTGATATTTTCAAGAATCTCACCATCGCGTAACTTGCTAATTTTTTCTGCACTTACAGCAGTCGATAATAACGCTATAATAAGGACAATTATATAATTTTTCATAATTTACACCTTCTCTATCTTAACGGCACATTTCTTAAAATCAGTTTGTTTTGATAGTGGATCAGTCGCATCGAGTGTGAGCTTATTTACCAAACGGCTCGCATCAAAAAATGGAACAAATACCAACCCTTTTGGTGTCTTATTACGACCACGCGTTTCTACGCGAGTAATAATCTCACCGCGTCGAGAGCTGATCTTAACTTCGTCACCACGGCGCATATTACGCGCTTTAGCATCATCAGGATGCATGTAAACCAGTGCATCAGGCATCGATTTGAATAACTCTGGAACGCGCTGTGTCATTGAACCTGTATGCCAATGCTCGATAACACGGCCGGTACATAGCCACATGTCGAATTCTTCATCTGGCGATTCGGCTGGCGGCTCGTATGGCAACGCGAAGATGACCGCTTTGCCATCTTTCTTACCGTAGAAATCATAGTCACTACCTGGCTTGGCATAAGGATCACTTCCTTCCTTAAATCGCCATTGTGTTTCTTTACCGTCAACAACAGGCCAACGCAGGCCACGCTCTTTGTGATAGCGATCATACGGTGCTAAATCATGACCGTGATCACGTCCAAAGGCCGCGTATTCTTCAAATAGCCCTTTTTGAATGTAGAAACCAAATTCTCTCGCTTCATGGTTTAGGCGATCTTCAGGTACTTCATCTAAGCCGTATTTGTTAACGTTGCCGTTTTCAAATAGCACTTGATACATAGTTTTGCCTTTATGCTCAGGCATTGCATCCAGTAGTTCCGCAGGCCATACTTCTTCGATGTTAAAACGCTTTGAGAATTCAACAACTTGCCACATATCTGAACGTGCTTCACCCGGTGCTTCCACTTGTTGATACCATGTCTGTGTACGACGCTCGGCATTACCGTAAGCCCCTTCTTTTTCAACCCACATTGCAGTTGGTAAGATCAAATCAGCTGCTTGTGCAGACACCGTTGGGTAAGGATCAGATACCACGATAAAGTTTTTAGGATTGCGATAACCCGGCATCGCTTCTTCGTTAACGTTTGGACCCGCTTGCATGTTGTTATTACATTGCACCCAATAGAAGTTCAATTCGCCGTCTTTTAGCTTTCTATTTTGCACTACCGCGTGATAACCCGGTTTTGCAGGAATAGTACCTTCGGGAAGCTTCCAAATTTTTTCAGCGTAATCACGGTGTTCTTTATTTTTAACCACCATATCAGCTGGTAAGCGATGTGAGAAAGTACCCACTTCACGAGCCGTACCACAGGCTGACGGTTGGCCTGTTAATGAGAACGGGCTGTTACCCGGTGTAGAAATCTTACCGGTTAATAGGTGAATGTTGTAAACAAGGTTATTAGCCCAAACACCACGCGTGTGTTGGTTAAAGCCCATAGTCCACAGTGACATGACTTTAGTTTTAGGATCGGCATATGTTTTTGCTAAATCGATTAACTGTTTAACCGGTACACCTGAGAGCTCTGATACTGACTCAGCAGTGTAAGTGCTAACAAATTTCGCGTATTCGTCAAAGCTAATTGGTTTAGATTTACCAGAGTTCGGATTTTTAGCTTTCTTTTGCAGCTCGTGTTCGTCGCGCAGGCCGTAACCGATGTCAGTGTCACCCATTCTAAAATTAGTGTGTTTGTTGACAAAGTCTTTGTTTACATGACCGTTTGAAATAATGTAATTGGCGATAAAGTTTAAGATAGCCAAGTCAGTTTGCGGCGTAAAAATCATGCCAGAGTCGGCTAAATCAAAGCTGCGGTGTGTATAAGTTGATAACACGTTAACTTTTACGTGTGGCGAGCTTAAGCGGCGATCGGTAATGCGAGTCCATAAAATGGGATGCATTTCTGCCATGTTTGAGCCCCATAATACAAAGGCATCGGCGTGCTCAAAATCATCGTAACAACCCATTGGCTCATCGATACCAAAAGTTCTCATGAAGCCACCTACCGCTGATGCCATACAATGACGTGCGTTAGGGTCGATATTGTTTGAACGAAAGCCAGCCTTCATTAACTTAACGGCCGCGTAGCCTTCCATCACCGTCCATTGACCAGAACCAAACATGCCTAGGCCTTTAGGACCTTTTTCTTTTAATGTTTGCTTGGCTTTATCAGCCATGATGTCAAATGCCATGTCCCAGCTGATAGGCGTGAAATCACCGTTTTTGTCATACTTACCATCTTTCATGCGCAAAAGCGGCTTGGTTAGACGATCCTTGCCATACATAATTTTTGACAGGAAGTAACCTTTCACACAGTTAAGTCCTTTATTCACAGGTGATTTCATATCACCGTGAGTAGCAACGACTTTACCGTCTTTAGTGGCTACATTAATAGAACAACCCGTGCCACAAAAACGACAAGGTGCTTTGTCCCATTTGAGGGCCGTTTGATCTTTTGCAGTGATTAAGTTGCTTGCCGAAGCAGGTAACACAATACCCGCAGCGCTAGCTGCACTGGCGGCCGCTGTGGCTTTCATAAAATCACGTCTAGATAATGACATAGTTAACTCCTAACTGACTAATTAGTTTCATCACAGTATTCGTGGTACACAGGTGATAAATTCAATACACCTGCAACATTTGTTATTTGCTCAAATCCATCAACAATACCCCGCTGCGACTCACTTTCTAATGTGACAATGATGCGTCCTTTGCCGTCATCACCATGAATGTCACATGAAGATAATTCTGACAATCGGCTCATCACTTGCGCTTGCTCATCGGGGTAGGTGTATGCAATAAAGCTGGCTACATGATATTCACTCATTGAAGCGCTCCTTTGTTGTTGTAATATTGATTGCATTGGGTGGACAAATTGACACACAGGCACCGCAGCTATTACAGGCGTCTAGGTCAATGTCGGGTTTAGGGATCCGCTCACTAAAGAAATCGAATTTAATGGCAACTTCATCACACACATCCCGGCATGACTGACAATAAATATCATTAGCTGCTAGACATTTATCGCTAATTGCAATGTCCGTCAAAAAAGGTTTGTTGACTGTTTTATCCAGAGCGTTAACTTGGCAAACATCACTACACTTTTCACAGAATGTGCATTCGTCATTTACAAAGTTGACTCGAGGAAAGCCGCCACTACCAATTTCAATGATCTTCGTTTCACAGGCGTCAACACATTCATTACAGCGCGTACACTGGTCAATGAAGTATTGCTCTCCTGCGTTATAAGGCGGACGAAGTGGCAATTCCTTTGATACACTTGCACGCAAGAAACTTCGTTTTGCGTAATCGATCGCCACTATTTATAACCCCGGCGGTCCATAGATAATTTGTGACATCCAGATAATAAAGCCGTACCCACCCATAAAGGCGATACTTAATACTGGAAATAACACAACGGTTAAAAACAAAAAGACTCTGAGCTCTTTGCCTTTGTTGTTTACTTGATTTTCATCGGTCATTACTTACTTCCTCACATCGTATGTTAACTATTTGTTAACTACCTTAAGTAAATTTTTCAGTACTTTATCCTAGTTGTATCATGAAAGACCACAGACTTAATAAGTGAATAAACTAAAGTTGTTTTAAATCAATTTAGCCGTGTTTTTTAGATGGAATTGGTTGGGAAACCGATGGGGTTCCGCCATAATTGCCCTCGTTAACCGATTCACATGAGTAGTTAGAATGTCTTGTTGCGATGCCACTGGCTTGCTGTCGATTACCGACGCAATAAAGAGAATGAAAACGATTGCTAATAACAATAAATCATTGTTATCCCTTGATATAAAACGTGCTTACGGTCACACATTGGCTGAAGACGTTATTTCTAATGTCCAGGTCCCACCACAGGATAATTCGGCAATGGACGGTTATGCCATCAATCATATTGGATGTGATGAACAACACCCCTATCGACTCGTTGGTCAAGTACTTGCTGGCCAAACCTACGATGGGATATTGGCAGCTGGAGAGTGTGTTCGGATCATGACAGGCGCTAGTGTACCGGCTGGAACCCAAGCGGTGGTTATGCAAGAAGATGCCATCAAAGAGCAGCAACAAGTCACTTTTAACAAAAAAATAACATCAGGCCATCACATTCGCCGCGCAGGCGAAGACATCGCTAAAAATCAAACCGTTTTAACAACTGGAACTGTACTAAATGCAGCTCAGTTAGGGCTGTTATCTGCTGTTGGCCACGGTCAAGTCAATGTTGTTAAGCCACCAAAGGTTGGTATTTTTGCAACCGGCGACGAATTACTTAGCCCAGGGGAGCATCCTAAAGCAGGCCACTTGTATGAAAGCAATCGCATTGTGTGTGCGACTAAGCTACGCGCACTCGGTTGTGAGGTCATTGATTATGGCATTATTGAAGATAAAAAATCGGCATTGGTTCACGCTTTTAATCAAGCCGCCGAGCAATGCGATGTTATTATTACCTCGGGCGGTGTATCAGTTGGCGATGCTGACTTTGTCAAAGACGTACTCGTTGAAAACGGCAATATCGATTTTTGGAAAATAGCCATAAAGCCTGGTAAACCCTTCGCGTTTGGTCAATACCGTGACAAGTTATTTTTTGGTCTTCCCGGAAACCCTGTTGCCAGCTTTGTTACCTTTGACATTTTAGTCGCACCAATTTTAAAACACCTTCAAGGCCAGCAAGACACGTCACTGCTAACCCTTAACGCGACTAGCCATTGCGATATTAACAAGCGCGGCGGCCGTGTCGATTATCAGCGCGGCTACGCATGGCACGAGAGCGGGCAATTAATGGTTAAATCGGCCGGCGCGCAAGGCTCTCATATTTTATCGTCATTAAGTCAGGCCAACGCTTATATCGTACTTAACGAGCATCAAGAAACTATTGCATCTGGTGATAGCGTTTCTGTGATACTTTTTGATAGTATCTATCCCAAATAACAGGGTTTTAGCCCACCATTAAGGATTATTAATGTCACATCAAGCAAGCGAATTTGTACCATTGAATATTGCGGTATTAACTATTTCAGACACTCGCAACGAAGAAACAGACACCTCTGGTGCCCTCCTCGTTAACGAATTAACAACAAGCGGTCACAATGCTTATGCCAAGGCTATAGTACACGATGACATCTATGATATTCGCGCTGTGGTTTCCCAATGGATTGCTGACAGTAATATTCACGCCGTTGTCAGTACAGGTGGAACGGGGTTCACTGCGCGTGATAATACACCAGAGGCAATGTCGGTATTATTTGATAAGAATGTAGAAGGCTTTGGTGAGTTATTTAGACAAATTTCATATGATGAAATTGGGACATCTACCGTGCAATCTCGTGCCCTTGCAGGCATGGCTAATCGCACTGTTATCTTCTGTCTACCAGGTTCAACCAATGCTTGTCGCACCGGCTGGAATAAAATCATTAAAGAGCAATTAGACGCAAGTCATCGCCCTTGTAACTTTGTGCCCCATTTAAACCTTGCACAAGACACCTGCGCAACTCGCGATTAGATGATTATGCAGGATTGTCGATGTCGATAAACTCGACGTCGACGCCTAATTCCTTAGCCACAAACTCACCTAATGCTTTAACACCATAGCGCTCTGTCGCATGATGACCCGCGGCGAAAAAAGCCATGTTGTATTCACGTGCTAAATGAATGGTTTGTTCAGAAACTTCGCCACTAATAAATGCGTCAATACCCTGCTCACCCGCCATTTCAATAAAACTTTGACCGCCGCCACTACACCAAGCAACCGTGCGAATTGCTTTGTTAGCATTGCCTTCAACTAATGGCGCGCGATCAAGTGACTGCGTAATACTTGCCGTTAACTGAGCGACTGTCTGCGGTGTTTCAAACTCCCCCTTGACCGCGACGCTTACCGGATTTCCAATTTCTAACCCTTGTATATTACTAATGCCAAAACGCTTTGCTAACTGAGCATTATTTCCGAGCGTCGGGTGAATATCTAACGGCAAGTGATAAGCGATTAAATTAATATCAGCCATTAATAAGCTCTTAATACGCTTGTGCTTGAGGGATGTAATGGTTTGGTTTTCGCCTTTCCAAAAATAACCGTGATGTACTAATAGCGCATCCGCATTAGCGGCTATCGCGGCATCAATAAGTGCTTGCGAGGCGGTAACGCCAGTGACAATTTTCTTTATCTGTCCATTCCCTTCAACCTGTAAACCGTTTGGGCAATAATCCTTTATCTTATTCGGTTCTAAAATCTGCTCTAACGAAGTTAGAAGGGTCTCACGTGAAATCATAGGTTTTAACTCTCGATGTTTTTACGTAGTGTAAAAGTCCTTCCCATCAAAGTCTATCCTCAATGGTGAGTTCCCAATAAATGAGTGCTCTAGCAGCCCCTAGCAGAAATTAACTGAAAAATATCATGATTATTATTAAGCAATAAAAACTGCGCCGTGTTGCCACTTAAAGTCTCGCTTCAATTGACCAACACAACGCTTGTCTGCCGCCATTTTATGTGTAATGCGGACGAATAATGAATAAACGACCTAGCACCAACATTAAGATTAATAATATCATAAGCGAAGTAGTACCACCCTTAGTACCCGTTTCATACGTTGGTTCAGGCTCTACTGGTGGTGGAGTCGGTGTCACAGGCGAACTGTCCTCTGGCGCAGAAATCGCAACAGGATCTTGAATCATGCCATTAATAACACCATCGCTATCATTGGCACCGCCATCAGTGATGACTAACAATAGACAATCATGACCAACGGTTAGACCCGAGATATAATCATCGACATTGTTCGAACAAACCCCCGCAGAAATAGCCGCTGAACTCGCAAACATATCGCCACCACTAACGTCATAAGGCTTCCAACCATCCGTAGCATTAAATTTCCTCAGTGTTGCTTGCTCAGGAATTGACACAGACAGTGGAATAAATACGTTAATGCTCGCGCCTGCTTGCGGTAAATTAAGCGCTTCGTAATCAAAGGTGTCTAAATGCTCGAAACCGTTGTCGTTTGAAAGTTCCTGACTGACAGGTTGTCCCTGGCCATTACCAAATTTTTGGATATTTTCTTCAGTAATTTCACTACCGTTTTGACCACTTAAAATAGCAACAACGCCTAAGCGTAATTTAACGCCATTATCCGTTGTCATCTTGAACGTATCATCTGACTCAATGCGCGTTGGAATTTTTTCCTCAGCGCCTGTGTTTCCATTATCAGTATCAACACTATCGGCTACGCCATCACCATCGCTATCTTGTACCGCTAACGCACCAGTATCAGTAATGTTCACTACGTAAGTTGCGCTTGAGGTTAACAGTTCGCCGTTAAGATCACGGGTTACCGTCACAGAAACGGGATAAAGACCACCGACTAAATTAGTCACTTGTGGCTGCTTGATATCGGTTGCAGAAACCGTCATTCCCACATCAGTTAAGCTGTCTAACTGCCACACATAGGTAACCTTGCTCGATGGTAAGCCGCCAAAGTAGGTTTCCAACATCAAGATGTTATCATCTGGTTTACTCGACTCAATCCACAGCACCGGAATATCATTCTTGCGAGGATTACTACCTGCCAAAATCTCATCGACATCCGCAATACCATCGTTATCACTGTCACTGGTAGCTGTTACAGACAAATCATTTTCATCACCGGTGATAAAGCTTTCTACCGCATCTGGCACACCATCATTGTCACTATCAACGACTTCCGTTGCCGCCAGTAGTTCACGCAACTCTGTTAATGTCGCAGCCTGACGCACTTCATAAGCATCTGACAATCCGTTGCTGTTGAGATCAAGTGTCTTGGTGTCTATGCCATCATCAATGGTTGATGTTAGGTAACTTTCTACAACATCTGGCACACCGTCAAGATCGACATCGCTGTCGCCAGCCGATAATGGATTGCCACCTAATAACAATTCTAACGCGTCGTTATAGCCGTCATTATCAAAGTCATTAAACTTGTCGATAACGCCATTGTTGTCTAGTCCAAGTGTTGTCAGATAAGCATTCACTGCGTCTGTCAAACCATTTGTTGCGACACTAGCACCATTTACCGTCGGACTATTCGCATCAATAGGATCAAACCCATTAGCTAGCTCTAGACCATCGGGTAACCCGTCACCATCGGTATCAGTAGACGGTGTCGTTAATGGTGCGTTTGCGCCGCCTAAACTTTCTAAGTGCGCTTCAACGGCATTAGTCACGCCATCGCCATCACTATCAAGTGCGCCATCAACGACTGGTGAATTCGCATTATTTGGATCTGAACCAATGCTCGCCTCTAGTTCATTAGATAATCCATCGTTATCACTATCCCCTTGCGCAAGGCTTGCAATCAACGCTTTAATATCATCGATTGTACGCAGCGCAGGATTATCGCGAAGTGCAATAAGTAAACTCGTAAAGACATCATCCGTTAATGAATGGATAGAGATATTGTCAAAATCCGTCAAACTCGGCGTCTCTGAACTACCTTGAGACAGCGAATACTGATTAATTAACGCGAGGCTTATTATCTCATCAACAATAGCTTGAATTTGCTCACTGGAAAGCTCACCATCAGCTAATGCCAGACGCTCAAGGACTGCCGCCAAGTTATCGTCTGTCACATTTTCTACACCCAAATTAGTGAAGTCAGCAATCACTGGCGCCGTTGATTGACCATTGCTAGCCACAAAATCATTTATCAGTGTTAAGCCATTCACTTCATCCACTAACTGCTGAATTTTCGCAGGCGTTAACTCTCCAGATGCCTCGGCTAACTTAGCAAGGACTGCCGCCAAGTTATCCTCTGTCAAATTTTCTACACCCAAATTAGTGAAGTCAGCAATCAATGGCGCCGTTGATTGACCATTGCTAGCCACAAAATCATTTATCAGTGTTAAACCATTCACTTCATCCACTAACTGCTGAATTTTCGCAGCCGTTAACTCTCCAGATGCCTCGGCTAACTTAGCAAGGACTGCCGCCAAGTTATCGTCTGTTACATTTTCCACACCCAAATTAGTGAAGTCAGCAATCACTGGCGTCGTTGATTGACCATTGCTTGTTACAAGGTCATTTATTAGCGTTAAGCTTATGACGCCATCAATTAGTTGCTGTAGCTGAGGGACCGTTCTAACTTGTGGAGCAGCCTGCAATGCCGCAAGCACACGTGCTAGATTCTCATCATCAACCCCATTGAGTTTAATCAATGTAAAATCAGCAATTAGCGGAGCCGCTGAACTGCCTTCTGTTACCGAGTATTGATTGATAATGTGTAGGCTTGTAACTTCATCAACAATAGCTTGAATTTGCTCACTGGTTAATGGCAGTTCACTTGCGGGGATAGTGCTAATACGTGCATTAACAAGCGCCAAGATATCGTCGGTAACACCTGTGATACCCAATGACTCATAAACCGCTACAGTAAGCGATGAGGTATCGTTATTTTCAATCGCATCATTGATATTGCTAATCACTTTATCTGTACCATCCAGTACATCAGTCACGGTAATCGCAATTTGCGCGCTCGCCGATAGGTCACCGTCAGTCACTTGTGCCATTAATTGGTAGCTAGTCGCTGTTTCATAATCGAGCGCACCAATTAAGCGTAACTGGCCGCTGTTATTAATCGCAAACTTACCGTTGTCATTACCACCGACTAAGCTAAAGGTTAGTGCGCTATTAACGTCGATATCAGTCGCTGCTAACGGCGTGCCAATATTGCTGCCAACGGCTAAATCTTCGGCAATGCTAAAGCTTGCACTCTCAAGTGTTGGCGCGTCATTAACATCCACCACAGTAATGGTAAATGGCGCAAGGCTTGCCGATAACTCACCGCTATCTTTAACGGTAATGACAATATTGCTATGCACTCCACATGTTCATTTGCTGGCGTCCCCGTTAGTTGACCTGTTGCCGTATTAAAGCTTGCCCACACTGGCATATTGCTAATGCTAAAGACGTGACTGTCACCAACATCAATATCCGTCACACTTGGCGTAAAGCTATAAGCAACACCTTGATTCACTGAATTTGCTGCTGCACCGCTAATAGTTGGCGTGTCATTAACATTAGTCACCGCTAGATTAAAGCTATTGAGTTCGGCAACTAGGCCACCAGCATCAGTCACTCTAATAATTATGCCGTTATTCGTGCCAACGTCACTGTTGCTTGGCGTACCAGATAATGAACCAGTAGCTACATCAAATGCAGCCCAACTCGGTTTATTGATAATCGAAAATACTAAATTATCGCCAATATCTTCATCAGTTGCCGTCGGTACAAAATTATAAGCAGCATCTTGTAACACTGACGCACTTGGCGCGCCCGCAATTGTTGGTGCATCATTGACATTAAGTACAATCATGTCTACCGGTGCTAATGAATCTTGCACACCGTCATTATCGGTGACGCTAATAACAACATTGTAAGTAATACCAATATCAGCCTGTGTTGGTGTACCAAATAAACGTCCGTTATTAGTATCAAAATTTGCCCAACTTGGTTTATTCGTCACGCTAAATGACAATAAATCACCGTCATCAATATCTACAGCCGTTGGTACAAATTCAAAATTAGCATCTTCATTGACCACAGCTGCAAGATTGCCGCTTATTTGCGGTGCATCATTAACATTTACGACTGTTAAGCTAAATGATGGCAGTGCACGTTGAGCACCGCTGCTATCTGTGACGGTAATAATAATGCTATTGGTGACACCAACATCGTCGTTACTAGCCACGCCCGATAGCTGCCCGGTGTCAGAATCAAAGTCTAACCACGACGGTTTATTGTCAATACTAAAGCTTAATTCATCACCAATATCAGGATCGCTGCTGATTGGCGTAAAGTTATAACTTTCTTCCTGATTGACACTATTAGCTGGTGAGCCGCTAATGCTTGGCGTTTCATTAATATTGGTAATATCAACATACACCAGAGCACTGGCTGTAAGGGCATCAGGATCAGAAACTTGCACGTCGAGTACATAGGCATTAACAGTTTCATAATCGATAGCCGATGCATCATTAACTTTTAGCATCCCACTGCCATCAATGATGAAGGCGCTATTGGTATTTCCTGACACAATGGAGTAAGTCAAGCTATCACCATCGATATCATCCCCCATAACATGACCAACGAGTGCACCGTTACTGGTTAACTCACTAATAGCAAAGTTATCACCCATCACGCTAGGCGCCTGATTGATATCGTTAACAACAATAGTGAAGCTGGCACTTGCTGTTAACTCACCGTCACTGACGGTAATGACAACATCGTTAGTGATCCCGCCATCGTAAATACTTGGCGTACCAGAAATCGTGCCAGTGGTAGCATCTAAACTAGCCCACGCAGGTAGGTTACTACCAGCAAAGGTTAGCGTCGCGTTGTCATCATCAATATCATCAAACGTTGGCGTCCAGCTAAAGGCACTGCCCTCATCAACCGCATTTGGCGTACCAGAAATGGTTGGTGCATCATTAACGGCATTAACCGTAATATTGATATCTTTGGACAATGACGATGCCCCCGCCGTTACCGTAATGGTACCAACCGTCGAGCCATTGGCATCGGCTTTAGCGGTTAATTTGATCACCTGCGTTGTATTTGGCGCATTAACCACAACTGGTGTAAAGGCTTCTACAACATCGGCAGTACCATAACTCATACTAATTGTTAGAGAGCTTTCACCGCTAAAATCAAGCCCGGTTAAGGTAATCTCGTATTCGCCAAAATCTTCATTAAGACTGATATTGTTATTGCTGATGCTTGGGAAGTCCAACACCGCAGGAATGGCTACATTGAAACTCATGACGTCATTAACGCCATACATATCTGTTGCCACTAACTGAATATTTGCACTACCAAATTGATTGGCGACGGAATCTAACGCTAGATTAAAGTTAGCGCCATCATAGTCACCGAAACTCTGTACCGTGCTAGGGTCGACCGTAGCCGTCACCAACGATACATCGCTGTTAATGACAGACAACGTCACGTCATCTTCATCGGCATCAGTCACCATAAACCCAAGGTCAACATGACCAAAATCTTCGGTTTGCTGCATGTCCACCAGCTCAGAAGAGCTCAAACTCGGTGCAACATTGACATTTTGAACTGAGATAACCACAGATTTCGTATCTGTATTACCGTCATCATCTAGTGCAGTTAAGTCAACGAGGTATGTGTTATCTTTATTGTTATCTTGTGGTAATTCAAAGTCTTTTGCTGGCAACGTCAAACGCCCAGTAGCCGCATCGACGTTAAACAACGGCGCATCATCACCGCTGATGCTATAACTCACATGACCAATTGGCGCTTGGCTCAGCGTAGCAACAGGTGATTCAAATTCGCTGTTTTCGTTAACGCTACTCGACTCAACACCGCCAATGGTAAAGTTAACAACTTCAATCACATCACTAATGTTTACCACCACACTAGCGGTATCAGATAAACCGCCGTTGTCGGTAACGGTTATCGTTAGCGCGTAATTTGCTTTGGTCTCAAAATCTAGCGCACTTGAAGTCATCACACTTAGCTGACCACTGCCATTAATCTTAAAGGCATTGTTTAAATTGCCACTTGAAATGGAATAGCTAAAGCTACTGCCAGCATCTGGGTCGACAACTATTAGCGGCGTCCCCACATTTGTATCGTTGGCACTGTTTTCAGCAATACTAAAGCTAGTATTAGCAACTGCAGGCGCTTGATTAACATTAACCACTTCAAGATTAAAGGCCGCTAGTGATGCCGTCGCATTGGCGTTATCACTAACACTAATAACAATGGTATTGGTCGATCCAACATCGCTGTTAGTTGGCGAGCCCGATAGTTGTCCATTGCTGGTATTAAAGCTTGCCCAGCTTGGTTTGTTATTAATGGTAAACGTTAAACTGTCTCCCGCATCAATATCATTCGCAGTCGGAATAAAGCTATAGACATTTCCTTCAAGTACCGTGGATGCAGGTGTGCCAGTAATCGTTGGCGCGTCATTAACATTGGTCACCGTAATATTAAAGGCAGGTAAACTTGCGCTTGCGCCGCCGCCATCGGTCACCGTAATCACAACTCCTGTCGTTGTACCTAAATCATCATTACTTGGCGTGCCAGATAACACGCCGGTAACGCTGCTAAAGCTTGTCCAGGTCGGCGCGTTGCTTACGCTAAATGATTTGCTATCACCAACGTCTTCGTCTGTTACCACTGGCGTAAAGCTATAATTGGCATTTTGTGCAATAGTTGTCGTCGGATCACCACTAATTTGCGGCGCATCATTAACATTCTCAACCGTCAGGTTAAAGGCAGCGAGGCTATCGCTCGCACCAGCGCCATCGGTAACTGTAATAACAATGGCATTGGTTACACCAACGTGATTATTCGCTGGCATGCCACTTAATTGCCCCGTCGCCGTATCAAATGATGCCCAGCTCGGCGCATTAACAATACTAAATACAGCACTATCACCAACATCAACATCAACATCACTAACACTTGGCGTAAAACTGTAACTGCTATCTTGCGTGACTGTTAGGCTTGGCGTTCCCGAGATAACAGGTGCATCATTGACGTTAGTCACTGTAATCGCAAAGGCTGCTAACGACGCTTGTGCATTTGCCGCATCTTTCACGCTAATAACGATATTGCTGTATGTGCCCACATCATCGTTACCCGGTGTACCTGACAACACGCCGCTATTAACATCAAAACTCGCCCAACTAGGTTCGTTACTAATGCTATACATGTGAGTGTCATCTAAATCGATATCAGTTACTAACGCTGCAAAATGATAAGCAACATCTTGTGCAATTGTCGTTGTTGGTGCTCCCGCAAGACTCGGCGCATCATTGATATTAATCACGTCAATATCAAAGGCCGCTAGACTATTGCGCGCTCCCGCACTGTCTTCGACACTAATAACAATGCTCGAGGTTAACCCAACATGATTATTGGCAGGCGTTCCCGTAATTGCGCCGTTAGCGGTATCAAAGGTTGCCCAACTTGGTTTGTTCACAATGCTAAAAGTATGACTGTCACCCACATCAATATCAGCAACACTTGGCGTGAAGCTATAAGTCGCATCTTGATTAACACTAGTCGCAGGTGTGCCACTTAATACTGGCGCATCATTAACATTAGCCACAGTAATAGTAAATCCACCAAGTGACGCCGTTGCGCCAGCGTCATCAGCCACGGTAATGACAATTGATTGGCTCACACCAACATCGCTGTTTGTTGGTGTTCCTGACAATTCACCGGTCGCACTATCAATGCTTAACCATGTCGGTAGATTTGTTGCGCTAAAGCTTAGATTATCGCCAATATCAATATCGTTCGCATTAGGCGTGAAGCTATAACTTGCTCCCTGCGTAGCGCTAGTTACTGGCGTCCCTGAAATGGTTGGCGCGTCATTAACGTTAGTCACTGCAATATTAAAGGCAGCTAGACTATCGCTGGCACCAGCGCCATCGACAACTGTGATAACAATACTATCAACGCTGCCAACATCGCTATTTGTTGGTGTTCCGGTCAACTCACCACTGGTGGTGTTAAAGGTCGCCCAACTTGGTTTGTTGCTAATACTAAAGGTGGCGCTATCGCCTGTATCAATGTCTGTTAGGGTTGGCATAAAGCTATATAGCGCGTCTTGAGCAACGGTTAACGTAGGAGCGCCGCTTAATACTGGCGCGTCATTTTCGTTAATCACATCGATACTAAATGGCGCTAACTGCGCAGTTGCGTTCGCTGCGTCACTAACGGTGATAACAATATTGTTATAACTGCCGACATCATCATTAGTTGGCGTACCTGAGAGTAGCCCTGCTGCGCTATTAAAGCTTGCCCATGCTGGTAAATTAGCAACACTAAAGGTTTTACTGTCACCGACATCAATGTCAATCACCGACGGGGCAAAGCTATAAGTTGTATCTTGAGCAACACTGATTGCAGGCGTGCCAGAAATCGTTGGCGCGTCGTTAACATTAGTGACTTCAATGCTAAAGGTAGCTAAGGACGCGGTAGCATTGGCGTTATCCTGCACAGTAATAGTGATGTTTGCATAGGTGTTTACATCACCGTTGTCTGGCGTGCCAGTTAGCTCACCTGTCGCGGTATTAAAACTGGCCCAACTAGGTTTATTGGTCACGCTAAAGCTTTGAGTGTCACCCACATCGATATCAATAACACTTGGCGTAAATAAATAGCTCTCATCTTGCGCGATACTAGCCGTTGGCGCACCACTAATTGTCGGCGCATCATTGACATTGTTAACCGTTAAATCAAATGCCGTTAATGAATCACTGGCGCCTAATGCGTCAGTTACCGTAATCACGATGCCAACTGTCGTCCCGACATGGCTATTGTTTGGCGTACCGCTAAGTTCACCTGTCGTTGTATCGAAACTAGTCCAAACTGGCTCGTTAGTAATGCTGAATGTTTTGGTATCACCGACATCGGCATCGGTAGCTGCTGGCGTAAAGCTATACGCGCTATCTTCACTGACACTAGTATTTGGCGAACCACTAATGACCGGAGCATCATTAGTATTTGCCACCACAATATCAAAACTTGCCAAGGATACATTTAAACCATCGGCATCAGTCACGGTAATGACGATGTTGCTCTGAGTCCCTAAATCACTATTGGATGGGATCCCCGTTAAGTGGCCATTACTGCTATCAAAGTTCGCCCAACTCGGCAAGCCGCTAATGCTAAAGACGAGCGTATCACCAGCGTCTACGTCACTTGATGTTGGTGTAAAGCTATAAACACTATCTTCAAGCGCCGACGTTGATGGCGTGCCAGAAATAGTCGGCGCTTCATTGACATCGATTAAATTGATGGTCACTATCGCGTTATCGCTTAGGCCATCGCCATCGGTTGCGCTAATTTCAAGATCAAAGCTAGCGGTTTGCTCATAGTTCAATGCAGCAATGGCATTAACACGGATCTCCCCTGAGTTATTAACCGCAAAGGCATTATCCGTATTACCAGAGACAATAACGTAAGTTAATGAACCTGAATCGATATCTGTCGCCGTGTGCGTCGCCACCAAGGTATTATCGGCAGTTTTTTCCGCCACACTAAAACTGGTGTTTGTAAAATCTGGCGCTTGATTGACGTTATTTACCGTAATACTTACCGTCGTACTCGCAGATAAACTGCCGTCAGTCACAGACACCACTATATTACTTGTCACGCCGTCATCATGCACTGTTGGCGTACCGCTGATTTCACCAGTCGCGGTATTAATTGATGCCCAGCCAGGAAGGTTACTGGCGCTAAAGATCAGCGTATTGTTGTCATTATCGATATCATCAAAGATTGGCGTCCAGCTGTAAGCAACAAGCTCAGTTGCTAATGCTGGCGTACCAGAGATTGTTGGCGCGTCATTGACCGGTGTAACACTTATACTTACGCCTTGTGATTCACGGGTACCATCGGCGTCGACAGTAATATTCGCAGTAAAATCACCATTAGCATTTGCCACAGGCAACAGAGTCAACAATTTGTCATTACCCACCGTCACTGTCGACGTTGCTATAGGCTGCAAAATGTTAGCCTGCGAATAACTAATTTCTACATCAACTGATGGATTTCCGAGAAAATCAAAGTCAGTTAGCGTTAATTCATAACCTGGGGAATCTTCGCTCAGTACAATACTATTTGCAGAAAGCGTGGGAAAATCTAGCACTGCTGGAATAACAATATTAAAACGCTTTGATGCAGTCAGGCCATGCTGATCTACCACAATTACTGTCACGTCAATACTACCAAACTTATTGGTAACGCCAGTTAGCGTCACTTGATAAGTCGTGCCATCATATTGCGCAAAAGTCAGCTCAGAACTTGGCGTTACCGTCGCTGTAGCGATATTACTATCTGAACTAATCGCTGAAATGGTTAGCTTATCTTGATCGGCATCTTCAACCGTAAAGTCTAAGGTATAGCTGGAAAACCCTTCCGTTTGATTTTGATCCACCAAGGCCGCACCGTTAAGCACAGGTGCCACGTTTGTATTGGTGACTGTGACCGTTATACTCTCGGTGGCCTGATTGTTATCATCATCGGTCGCTGTCAATGTTACATCATAAGTATTGTTGGTATCGTTATCCGTTGGATTTTCAAAGTCTTTCGCTGCCAAGTTTAATTGCCCTGTGGCGCTATCGACATTAAACAAACCTGAATCATCACCGCTAATGGCGTAACTCACACTGCCGATTGGCGTGCCGCTAATGCTGGCAACAGGTGAAGTAAATACGCGATCTTCAGCAACGTCTGTTGATACAATATCTGCAATCGTAAAGCTCGTCACTTCCACTACGTCGTTAATGGCTATGGTAATAACAGCCGTGTCGGTTAACGCACCATCACTGACCTCAACGGTTAACGCAAAGCTTGCTTTCGCTTCAAAGTTTAATTGCGCACTATCATTAACGGCGATTTGACCACCATTATCGATTTTAAAGGCATTGCCTGTATTGCCGTTAAGGATACTATAGGTAAAGCTACTGCCAACATCGGGATCTACAGCGTTTAACGCCGTCCCAACATTGGTATTATTCGCACTATTTTCATCAATTGAGAAGCTTGCGTTAGCCAATACTGGTGCTTGATTAACATTAACAACTTCAATATTAAAGCTCGCTAAACTTACCGCTGGTGAATTCCCATCGGTGACGGAAATGACAATATTACTATCGGTGCCAACATTCGCATTAACTGGTGTTCCTGTTAACTGACCCGTACTGGTATTAAAACTCGCCCAGCTAGGCGCACCAGTTATCGAGAAAGTTAAGGTATCACCAACATCGATATCATCTGCCGTTGGAATAAAATTGTAGATCTGATTTTCTAATACCGAAGTTGCTGGCGTGCCGCCAATGCTTGGCGCATCATTAACATCTGCAACCGCAATGGTAAAGGCTGTAAGCGAACTACTAGCGCTTTGACTATCGGTTACCGATATCACAATATTGGCATAAGCACCAACATCACTATTACTCGGTGTGCCCGTTAGCGCACCATTACTACTATCGAAACTCGCCCAGCTTGGCTTATTGGTAATGCTAAAGGTATGTGAATCGAGTGCATCGTCATCACTTAATCCCGGTACGAAACTATAAGCAGCACCCTGATTTACTGATGTTGTAGGACTGCCCGAAATCACAGGCGAATCGTTGGTATTTGTCACTTCAATATTAAAGGTTGTGAGACTCGCCGTGGCGCCAGCGGCATCTTCCACGCTAATCACAATATTACTTGTGGTGCCAACATGGCTATTATCTGGCGTCCCCGTTAATGCGCCGGTGGTGGTGCTAAAGGCCGCCCAAGTCGGCTTATTAATAATACTAAAGGTTTTGGTGTCACCACTATCGATATCGTTTGCCGTAGGCGTGAAGCTATAAGCTGCATCTTCCGCCACCGTGGTTGCTGGCGTACCAGAAATAGTTGGCGCATCATTAACATTGGTTACTTCGATGCTAAAGGCTGATAACGCATCTGAAGCATTAGCACCATCGGTTACGGTAATAATAATATTGGCATAACTTCCAACATCGCTATTTGATGGCGTCCCCGCCAAAGTGCCCGTTGTATTATCAAAACTCGCCCAGCTCGGTTTGTTCGTAATGCTAAAGGCTTTGCTATCACCGCTATCGGCATCTGTTACGACAGATGTAAAGCTATAGGCAGCGTCCTGTGCAACTGTCGTCGCCGGCGTGCCGGATATCACAGGCGCATCATTGACGTTATTCACCGTGATATTAAAAGCAGCTAAATCATCACTAACATTAGCGGCGTCTTTTACGCTAATCACGATACCCGTAGTCATGCCAACATCACCGTTAGCTGGCGTACCAGTCAGCGCACCCGTTGCCGTATCAAAACTTGCCCATGTTGGCTTATTAGTAATCGTAAATGTCTTAGTATCACCGCTATCAACATCACTCACGGTCGGTGTAAAACTATAAGCAACACCTTGATTAACGCTAGTTGCTGGCGAGCCAGAGATCACTGGCGCATCGTTGGTATTAGTGACATTAATGGTAAAGGCGGCTAAATCATCGGTTGCGCCGCTGCTATCTTCAACCGTCATCACCATTGATGGCGTTGTCCCTAAATCATCATTGGTCGGTGTACCTATTAGCGCACCAGTTGCTGCATTAAGGGTTAGCCAACTCGGTTTATTAGTCAGGCTAAAGGTGTGTGTATCCCCAACATCAATGTCGGTCAATGATGGCGTAAATGAATAATTCGCATCTTCGGCAATAGTCGCCGCTGGTGAACCTGAAATGACTGGTGCGTCATTCACGTTGGTGACACTTAAACTAAACGCCGTTAATGATGCTGTCTCTCCGGCATTATCGGTAACACTAATAACAATATTGGATGTTGTTCCTACATCGCCATTGGCTGGTGTACCCGATAGCACACCAGTTGCAGTATCAAAACTAGCCCATGTTGGTTGACAATAGCGACAGAATAACCGTCACCATTATCGATATCATCAATCGTTGGCGCAAAACTATAGGCTTGCCCTTGCGCTATTGTCGTAGCTGGTGCACCTGTGATTGTTGGCGCATCATTGGTATTAACAACTTCGATGCTAAACGGAAGCAAAACAGATGACAAACCACCGTCATCGGCCACCGAAATACTAATAGCAGCATAAGTAGCAACGTGATCATTTGTTGGCACACCTGATAATTTCCCCGTCGCATTATCAAAGCTCGCCCACACAGGTTTATTAGTGATGCTAAAAGTGTGATTATCATTTGGATCAATATCGGCTACATTTGGCGTGAATTGATAAGTCGCATCTTCATTGACCGTCGACGACGGATTACCACTAATGGTTGGCGCATCATTAACATTAGCCACAGTAATGTTAAAGGCAGTTAACGAATCGCTACCGCCAGCCCCATCATTAACACTAATGACAATATTAGAAGCCGTGCCCAAATGACTCGGCCCGGGTGTACCACTTAGCGTACCATCACTGGTATCAAAGCTCGCCCAACTAGGCTTATTTATAATAGAAAACGTGTGACTATCACTCGCGTCACTGTCTGTTAGCGTCGGCGTAAAACTGTACGCAATTAACTCATTAACAGATATTGCCGGTGAGCCCGACAAAACAGGCGCGTCATTGACATTAATAACGTCAATGGCAAATGGGCCAATGGCGTCTGTTGCCCCAGCGGCATCGGCAACTGTGATAGTAATATTTGGGTAACTTGCCACATGGCTATTGTCAGGCGTACCAGAAAGCTGTCCTGATACTGTGCTAAAACTCGCCCAAATTGGCTTGTTCGTAATACTAAAGACTTTGGTATCGCCACTGTCGACATCAACCACAGCGGGTATAAACAAGTAAACGCTATCTTCATTAACACTCAAATCTGGCGTACCCGTTATCACTGGCGCGTCATTGGTGTTTACTACTTCAATCGAAAAAGCCGTCAAACTGCCGGTTGCCCCTTCACCATCAGTCACTGAAATAATAATATTATTAGCGATACCAATATCACTGTTCGTAGGAGTTCCCGATAGTTGGCCTGTTACAGTATTAAAAGTAGCCCAATTCGGTTTACCAACAACCCCAAAGACTTTTGAATCACCGATATCGCTATCTGTCACACTTGGCACGAATAAATATGGACTATCTTCGAAAACACTCGTATCCGGCGCTCCTGAAATTTTCGGTGCATTATTAACATTAACAACATCGAAAGTAATAGTATTTGCAGATTGCGAAGAGGCGTCACCATTGTTAACGGTAAAACTAAACGCTGCATAACCATCACCTGAAGCATCTAAATCGGGCGCATATACTAAGTTAGCTATATCGGCTTCATCAATAACTTGGTTAACAGACACATCAGTGCCATTGAGTTTAAAGCTGCCTAATGCCGGCAGAGCCGTGAGCGTTATTGATTGCAGACTATTTGTTTCAAGTAAATCATTAAAGCCAAAATCACTAGATTGCAACGTTACACTGCTATTTTCATTAAGGGTCAAGGTTTTATCTGCGGCAGTGGGATAATGATCGGCAAAGGCCAATGCTAAATAACCACTAGGGATATTTGTGACGCTAAACTCGCGAGTAAATGAATAACCAAGCTCGACAGACCCTGTATTAAAATTTCCGTTAGCATCCCATAATAATACTCTGCGGCGTCCATTTCGGTTTGGGGTATTGGTAAAATTCAAATGAACAGTACCAGTAAAATTAGTATTGACGACCTTCCACTCTCGAATAACCCGCTTATAATACTTAGTAGTGTCTAAATCGCCTGTTTTATTTCCAGAACGACCCGCACCGTCCGAGCCAAACACCAGAAAAGAGTTGTTAGAGATAGTGTCTTGATGGTCAGCGTTTGTAGAACTAAAATCATCATCCGTCGAAATGATAAGTGAACGGCTTGAGCCAATATCTTGAGATTTAGAGATCCGCTGATCTAACCCAGATGCGTTATCTTTCCCTATGCCGGTAATATGATTCCAATATGACTGATCATCCCACAATACGTCATCATTAGAGCTGACGTAGGACCCAAATGTACTATCAAGAGTAATGCCATGTTTGAGGGCTAAATAAGAATCAATCCTCTTCTTTTGAGCTGTTGTCAATGCCTCGTCAATAAACATAACTTCAAGAATGTTACCCTCAAACATCCGAGCTTGACTCACAAAATTATTATTCTTAGATTGCCGTCCAATAGACACCGGACCTTTAGACGAACCACCATAAACATTTGATGTATTTACTTCGCCAGTTGAAAACTGGCTTAAGGACACGCTACCAGTAGCAACCTCAATGGCGTTGAGTGACAGGCTTATACTATCGTTAAAAATAACGCTCGATGACATTAATGTTGGAGTGCTTTCATTTATAAGACTATCAAGTTCTTTATTAAGCAGCCGCCCACCTTTATTTGTACTGACATAAGTTTTAAAATGACTCCGTTCAGCTGCTAGACCAGCACCGTTACCGGCTACATTACCAAAGTCGAATATCGATCGTGTTGATCCGGAACTGCTCTTTGCGATCGCTACCGCATAAATCGAATAGCCATTATTCGTTGAATACAAACGATTACTGCCAAGATGTAGGCCCATCGAGTATTTTTGATTTGTCGTTTCACTGCCAAATGTACCATCAAAGTTAATGGCCTTATGAAAATTACCGGTATTTTTTTTAAACTTAGGTTGCCTGGTAGACGCAACACCACCGTGAAAGCTATTCTCTTTCGCATGATTGTTATGACCTGAGCTATCTAACCAATGATAAACTTGATTATCATTAGCTGGCGCTGTAACACCATCAAATTTATAAACGCCGCTTTCTGAGTTTAGCCACATCTTAAGGTTCGATTCACAGCTCTCAATTGCAAGTCGTAATGCAGCGTTATTGTGAAATGATAACGGTGTAATGCGCACCGCAGTCCAATCTGCATCACGATTATCCGTTACGTGAGAAACTATTGAGTGTTGATCATCGTTTCCTTCAAAAGAACCTAAGTCAACCCATGTTGCACTTTGCGCCCAGGTTGTATTGCTCACCACATTTGCAGCATCATTAGCAACAAAACTACCTGTAAATGCTGTTTTTGTTGCTTCAATTTTGTACGAAGTTACCCAGCTATCACTGTCACTACGTCCCTTGGTTTTTATGCCTGAAATACGCTTTGGCCCGTCAAATACGAACCCATACCAACCAGCCGTATCACTACCTTCTCGTATCCATGCGCGGCTAGAATCTAACCAGCCGCTTGCATTATCATTGGTAAAGTCCCCGCCAGCCACAGACGTCATAAAACTATTGCCATAATCTGTATTGGCAGACAATTGTGTACACTGTGCTGATGTTGAATAAATATCGTGACTAGAATTTGCACTGGCTTGTGCACTAAACAAACTAAACGGAGAAATGATTGCAACGCACAATGCGCTCACAAGAAAACGATTTGATTGGCGGTGAATTGAATAATTCGGCGACTTCAACACACTAAACATCGACTACATCCTTGATTTAAAATTGATAAACTATCCCTAGGCTCTCCTCGCATACTAATGCTAAATAATCATTAAGTACACTTTTTAAACGATAAATACTCATTATAATGAATATTATCACCACGTAATTGCAAAAATTAAATACTTTAGTGCTAATTTAATACTACTAACCCGATTTGTATAACAGCGCTTTCTACGTCATTAACTCAACAAGGCAGAAGAAGGTTTTACCAATTTCGATATTTAAATGTTCTTTTGTTTTTATGAAGGATTAATACCAATTCCGTTAAGTATGTGGTCTTTTTGTGCGCAGAAAAATAAATTAGTACTAGCCGTTCGATTGACTAATAGCTTGCTATTGCAAGCAACGAAGCAATAGTTGCCTTTGATCAGCATAAGTGGTCAGATAATTATCGGAATTGGTATAATGAATAAACAGCTAGAACTCATCACAAATGTCACTGAATCGGATCGACATGCCATAGTGATGCCCTACTCCTTTGATGTGAAGTCCGTCGAACAAGGTTCGATGCAACGAGCATCAAGGGCGATGTTTGTCTGTTGCACATAGTGCATCGCAACAAAC
>OJBM01000039.1_pt1 | contig 77130 bp, 59 predicted proteins | sample 1591061 | NCBI WGS metagenome assembly OJBM01 (sample SAMN05416872, study PRJEB24817) | seawater metagenome | isolation source: Sea water | place: Canada:Atlantic | collected 2013-11
TTTTTGCATCAGACGGTGATAGTTATGCCATTTTGGGGCAAGCTTATTTACAAGCCAATGTAGGCGCGACAGAAGTAAAAGTTGGCCGTTTTGGTTTTGACTCACCTCATGCTGATATGGATGATATTCGCATGGTGCCTAATACCTTTTCTGGTATTTTAATCACTAATAATGACCTTAGTGACACAACTGTATATTTGGCGCATTTAGATGAATGGTCTGGTGTTGATTCGGATAAGCCCGAAGACTTTACTGATATGAATAACAGTGATGGTGTTAATGTATTTGGCGCTGTTTACGAAGGCATTGAAAATGTTGTTTTGCAAAGTTGGTACTACAATATTAACGATTTAGCTGATTTAATTTATCTTGAAGCTATGGTTGAAGTTGAGCAATTTTCAATTGGCGTACAATACGCTAAGCAATCAGATAATAGTGATGATAACACAGGCCCTGACGGTGATGTTTACGGCATAACAGCAAGCTATACGTTAAATGATTTTACTTTTAGTTCAGCATACAATCATGTTTCTGGCACTATTATTAATGGCTTTGGTGGCGGGCCATTTTTTAGTAATGCAGAAGATCATACGATTGATGGTGTTATTGATCAAAAAGCACTTAGAGTTGGCATTGATTATAGCGGCATTGATAACGTAACTATTGGCCTAGCACATGTTGATTTTGATGAAGGTGAAGATGAAACTGATTTACTAATCAGCTATGACTTTGGCAACGATATGGCGTTCGACTTTACTTATCATCATATGCATGATGATGGTGACATGGTGTTAGCTATGTTTAATATTGGTTTTTAGTCGACTGGCTTTAAAAGGCAGAGAGTTTGCTTCTCTACCTAATCCTATTTTGTCTTGGTCAGTTAATTCTATTACCTACTCCGCTGATACTAAGCGTATTAAACATCTTCATCATTAATGTATGCCGCTTGATTTCTACCATTCAACTTTGCTTGATAAAGTGCCTGATCTGCTAACGACATCATTTTTCTCATTGTGGTATTACTCTGACTGAATTTTATTGTATAGCCTATGCTGCAGGTGATATGAATATTGTTATTGTCAGGTATTTCAATGCTACTGACATTTTTTAATATTCGGTCTATGACCCTCTGCAATTCTTCTTTTGATATGTCTTGCAAAATAATGGCGAACTCTTCACCGCCAATACGAGCATGAAAGTCTTGGCTATTTCTCAGTGCAAGGTTTACTGCATTCACTACGGCTTTTAAACATTCATCACCAATATCGTGCCCATAGTTGTCATTAACGTTTTTAAAATAATCTAAATCGTAGACCAGTAATGCAATTGGCCAAATTACTTTAGACTGATTGCTAAATAATGCTTGGCCAAATTCCTCGAAATGGCGACGGTTAGCAATTGAAGTGAGCGAGTCGGTGCGTGCAAGGTGACTTAAGGCTGCTGTTCTTTTTTCAACTTGTTGCTCTAGCTCGCTTGATAAATTGAGCGCACGCTTTAAAGTAACGAACATACACAATAACCCAATCACAGAAAATGCGATAAAAATAACATAGGCATATTGCACTGTTTTTGTGAGTTCAGCATCGTCAGTACTTAATGGAATAGTAATATCAACAGCACCGCGCATGTCGCCAACCTGCCAATCTTTTTTCGGGCTATCTGGGTGCATATTGTGGCAATCAACACAGCTTTGTTCCATGAAAATGGGCTCTGCATGTCGAAGCACGTTAGTTTCGCCCAGCATTTCAATACGTTCAAATACAAGGGTCGTTGCGTTAAGTTTCAATAACGCTGTTTTTTGAAAGTCATCTTTTGGGCCACCACTATTTTTTCTGCTTTCAAAAGGGTAATTACTAAAAGTATGCAATATCAACCCTTTTTCTGGTGCTGATATCGCTTGCCCAAGTTCAATTGCAAATGTTGCAGGGTTGGGCACCGCGTACGGTTTATCGTGATATTGCGCCTGTACTGAAATATCAGGGTGAGCACGCAAAGCTGCAACAGCATTTTTACTATAAGAATCTCGAGCTTGATTAATGGTAGAAGCCAACACCGTGGCAGTACGAGCAGCTAGCGCGGTTGAAGCAGAATATTGTAATTTTTTAATGGCAATAAGCGAAATTACAGCCATTAGCATAAAAAGCAAGGTGAAAGCCGTGATAGCTTTTGTGTGAGAAAATTTCATCATATATAAATTATGAGTTACTTCAATAAAAGTTAGCTATATCAATAGTAAAGCATAAATTATAAACGCTTCCTAGGCACAAATGGCTAGTCGTGATTTTATTATTTGCCAACTTAGAAAACAAATACGTTCAGCGAAGCCTAAACAATAAACTTTTCTAATAACACTTGCTGTTGATTAACTTCATCGACAAGGGTTTCATTGGTACCTACTTGTTCTTGAGAAAAGTCGCCAACTTGTAAGCTAATATCATTAATATGAGTGGTATTTTTATTGATTTCTTCGATCACGACACTTTGCTCTTCAATTGCTGCAGCAATTTGAATATTTCTATCCATAATATCTTTTACCGCTCCAGAAATATCTTCTAATGCTTGGTTGGCTATTTGTGTGTTTTCAACGCAAGAATCTGCTTTTTCACGACTTTCATTCATTGATACTTGTACTAAGCCTGATGATTGTTGAATTTGTTCAATCATAGTTTTAATTTCAGTCGTGGATTCTTGTGTACGAGAAGCTAAGGTACGTACTTCATCTGCTACTACGGCAAACCCACGCCCTTGTTCACCAGCTCTTGCCGCTTCAATAGCGGCATTTAATGCCAGTAAATTGGTTTGTTCAGCAACACCGTTAATGACGGAAAGTACCTGTTCAATATTATTACTATATTCTGCGAGTTGATTACTGAGTTCTTGTGAAGATGAGATGGTTTCTGAAAGCTCCATAACATCATGACTAGTTCTACTAAATAAATTTTTACCTTCATCAGCTCTTTCATTAACTGATGATATTGATGTCGCTGCATCTTGTGCGCTTGATGCAATATCCATCGAGGTTTGGCTCATTTCATTCATTGCGGTTGCTAAGCCTTCAACCAATACACCTTGTTCTTGTAATTGAACACTAGATTCACTGGCCAAATTTTTTGCACTGTCGCTGTTGTTAACCACGATATCTGCTTTGTGTTTTATGTCTTTTACTAGCTGCTGCATACTCACCAAAAAGCGATTAAAGTTTGATGCGACAGCGCCACATTCGTCTTCACTTGTTATCGTTAAACGTTGTGTTAAATCACCTCCACCTGATGCAATATCAGCAATAGCCGACTCTAAAACACTTAAAGGCATAAGCAGCTTTTTAGCTAATTGTCGTAATGATAAAACACAAATAGCAATGCCGATAATAGCGAACAAAATGGTTTGATTCGTTAGGTGAGTTAACGATTGATAGACTTTATCTTTTTCTAATAAAACGCCTAAATACCAGCTCATGCCAAATTCTTTTTTCAAAGGGTAAAAGTAAATGAGTTTATTGACGCCTTCATGTTCAATTTCAATAATTTGCTGGTCATTCTTTGGAGATACTTTATATAAGTCCTCGGTACTTTTACCATTAAACTGTGCATTTGGGTGAGTGATGATATCGCCACTCTCGTTAGCAATAAACGCTAGGCCAGTGTTATTAAAGTTAATGGTATTAACACTGGTTGCAATGCTATTTAGGCTTAAATCCCCGCCGAAAACACCTTGGAAGTTACCGTTACTATAAATAGGGGTTACCACTGATAGTAGTAACTCATTTGTTGCTGCATCAATATAAGGTTGGGTAAATACTACATCTTTATTTTCTTGCCCTAGTTTATACCAAGGACGTTCTCGAAAATCGACATTAGCAGGGTTTTCTCTTGTTGGATCATTCGAACGCAATTGTGTTTCATTTGCCAAAGTACCAAACATTAAGGAAAAGTCTTTATTTAATGATGGTAGGGCTAAAGTGTTTTGAAAGTTTTCCACCGAGTAATTACTTTCAACAATGTTTCTAATGATTTGGATTTGAGAGGTTTTGCTGTTTAGCCAATTACTGATGCTTTGTGCCAATAGCGATGAATTATCTTCTACGTAAGCTTGAGTTTTTTCTTGAAGCGAACTGCTGATTAACATGTAACTGGAAAGGGAAAGTAAAGAGACAATAACAAATACAACAATACCGGATGCAACTGAAAATTTTGTTTTTATGTTCATGCTTAAGTCCGTAATGAAAAAACTATAGAACTATAATATATAGTCTACACTGAATAAAAAGTGTAAATCGAAAGTGATTTTTTATGATAAAAATTAGAAGCTTTACTTGTTTTTTCTTGCTACTTCCTTTTGTTATTAGCCGCATCTGTTACGCACAAGAGGCTGTTACGCTTGAAGAACTGAAATTACATCTTGAGATTTTGCAAAAAAAAATCGCCCAACTTGAAAAGCAGCAAATGGCTAGCATTGATTCTGTAGCGAAGGCTAAAAAAGATAGTCAAAAAAGCAAGCAGAAACCCACCGATAAGTTGGCTAAAAATACTAATAGCTTGAAAGTATATGGCACTATTCGTCCTACGTTTGGTTATATTGATGAAAATGATACTACTCAGGCTGATATTAGGGACGCGCTCTCTCACGCTGGTTTCAAAGCAACAAGTGAGATTGATGAAGGGTGGAGTGTGACATTGCATGGTGAGTGGGGCATCGATTTATCTAATGATGGTGATTTTGGCAAAGCAAGACAAGTGTATGTTGCACTAAATAGCCCAGTGGGCACTATAGGTATTGGTAAACAAAGACCTGCACAGTACCTTTTTATTGCAGAATATGTTGATATTTTTGATCATGGTAACAGTCCTTTTGCATATGATCCTGAAAGCATTTTTTTTGTTGATAATTTAGTTACTTATAATTATAAAAATAATGGTTACACCTGGATGGCTGCCGCACAATTTAACGGTGAAGCAGGCGATAATTACAGTGACCTAGTTAACCTAGGATTAAGTTATGATAATAAAGGTTTACACGTCGCTGCAACTTACCTAACGCAAGGTGCTAATGATAGTAACAATAGCGATACTATTGGTGATGATGAAACATATGCTGCTGCAATTGCCTATGATTTTGATAGTGGCTTGTATGTAGCTCTTGGATATCAAGACAAAGAGTATCAACGAATTAATGGCGAAATGGATAGAGATGGACACACCTTAGATGCGTCCGCTGCATATTGGTTGGCGAAAGAGTACCGTTTGAAATTAGGATATTTTGACTTTTCTGATGGTTTTTCTAATGACCAAAGCCGTGACTTTAGCGGTTTTAACACCACGTTAGAGTGGATACCAAAGCCTTGGCTAAGATTTCACCTTGAATATTTACAACGTGATTTCGACTACTTAGATGACTTTTCTTCCGTATCAATTGGCTTTCGTTACGACTTTTCTAAGCAGTGGCAGTATTAATTGTGTTGATTGATTGTAAGGCAAATTGTTCTTTAATGATTTTAGTGCTGAGCATATTGTTTTGTTATAACACCAAAGTAGGGGCTAATGAAATTCCTGTTGTCACTATTTTAGCTGATGACAGTTATCCACCTTATTCATATGTTGAAAATAATGAACTGAAAGGAATTTATGTAGATATAGTAAAAGCTGCAGCGAAATTGCTCAACAAAAAATATCAGGTTAAATTAGCTGGTGCACCTTGGAAGAGGGCGTTGATGGAAGTAAAAAAAGGTCGGGTGCTTGGTATTTTACCACCTTATAAGCACATAGCAGAACGTGATTATATTTGGCCTTACTCACTGGCAATTATGAGCGAAACTGTTGTCGCCTATTGTCATAATAATATCAATATTATTGAATATTTTAGTTTGGCCTCAAAACAAGTTTTGCCGATATTAAACATCGGCATAAACTCTGGGTATATGATTTTTAGTGAAGAAATCAAGTTAGCGATTGCTGACAAGAAAATGTTAGTGTGGGAAAATAAAAGCACAAACGCAAATATATTAAAGCTGCAATCGCAGCGTATTGATTGCTATTTAAATGACAGATTATCTATTCAATATGAACTATTAAGGCTGAATAAAACTCCTGAACTAAACTTTGATGACATATCTGAGTCACTTATTGTTATGTCGCAAACCGCACATATTGGCTACTCTGATAGTGCTAATGGCTATTTCCCTTTTAAAAGCGATTTTATCCAGCGCATGGACTCTGCACTGACACAGATTAAAGCAACCAAGCAGTATGATAAAATTATTGCTAAGTACCTTTCCCAGTAAATGGTTACTAAATCAGATTTACAATTTTACTGTTAAAGTATGATAAAATTACACTATCTTAATATCGTTATTTTTATCAATATTTTATGTCCTTGAATAGCCTTTGTTTTACTCCCTTCGAACGAGATACATGCCAAGTTAATTTACCGGAAAAATTTACGTTTCCATTTTATTATCAGCCACACATCCTAGCGAATATGGCGGCAGAACAATTACAAGGTTATTTAAATAACCAAGCACAATGGCAATACGATAATGAATCTACAACCGCAAAAACGGCGTTAGAAGGCAAGATGTTTGGTGTGCTGGTGGTTAAAAACTCAGCCCAAGAACTTGGCTACTTAGCAGCATATTCAGGGCAAATAATTAGTTTATCTACAGATAACTTATTTGTTCCACCAGTATCTTCTATGCAATTAAACGATGATGCATACCTGACAGAGCAGGCACTGATTAATCGCATTAATGATGAAGTAACAGCAAAAGAAACTAGCTCGCAGTTACGACAATATATTGATGAAATAGCCGTTGCTACAAACGATTACCAAAGCCGTTTACTTACGCTACAAGCAACGATGGCAGATGACAGAAAACAGCGTAAACAGCAACGTGAAGCGGCGAAAATATCTGTAAACGAAGATGAATATCAACAGCTAGAACGTGAACTTGCTGGCGAAAGTATTGAACAGAAAAAACAGTTGCAAGCATTGAAGAAGTTTTGGCAAGAGAAAATTTCTGCATTGCGAAGCTATTTGGATGAACTCAATAGTGAAATTTCTGGCTTGAAAAAGCTTAGACGTGCTAAATCTAAAGCCTTACAGAAAAAGCTATTTGCGCAATACGAATTTTTAAATGCTGATGGTGAAGTAAAAGATCTGAATCGTATCTTTGCTGACTTACCTGAGCAAACGCCACCATCGGGTGCGGGGGATTGCGCTGCACCTAAACTATTGCAGTACGCTTATCAACATAACTTAACGCCCGTTGCCATGGCCGAATTTTGGTGGGGGCCAGCACCTAAATCGGCGATTAGACAACATAAGAATTATTATCCATCTTGTTATAGTAAATGCCAGCCAATATTAGGGCATATGCTGCAAGGATTAGTGGTTGATGAAAATCCACTGTTAGTTAACCCCGCCAAAGGTAAAGACTTAACCATTGTTCATCAAGATGAAGATATTTTAGTGGTAAATAAACCTGCAGAGTTTTTGTCTGTACCAGGGAAAAATATTGAAGACTCAGTATATTTGCGTATTAAAACGCAATTTCCACAGGCTTCAGGGCCGCTTATTGTTCATCGCTTAGATATGTCGACATCTGGCTTATTGGTTATTGCGTTAAATAAACGGGCTCATAAAGCACTGCAAAAACAGTTTATTGAACGCACGGTAGAGAAGCGTTATGTCGCATTGGTTACTGGTAATGTTGAAGCTGAAAGCGGCACAATTGAATTACCACTGCGTTTAGATTTAGATGATAAGCCTCGTCAATTAGTGTGTTATCAACATGGCAAAGCGTCGACCACTTATTGGAAAGTGTTGGCGAGAGAAAATAATATCACTCGGCTACATTTGTATCCGAAAACAGGTCGTACTCATCAACTTCGCGTACATTGTGCACATAAATTAGGTCTAAATATGCCGATTGTTGGTGATGATCATTATGGTGATAAGGCTGAACGCTTACATTTACATGCCGAATATTTAGCATTGCGACACCCAATTAGTCGCGAAGAAATGACGTTTGAAGTGCCAGCAGAGTTTTAACGAAATCCTCTTTTACTTAGTGTGACATTGCGTAACTTTAAGCCGTTATAAATAGTAAATTAATTCATAACGGCTTTACTCTCAGTACTGCTATCACAATGTGTTAGTTAGGTTTTTACAGCTGTTTAGAGTTTTTTACCCAATCTTTTTTCTATTTGTTTCTTTTCCCAATCAGCCCCAAAAAAGCTATAAACTTCAAAAACACTAATGCCGTGAGAAATTAGCCCTATACCCCAGCCTAAAGCAGCCCACCAAGCCCAATAATACCCAGGGCTGGTTAAAAAATTGATGAGGAATAATCCCATTACTACTACCGTATAATTAATAAGGTGACTGTAAAATCCTTTAATGTCTTTAACATGTTCTATAACACGGTTTTCTTCTTCACTAAATTTATCTGAATTACTCATGTTTTCCTCCGGCACTAGTTCATTTAATTCAACTTCAAATACAGCTGCAAGAGATTTTAATGATTCCAGACCCGCTTTTTGGCCTCGCTCAATACGTTGAATGGTCCTAATATTTAAACCACTGAATTGGGCTAGTTGCTCTTGAGACCAAGCTCGTTTAAGTCTTAATTTTCGAACGATCATTTACTTTTCCTTGTTGCTGTTCGTTTTGAATTATTCACTGTGAGATGATTTTTTGCTACGACTTTTGTCCGACATTCATATGACAGTTCTTTAATTTCAATGGGTTATGTGTTTTAAGTTTCTTATTAAATATTAATGTCTTTAAGTAATTCGGCAGCATCGTCAAACTCATAAACCTCAACTTTAGCCATAATGTCTTTAAGCTGCTGGTTGTAGGTTTGCTGCATGGTCATTGGTAGCAATGCTTGAATGGTATCAACAGCGGCAACATCATAATTTTCAACATCGGTTTTTAATTGTGCAAGGAGTGTTTTGCACGCTGAAATATTAAAGCTTTCATTTGCTAGTGCTGGCGCTTGTAATTGTTTTAGCGCCACTTGTATGCGTGCCAATTCATCTTTGCTTTGCGATAGGGCTATTGAACTTATTTGTTGCTGATTTGCATTGCTCTCTATTGTTTGGCACAGGCTATAAAGCTGCTTTGCACCAATATTGCCTGCTACGCCTCTCAATGTATGTGCAAGACGTTCAACTAATGCAAAGTTATTTTGGCTTTCAGCTTCAATCATTGGTGTAATTGCATCTGTATAGTTACTTTTAAATTTAAGTAATAAGCGCTGATAAAGCTGATGGTTATTTTGTGAAATAGCTAAGCCCGCTGTGGTGTCTATACCATCGAGTGTTGGAATAACAATCGACTCGTCTAATTTTATGTGTGGCATAGCAACACCTTTACCAATGCCACTAGGTTTCACCCAATGTGCTAATTTAGTGAATAATTCATTGGTATTAATTGGCTTTCCTATGTGTTCATTCATACCCGATTGCAAAGCTTTTTCTCTATCTCCTGTCATAACATTGGCTGTCATAGCGATAATAGGTAATGTGGCAAACTTTGGATTTTGGCGTATTTCTCTGGTTGCCGTATAGCCGTCTTTTACTGGCATTTGGCAATCCATGAGTACACCATCAAATGCCTGGCTACTTAAGCAGTCAATTGCTTCTTGGCCATTGTTCGCCACAATAACCTCAATGCCGTGATGACTTAATAATTCTGTAGCAAGCTCTTGGTTAATTTCGTTATCTTCAACTAGTAATATTTTTGCACCCAGCAAGGTGTCTATCGCAAGTTGTTCGTCTTGCGGCAATAAATTAAATTTCATTCGTCGTAAGCTTTCATGCCCTAATGTGATTAATAAACTATCAAGTAAGTTGGATGAAGTTATTGGCTTACAAGTAATATAATAGTTTTCATCGCCATCCAAGGCTTGCATCGTTGCCTCACGTCGATTAGGCAAAATATGTAATATCGGTAGTTTTTTGCAGCTATCACGCAAGGTGGAAATATCTTGATAACTTTGCTCATCGCTAACGTTAGATACGTCAAATATTAAGGCATCGAAAGAGCTCTCTTGTTGTGATAATTCAGGTAGCGCTTCTGCAACTGAAGAGTAAACTTCCAATACAAAACCGAAAGAGTTAATGATTCTTTGCAAGATAGATTTATAAGTGTCGTTATCTTCTATCAAAGCTAATTTCAGCCCTTGAATTGAAGATAAGTAGGGCTTAGTTGACTGTATTTGTTCTTGTGTTTGAACTTGGTAGCTCACGGTGAAATGAAATTGGCTACCAACATGCTCTTGGCTTTCTACCCATATTTCACCACCAAGTAATTCAACCAATCGTTTACAAATGGCAAGTCCTAAGCCGCTACCGCCATATTTTCGTGTAGTAGATGCATCGGCCTGGTTAAATGACTGGAATAACTTCCCTTGTTGTTCTTCCGTCATACCGATGCCAGTATCGCAAATTGAGAATTTTAAGGTAACAGTGTTATCGTGCTTACTGACGCAAGATATATAAATTTTTATTTCGCCATGATCGGTGAATTTGGTGGCGTTGCTGCCTAAGTTTGTTAAAACTTGTCCTAACCGTAAAGGATCGCCGATCAAATCAATCGGAACATTTTGTGCTACGTCGAATATTAACTCGGTTTGTTTTTCGCTCAGTTTATCAATAAGCATATTGCTTAAGTTATCTAAAATGTCATCTAAGCAAAAAGGAATTGACTCAATATCAAGTTTGTTAGCCTCGATTTTAGAAAAATCTAAAATATCATTAATAATACCAAGCAGTGATTCTGCCGCTTGATTGACCTTAAAAATGTAGTTTTCTTGCTTTGGCAATAGTTCGGTTTTTAATGCCAATGCCGACATACCAATAATGGCATTCATTGGTGTACGAATTTCATGAGACATATTGGCTAAAAAGTGTGATTTTGCTTTGGCTGCATCTTCGGCCAACGATTTTGCGTGTGCTAGGGCTTGCTCTGCCATTTTCTGTTCGTTTATATCGACAAAAGTACCTAATAGGCCGCCAATGCTGCCATCTGACTTTTCAAAACCTCGTACCCAATACATGGTGGAATGGTCTAACCCATCAGCATATTGCATCGAAATTTCTTTCTTGATCATGCCTGTTGAAGCAATCACGTCGATATCTTCTTTTTGATAATTTTCCCTCTCGACTAAAGGAATATATTCCAAATCGAGTACAGTTTTTCCGATGATATTTTCTCGTTTAACATTAAAAGTTTGCTCATAAGCAGTATTGACGTTGATAAATTTGGTATCAGGCCCTTTGACAAATACCGGGTAAGGAATAGTGTCAGCCAATGCTTGTTGAAATAGTATTTGTTCTGCCAGCGCAGCATCATTTATTTTACGCTGTGTTATATCGCGAACAACGGCAACAATAAAACGATCGTTATGAATATCAACTGCGTTTACGGTTACTTCTGCGGAAAACTCATCGCCTGACTTTCGTCGCCCGGTTAATTCTAGTAGCTGCTTTTCTGGATTTTCTTGATGAATTAACTTGTCAAATAAGTGCAAGCTGGCTTCTTCTGGTAGCAGTCGCTCTATTTTCTGGCCAATAAGCTCTGACTTTTCATAGCCAAACATGGTTAATACTTGTGAGTTTACAATACTATGCTCACGGTACTTATCTAGCATTAAAATAGCGTCAGGCGCTGACTCCATTAAAGCGGCAAATTGTGCTTTTGCTGCATTTCTTTGGGTGACATCAATTAAGGTTAAACGTATCTCAGTTAATTGTTCTTTGTCATCATATACTGGCAGCGCCGACATCATGGTTTCTATGGTTTGGTTAGCACTAATAGCAACGGGAATTTCACACTCTAATAAATGTGATTTCGATTGAAATATTTGATGCACATAATGCTCTGGTGCAACAAAATCTTGCCAGTTTAGCGAAGGGAATATTTCACGTTGACGTTTAAATAAATGTGCAAAAGCACAGTTGTGTTTAATAAACACACCCTTAGCATTTAGTGTTGCATATGCAACCGGTGCATGTTCGTATAGCTCCCACATAGCACGCTCACGTTGATGTAATTCAGCAGTGCGTAGTTCAACAACTCTTTCTAGTTCCTCTTTTGAGCGGCGCATGTATTTAGTCGAACGTTGGCCAACAGTAACGGTGAATATATTTGATGTTAAAATTAATAGTAAGGTGACAATGGAAATTAGCATCAACTTATTACGTAGTGAGCTTACCCCCAGCATGGCTTCAGTAACGTCTATTTCTGTGGCAATACCAAAGCCGTAATTATTGTCCCACAGCCAAGCGCCATAAACTTTTACGCCACGATAATCATTGTAACCAATAACATTGGAGCCAATTTTTTTATTGGTAACTACGAATGGGTCAGCAGAGCGCACGCTACTTAGTAATTCAATAGCTAAATGGGTGAAGGCTAATGACTCAGATTGTATTGACTCGTTAGGTGTTTTTGTGAGGTTAATTACAGGGTCTTTTAGTAATATTAATTGGTTGTTTTCGTTTCTATCGCTGAAGTATTTAATTGATGAAATCTCTGATTCGAATCGACTCTTTGATATCATTTCCCCCTGATTATTGACCAAGTAACTCTCACCAGAGGCGCCAATACGACCTTGTTGCATAATGTCAGAAATCCGTCCACTTGCTTGAACCCTTAAGGTTAATGCAGCAATGACCTGATTTTCATTGTTTCTAATTGGAGTAACAATAAACATACTGTATTTGTCTATAGGGTTACTAACATTGCCAAATAGCAAACTAATATCTGATTTAATTGGTGAGACAAAACGTGTTTCCCCAGCAAATACCGCCGAAAGTATTTCAGGTTGCTGTTGAGCAATTAGGTTGATTTGACCTAAGTTTTCATTGCGACTAGAGCCGATATTTATGTAATCGCGATTGATAACAAAAAAACCTTGGCCTTCAATACTACTTTGACGGAAATATTGGCGAATCTCTTGTAATGGTGATGAAATAATTAACTTTTCTTGTTGGGGGGATTGCAGCAGTAGTTTCTCTGTTATCTTTACAACCTTATCATCAGTACTAATTTGTTTTAATAAATTCTCTTGATCCGCAATCCAGTCGTTTATTCGGGTTTTAGTTGCTTCAACAACAAATTTAAGGTTTTTCTTTGTGTTCGCTTGCGTACTTTCTTCATTCTCTTGCAGTGTTAGGTAAATTACACTGAATATAATGGCAATGTTTAATAGTGAAATTGAATGCACAATTAACGAAAATTTTCTGGAGGCCATGAATATAGCCATACGTTTTGGCGTGATCAGCTTCGGTAAAAATAAGGTGATTGCAATGAGCATTAGTGAAATCGCGACCATAGTAATAATTAACGAGGTACTGTTATCAGCGGCAATAACTTTTGGAGCAAAGCTTTCTAATGCTTGAACAAGCAAAATGTTTTCTGGTAAAAATGGTGAATCTACCATGCCAAGCTGATGATAAGTTTCAGTAATCTTTTCCATTCTAGTTTGAGTAATTGAACCGATAGGAATGAACTTTGCTAACACTATTTTACTAATTTCACTGGCTTCGAAAGTTAAGTGCTCAATAGATTTATTTTGGCTGTTGTACTTTTTAGCAATTAACTCAATCATTTCTGTTTGATGACTTAGTGCATATTTCCAACCTTTTATAGTTGCTTGACGGATTGCTTGTACACGTTGCGGATTATTTTTAACCTCAGTCTCGCTAGTAAAAAGATTATCACCATAGAAATCAATGCCATAATCTCTAGGATCAATAATAAATATATCAATGTTTTCTTCGTTGAACTTAAATGGCTCGTCGGTGCTGTATATTAGTACTGCATCAGTACCACCGTTCTTTAAGGTGGAAAGCTGATAATTTTCTTTTAGCCAGGTATATTCTGATATATCAATTCCTGCCTGTTTTAGCATGGCGATGATAGGTGCATTATTCTCACTGACTGAATCAGCTAATATACGTTTCCCTAATAATTCAAAAGGAGTCGAAATTCCTGACGAACGCAGCGTTGCAAGGGTTGCTGGTGAGTGTTGAAATATTTGCGTGACTATAACGACCGGTTTTCCCTTGCTTTTTGCAACAATCAAACTCGAATCACTGATACCATATTGTGCTCGACCATCAATGACATAGTCTTCAATTGCCTCTTTGCCACGAAATTCACGTAACTCTACTTCCAAACCAAGCTCTTTATAGAAACCTTGCTCTTTAGCTGCGTAGTAACCTGCAAATTGAAATTGATGAAACCAGTTCAGCTGTATAGAAACTTTATCTAATGTTTGCCCCCAGCTTTGACTGCTAATAATTAAACTTAATATAAGGGTCAAGCAGCTAATGACGTTTTTTAACCAGGAAATTTTTTGCATATTTTTAACTACTCAATGGTGATTAATTACTCTGAAAATTGTTCTTTAATGGCAATGAATTCATTCAAATTTTCAATAAAGCATTCGACTAACTCAGGATCAAAATGTTTACCTGATTCACTTTGTATTAATTCAACAGTACGTTCAATCGTCCAAGCTGGTTTGTAAGGGCGTTGTGAAGTTAAAGCATCAAATACGTCGGCAATAGCTATTATTCTACCAACAAGCGGAATATCTTTCGCTTTTAAGCCATTTGGGTAGCCGCTGCCATTCCACTTTTCATGGTGGGTAACTGCTACTGCTTTTGCCATTTCCATCAGCGCTGAAGGGTCTTTTTCATCTAATATTTTGCCACCGAATGCAGCATGTTCTTTCATTAATTGCCATTCGTTAGCGTCAAGCTTTCCTGCTTTTTTAAGGATATGGTCAGGTACACCAATTTTTCCTATGTCATGCATTGGTGCTGCATGCATTAACATATCAGCGGCTGCTTCATCCATGCCATATGCGGTGGCAAGCACATGGGCATACTTACTCATTCTTTTAACATGATTGCCGGTTTCATTATCTTTAAATTCGGCAGCACGACCAAGTTTTTCAATAATGTTATTGCGAGTATTAATCAACTCTTTGGTTTGCAGTTTTACTTGTTGATAAAGCTCGCGTTTTTGGTTACTAAGCGCTAAGTGAGTTCTAACACGCTGCATAACAATGGCGGGGGTCACGGGTTTGGTAATATAGTCAACTGCACCTAATGAAAGACCTCTTGCTTCATCATCAACTGAAATTTTAGCAGTGATAAAGATAATGGGAATATCACGAGTTACAATGTCTAATTTTAAGCGTTTACAGGTTTCGTAACCATCAATACCTGGCATCATGATATCGAGCAAAATTAAATCAGGGCGTGGTCTTATATTGGCAATCTTAATCGCCATTTCACCATTGCGAGCGACTTTGAGTTGGTAATTTGGTTTCAATATTCCAACTAAAACATCAATGTTTTCAGGAGCGTCGTCGACCACTAATATAGTTGCGATATCATTCATGCCAAAGTCCATTATTAAGCCTTTAATATTCTATAGTTAAAACATAGCAGTAAGGTCTACTACAGACAATAATTAGTGGTTAATTAAATGATAAATATTAGTGGCTAATTGCGGCGATAAACTATGTTGAAACTTCTACTTTTTGTTACGTTCAGCCCATTGTGAAATTATATTTGCTAACTGCGCCACACCATCAGTTAATGCCGCAGGACCAGGTTGTAAAATGTCGGTTGAGTTTACTTCATAAATATCATCATTTTTTATTGCTGGAATTTCTTGCCAACCATCTCGTGATGTCACTTTTTCTTTATCGAATTTTCGACCACACCATGAGGCAATATAAATATCGGGCTGTTTGGCAATAACATCACTAGCGTCTGCAACAATGCGATTTTTTGCTAAAGACTGTTTAGCAAATTCTTGATAGCAATCGATACCACCCGCAATTTCAATTAGTTCACTTACCCAGCCGATGCCAGTAATAATGGGATCAAACCATTCTTCAAAATATACTTTAGGATGAACAGGTAATTTTGCGGCTTGTTGTTGAATACTAGCCAAATTACTTTGCAATTCAGTAACCAACTTTTCACCTTTTTCAGGCTGACCAATTAAGCCTGATAGTGTGCGGATCATTTGCAGGGTTTCGCTAATGCTTCGGTGATTAAAGCAATGCACTTGCACGCCTTCTTTTATTAAATCAGCAACGATATCAGCCTGCATATCAGAAAAAGCTAATACTAAGTCAGGTTTTAACTCCAATATTTTCTCTGTTCTAGCTGTGATGTAAGCACTGACTTTGGTTTTTTCTCTACGCGCTCGTTCAGGGCGCATGGTATAGGCGGAAATCCCAATAATACGATGATCTTCTTCCATCAAATAGAGCGCTTCGGTCGTTTCTTCTGTTAAACAGATAATACGTTCTGGCCATTTGGGGTGTGGGGGCTGGTTCATGTACTTTCCTTGGGATAAATTATTCTTTTAGTGTGGTTGTTTTTACATTATCCACTCTTGAGACACAATGCTTTATTCTTTGTTAACGATAAAAGAGGTAGCAGCTTTATCGAAATATTTAACTTGTTAATGTTACTCGCTTATTTGTTACACTGGGCTAGAAGTTATCAGTAGAATTAGGAATAAAACTTGTCAGAATTTAATGTTTATTTACTGCGCCATGGTGAACTGGTACAAAAAGATATTCTGTGTGGGCGAACGGATATAGCACTTTCTGATCTTGGTAAACAACAATTAATTGCAGCGACAAATAAGCTACCTACTGTTTCACATTGTTTTAGTTCTCCGCTAATTCGTTGTCGAGATTTTGCTGAACAGTTCTGCCAAAAAAATGGACTCGCGCTAAAAGTATCTGAACAGCTACAAGAAATGAATTTTGGCGATTGGGATGGAGAAAGCTATCAAGTACTGTGGCAAAAGCAATCAAGTTTAAATGAGCAAATACCGACATTAGGAAAGTTTTGGCAAAACCCTTGGCAATGCTTACCACCGAACGGCGAATCTATGGCAAGCTTTACTGAGCGTGTTGATGATTTCTGGCAAAGTTTAATTTCGCAGCTAAGCCAAGCTAATATTGATAAAAGTGACTCATCAAATACTTTAGTGTTTAGTCATGGTGGAGTTATTCGATACTTGCTGGCGAAAGTTTTAGGTCTTGCTATTCCAGGTACTCACCATATGACTAATATCGATGTGCCTTATGGCGCGCTTATTCATCTTCAAATTTTCATAGATAGTGACGGTAAAGCTTGGCCTAAATTAATGCTTTGATTTGTCGGTTATAAACGGTGATTATTTTAGTCCTTTAGTATGACGAAAATTTACCAGTTTATAGCAATCGATTGATTCAAATAGTTTTTATGACATTGCGTTATATGCGAGATAAAAATAAACCTTGCTATTTTGCCCTAGCTGTCGATAATCGCGCCAATAATTAAATAATGTCATATTCAAATACACTTTTTTAGCATGCTTTAAAGTCGCTAAATTAGTGAGGCTGGGAATGTGGTGAGAATCCACAACTGTACCCGCAACTGTAAACAGAGCGATATATTAACCACTAAGTTTTGCGCCAAAATAACTTGGGAAGGGATATATCTAGACGCTGTAAGTCAGGATACCAGACGAATATAGATATTAATTGCGACGTCGAGCGGGTTACTCGGGCATTGATTACTGACTTGAAATTCGTGTTCAACCACAATTTATTCAGTTTTGCTTTCCTAAAAACCTCAATATTATCGACGTTAACCATAATAGTTTGACCCACTAATTGTTTATTTAGCGTGGTCTTGTTTAGGTGATGTCATGTTCGATATTCAAGCGCTTAGTTGTCAACATTCTGCAGAAATTCAAGCCAAAATTGATGGCAAAACTAAACCTTTGGGCGCATTGGGTGATCTTGAACAGCTAGCTAAGCAAATTGCGCAAATTCAGTTAGCGAATAATAAAGCTAATTCTCTTGAGTTCTCCCAACAAAAACTGGCAATTGAAGCACCTCACTTAACGGTTTTTGCTGGCGACCATGGTATTGCAAGCGAAGGTGTTTCTATCGCGCCAAGTGATGTTACAAGTCAAATGGTGGCTAATTTTGCCAATGGCGGTGCAGCGATTAATGTTTTCTGTCGACAATTTGGCTGGCAACTCAGTGTTGTTGATTGTGGCATTTTACATGCTCCTGCCGCTTCACTGCCTGTGATTAATCAGCGTTTGGGCAATATCACCAAACCAATAAACCAACAAACCGCGATGACTGAAGCGCAGGTCGAAGAAGGTTTTGAATTTGCTAAACAGCATATAGCTAACATTAGCCAAACGGGCTGTAATCTAGTCGCTTTTGGTGAGATGGGTATAGGTAATACCACTATTGCATCGGCCATTATGGCAGCTTTGATGGAAGTACCTGCTAGTGAAGTAGTTGGCCGTGGTACCGGTGTTTCTGATGATGTGGTTAAGAAGAAGCAACAAGTTATTGAACAAGCTTTGGCATTGCACAGTGAAAGCTTAGTTGATGCGAAAGCTATTTTACGTTGCTTAGGCGGTTTTGAATTGGTACAAATTACTGCGGCTATGCTAGCGGCCGCAGAAAACAACATGGTTATTATTGTTGATGGCTTTATTTGTACTGCAGCAGCGATGTTAGCAATTGAATTAAACGCTAATGTAAAAGGTTACATGGTGTTTGCTCACTGTTCAGGCGAACAAGGTCATCAAAAAATGTTGCAGTGGTTGGATGTTAAGCCTTTATTAAACTTAGGCTTACGTTTAGGTGAGGGCACTGGCGCAGCATTAGCACTGCCAATACTGCAAGCCGCTGTTGGGTTTTATAATGACATGGCAAGCTTTGCTGATGCCGAGGTAACTGATGTTACTTAAGCACAACATGCTGCGCGAGCAATGGCACTTAATACTACTAGCTATAAGCTTTTTCACCCGTATACCAGTGAAACTAAAAGTTGATGTTACTGCGAGTATGCTTAATCAAGCTAGTCGCTATTTTGCTTTAGTTGGTGTGTTAGTTGGCAGTTGTTCAGCCGTAACTTTTTACGTTAGCGCAACGTTATTACCTGTTGAGATCGCACTTTTAATCGCAATGTTTTGCAGTGTATTGCTCACAGGGGCTTTTCATGAAGACGGTTGGGCTGATGTTTGGGACGGTTTTGGCGGCGGTTGGACGGTTGAAAACAAATTAAACATTATGAAAGACAGTCGTTTAGGCACATACGGCGCTGCGGCATTATTTTTTATATTGATGATCAAATATCAAGCGTTGCTAGCTTTGATTAACGGTTCTATTAATAACAGTACTATCAATAACAGTGCTATCAACAGTGAATTTCTCTCTACAGATGCATTGAGCATACTGTCTATTTTATTGTTAGGGCATTGTTTAAGCCGAGTGTTAGCCACAAGCCTGATTGCCGACATGCCTTATGTCAGCGAAGATGAAACATCAAAAGTTAAACCACTTGCGCAGGAGTTATCAAGCAATAGCTATTTAACCTTATTGGCAACAGGGGCTGTGATTATTGTTTTTACTTTATCATTTAGCATAGCTTGGAAATTGGTCGCCATTTTATTGATCACTCGTTGGTGTTTAAAGCGTTGGTTTACTAGCCAGTTAGGCGGCTATACCGGAGACTGTTTGGGCGCTGCACAACAGCTTTCTGAAGTGGTTATTTATCTCTCCTTATTATCACTTTCTGTGGCGGGCTTATGAGTCAGCAAATGTTGAATAAAATTCACTTAATTATTGGCGGCGCTCGCTCTGGTAAAAGTTCGTTGGCTGAACGTTATGCCAAATCATCAAATTTACCGGTGACTTATATCGCGACGGCACAAGCATTTGATAGTGAAATGCAGCAACGCATTGCTCAGCATCAAGCTGAACGTCCTGAGCATTGGCAACTAGTAGAGTCGCCATTATTACTCGCCAAAACTATAGCATCAGTGATTGAAAATAGTCAGCAAGATATCTGTATATTGGTTGATTGTTTAACACTGTGGCTCAGTAATAGCCTGTGTAAGCCCAATGTTGAAGCGGCTCATACCTCAGAATGTAATCTCGATTATTGGCAACAAGAAAAACAGCAATTTTTAGCACAATTAGAAAGCATAAAACTGCGCTCTAGTAATGAAAAACAGCGAGTTGAAATTATCTTAGTCAGTAATGAAGTTGGTCATGGTATTGTGCCGATGGGCGAACTTTCGCGCCAGTTTGTTGATCAAGCCGGCTGGTTACATCAAGCCATTGCCAAAGTTGCTGATGATGTTGAGTTTGTTATGGCGGGTTTGCCTTTATCATTAAAATCGCCTGAAGCTACTAAGGATAAATTGTGAAAACATTGATGGTGCAAGGCACCACTTCTGATGCAGGAAAAAGCACCTTAGTTGCAGGATTATGCCGAGTTTTGGTTAATGCTGGCGTTAACGTGGCACCATTTAAGCCACAAAATATGGCATTAAATAGCGCGGTTACGAAAGATGGTGGTGAAATTGGCCGTGCCCAAGCATTACAAGCGATAGCTGCGAAAGTTGAAGCGCGAGTTGATTTCAACCCTATTTTACTAAAGCCGAATAGCGACACGGGTGCGCAAGTAATTGTTCACGGTAAAGCGCTATCTAACATGGAAGCTGGTAAGTATCACGACTACAAAAAAGTCGCGATGCAAGCGGTGGTTGAATCTCATCAGCGTCTGGCTAACGATCATGACGTGTTGTTAGTGGAAGGCGCAGGCAGCCCCGCAGAAATTAATTTACGTGCTCATGATATTGCCAATATGGGCTATGCCGAAAAAGTTGATTGTCCGGTTTTGTTAGTAGCTGATATTGACCGCGGTGGCGTATTTGCGCACTTAGTAGGAACGCTTGCATTGCTGTCAGAGTCAGAACAAGCAAGAGTTAAAGGTTTCATCATCAACCGTTTTCGTGGTGATATTAAGTTATTAGAATCTGGCTTAGATTGGCTTGAACAGCGAACAGGGAAACCGGTATTAGGCGTGTTGCCTTATTTACATGACTTAGCGTTAGATGCGGAAGATGCGGTGGCGCTTGATAATAAAGTCACTCAAGCAAAAGTTAAAATTTTTGTACCTCTACTGCCACATATGAGCAACCATACCGATTTTGATCCATTACGCTTGCAACCTAATATTGATTTGCAATACATCCGTATTGGTCAATCGTTACAAGGTGCTGATTTAATTATTATTCCGGGCAGTAAAAATGTTACCTCTGACTTAACCTTTTTAAAGCAACAAGGTTGGCAGCAAGAAATTGAACAGCACTTACGTTATGGCGGTAAGGTCATGGGCATTTGTGGTGGCTATCAAATGTTGGGTAAACAAATATTTGATCCCGAGCATATTGAATCCCATGTTGAGCAAGTATCAGGTTTAGGCTTATTGGATTTCACTACCACCTTAACGCAAGAAAAAACCTTAACGCAAGTGACGGCTAGCATGACTTTTAACGGTGAAACTTGTCAGTTAACAGGTTATGAAATCCACTGTGGTGTTTCAACAGGGCCAGCGTTAACCAAACCATTACTGCATATTGAAAGTGATGGTTTAGGCACAAAGCAGCATACACCTGATGGCTGTATTTCAGAAGATAATCATATTATTGCCACATACTTACATGGCTTTTTTGATTGCCCAGAGCCAACACAAGCAGTACTCAATTGGTTAGGTATTAAAGGCATGGAACAGCCTGTTATTGATATAAATCAGCACCGAGAAGTGCAGTTAGAGCGCTTAGCTAATATCTGCGAGCAGCATTTAGATATGGAAAAAATTCAGGAAATTATTGCTGAAGGTGTCGAGACGCCAAGCAATAATCGTTAAGTATTCATTTTGAAGTTGTTGTTGCTAACAACAATAAAACTAGCGAGTCGAAGTATTCGATTTAGCAATGAAAAAAATTTAAATAAGCGACAGTAACTAAATATCTTAGTTACTGTTTAACATAGTAAGTTCGAGGGAAGAAGGTGAGAAACCTTCACTGCCCCCGCAACGGTAATTATAACGTAAGTAAATCTTCGTTATATAAGTCCGAGCACTTGAATTTACTTAATTTACACTGCGTTTATGCAGTAATAAATATGGTGCGGTGGGCATCATTAATGAGGTCATATGAACATTAAGCAAAATAACTTTTTCAAAAAATCATTTTTATCATTGGCAATTGCCGGTGCTATGTCGACATCTTTTATCGCTTCAGCAAATGTTGAAAAAAGTATGGAAGATATTGAAGTATTAACAGTAACGGCTACTCGTTCAAGTTTGAACATTGATGATGCGTTAACTAGCCAAGTGGTTATTACTCGTGAAGATATCGAATTGGCAAACCCTATTTCAGTTTTAGATTTACTGTCAACAGTACCCAGTATTGATATCGCATCAAACGGTGGCAGAGGTCAAAATGCTTCTATATTTATGCGAGGCACAAACTCTGATCATACATTAGTACTTGTTGACGGTATTCGCGTAAGTTCAGCGACTTCTGGCGGTACAAGCTTTAGTACTATTTCTCCTGAAATGATCGATCGCATTGAAATCGTTCAAGGCCCTCGTGCTGCATTATGGGGATCTGACGCTATTGGTGGCGTTATTCAAATTTTCACTCGTCAATTAGCTGATGGTGAGTTTTTTGCAGGTGCTAGTTTTGGCACTGATAGTTATAAAAAGTATAAAGCTGGTGTTGGCATTAGTCATGGTGAAGGTCAAACCACGATTACGGTAAGCAAAGAGCAAAGTGATGGCTTTGATGTTAAAGAAGGCACTGAAACTGATGATGACGGCTACGACTTCACTTCTGTTGCCATTCGCGGTCAGCAAAAAGTTAGTGAAGATTTTTCATTGGAATGGTTATTATCAAGCGATAGTGGCGACAATGAATACGATGGCTACTATAATGGTTCTGACATTAAAAATCATGCTTGGTTAGTACGTGCTAATTACCAAAATGACATTAACGGTATTGCTAATAATACTGTATTTTCTGTTGGGCAAAATCGCGATAGCGCAGGCAGTTTGAGAGACGGTGAACCACAAAGTGTTTTCGAAACACGTCGTACTCAATACTCTTTAGTTAATAATAGTCAGTTTTCTGATAATCTACAGGTAAACTTGGGTGTTGACTATTATCAAGATGATGTTTCTAAAAGTACAACCGTTTATGATGTAGAAGAGCGTGATACTACAGGTGTTTTTGCTCATGCTCTATACACCGAAAATGCTTGGACATTTGAAGCAACAGTGCGTCATGATGATGTTGAAGATGTTAATTCAGAAACTACTTATAATTTTGGTGTAGGTCATAAAGTCGACCAAGATACGCGAATTGTGCTTAATTATGGCACTGGCTTTAAAGTGCCTACATACAATGACTTATTTTACCCAGGCTTTGGCACGCCAACACTAAACTCTGAACTTTCTGAAACAGCTGAGCTATTTTTTGAGACTAAAATTTCTGATGTTAATACGAGTGTAAGTTTGTACCGCTCTAAAATTGATGACTTAATTGGTAGAAGAAATAACGAAGCTGTAAACTTTGCGAAAGTTGAAATTAACGGTATTGAAATATCTGCAAACTACGAAGGCTTTGGTGGTACGCATGATTTCAACGTTTCTTATACCGATGCTGAAGACCAATCTACACAAAATGAAACTGGAAAGTTTACATTAGAACAATTAATTCGTCGTGCTAAAGAGAAATTTAACTATAAATTTGTTACTACGATTAGTGAAGTAGATGTTTATGCTGAATATCAATATGTTGGACCAAGAAATGATGATGTTTATGGCGTCGGCAAAGTTGATTTGAGTAGTTATCAATTGATTAATTTAGGTTTGAACTACGACGTGTCAGACAACGTTAGCGTTTCATCACGTGTAACTAATTTATTAGATAAAGAGTACCAAACAGCGGCGGGGTTCAATACACAAGAGCGTGCATTTTACGTAGGTATTACTTACCAAAACTAAGATAAATATTTAATCAATGATGTTAAAGGCACCTAAGGAGGTGCCTTTTTTATATACACGATATTACGACCACATCAATGTGCGGTAAATAATGAATGGCGAGAAACGATTACTTGTATGCATTATAAGTAGACTTTATTCTAGTGTGTTACAAGCCTGACGACAGGCACTATTGAATCGCTTAAAGTTATAATCTAAAGCAATACCAAACCTAAGCGTGTCTTGTTCATCTGAAAGTCGACAATAAACACCTTGCTTACATAGCAAATGATAGAGTTTTTTTGCATTATCTGTTTGATGAAAACTCAAGGTGAGAAATAAGTCACACCCTTCAATAGTGCTAACTAATTTATCACTGAAGGTTTGCCACAATAGTGCTTCTTGTTGCACGCGTAGCGCATGTAACTTAACGCATTGATCTTGGTGCCATACAGTATCGCTTAATGCTTTTTCGGCGATAATTTGTGCTGGGCCATTCACTTGCCACGGACCTAGTAATTCCTTAAATTTTTGACACCAATATTCACTGGCAATTAAGAAACCAATACGGATACCCGCTAAGCCAAAAAATTTACCAAAAGAACGTAGCACTATCACATGATCTTCTTCAAAACCAACCTCATTGCAGTAGGATTGATCGTTAGGCATAACATCGATAAAGGCTTCATCAACAACCAATAAGCCATTCAACTGTTTTACTTTTTTATGATATTGGCTGATGACTGCACGGTCAAAAAATTGCCCTGTCGGGTTATTTGGGTTAATGATCACCACAATACAATTCATTGATAATTCATTTAATTCGGGTAATGAGTTTCTATAAAAATGCAGCGTGTAGCCCGCTAATTCCCACGCTTGAGCATGTTCTTTATAGCCACGTTCTGGTAGGTAGACATCTTGGCTCGCAATATTTCTCTGGCTATTTAGCTCAGGTAAGGCTTTGATAATCGCTTGGCTACCGTTAGTCACAACAAGTTGTGAGCATTGATAATACTGCTTAGCTGCGATAATAAGTTCAGGGCTATGTTGTGGCAGTTGTTGCCATGCGCTCAGCGCGATATCGGGAATAGGGTAGCTAATGGGGGCAATACCCGTTGATAAGTCGAGCCAGTCTGCCACAGGAATCTTATATTGCTCAGCAACTTGTTGAAGCTGCCCACCATGTATTAACGCCATTTTGTTCCTATCACCACTATGAAATTGGCTATGTAGAGTTATTGAAAGTTGTTGAAAGTTAACTAAAGTAAATGATTAACTGAAAAATGAAAACCGCAATGAGTAGTATTAAACTGGCACGGCTAACCAAAGTTAAACTGGCTGGAATATCATCACTGCTAACGTTATTTCCTTCACCTAAAGTGACAGAATGAACTTCTTTGCCATGATAAAGCGCGCTGCCGCCGAGTTTTCGGTTCATTACCGTCGCACCAGCCGCCATCGCCCAGCCACCGTTATGACTTTTATATTGTTTGCCTTGGCTGTAGGCATTGCAAAGTGCTTTGACGAAAAGTCTTTGTGGTAGGCCTTGTATGGCATAAAGCACTGTACAGCACTTTCCTGAAATGAAGCCCAGTACATCGTCTATTCGAGCACTAGCATAGCCGAAATTAATAAAGCGTGAATTCTTATAGCCCCACATCGCATCTAACGTATTGGCAAACCTATGCAAAATAACCAACGGTGCTCCGCCAATGAGGTAATAAATTAATGATGAGATAACCGCGTCGTGACCATTTTCTAGCATAGACTCAACCGTGGCACGCGACATTTCTTGTTCGCTAAGCTGCGATGTTTCTCTACTAACAATGTAACTAGTAAAGTGCCGCGCAGTTTTTAAATCTCCGTTCTTTAGCGGTCGGTAAATTTGCGTCGCATGTTCTTTTAAACTAGTTAACCCCAGTGCTAAATAAAGCACAATAGCATCGATAAATACTTGCCAATACCACGGCAAATCTTGTAAAAAATAAAAATACAAAATCGGTAACGGCAGCACCAATAAACACCATGCGATAGCACCAAGTGCTTTTGTTTTTAAGGCTGATATTTCTGAGGTGTTTTCTGAAGATAGCGGGTTAAGTAATGCTTCTAACTTTGTCGCTAAGTAACCAAAACCTACTAAATAATGAAAACGTTTTGCTTCACCTAGTAATTTATCGAGGATAAGCGCAAGCGACAGGGTAATAGCAAGGGAAAACTCAGGTGCTAAAATTAACGTTTTTTCAACAACTTCATTAATAAAGTGACTATCCATTGCTGCTGCCAAAACCTAGCACTGAGTGATGTTGAAAATTAAATTTCTATTTTTCATACTTATTCGCAGACCTGCTGATTCTCAAGTTGAAAGCCTTGTTGGTCATAGCTTAAAGTAAACAAGCAACCGTTGTCGAATAACTCGTAGGCATTACTATTGGAATGTACGCCTAACTTAGCTAAAAAACAACGTAATGCTTCACCATGAAATATTACCAATAAGGTTTGATCTGGGAACTTCTCGGCAAAGCTTTCTAATGCTTGATATACCCGAGAGCCACAGTCGATAGCGCTTTCTCCTCCTTCTGGTTTGAGCGGGGTAAACTGATGCAATAACTCATGGTAACTTCCATCTTGACTAAAGCTTTCCACATTTTGTCCTTGCCATTTTCCCAAATTCCGCTCAGCTAAATCTGGGTGGCTGTCGACAGGAACATCTAAATGGCTTTGGCAAATAGCGGCGGTTTTAACTGCGCGGCCTAATGGCGACGAAATAATACGGTCGATATTTTCATTTTCTAATGCTATAGCGATATTCGTCGCTTGAATTTTGCCTTGCTCGGTTAATTCGCTGTCGAGCTGACCTTGAAATCTTTGCGTTTTATTCCACAGGGTCTGTCCGTGTCGAGCTAAAAAAAAGCGTGCCGTCATTGTTAAATATTACTCTGTTTTCGCTAAGCTGCTGACAAAACGGGTGGTTAAGTGGAAGCGCAGAATAACCAAATCATTCCGTTGATTCAATGCAAAAATGATTAAATGAAGTCGTTGTCCAAATTGCTTTATTGAGTATCAAGCTCGCACTTAGTTCTTTAGTGCTAATTATTAGCTTATTGATTGAATAAATAGCCGCCATCACGTAACATCAGCGCTGATTTAGGTGCCTTGACATTATTCTACTTTTTGATAAAAGTTTAATAACTGAAGGTGAAACGTGAAACTGGTGAGAAACCAGTACTGCCCCCGCAACGGTAACTGTGAGCAGCAACAAAACCACTGTATTGATAAATATGGGAAGGTGTTGCAAATGCGATGAACAGGAGTCCGGAGACCGGCCTATAATTACTCGACAACTGCGGTGGGCGGTCATTCAGAGCTTAGTAACTGATTATTTGCATTATCTTTCTAACAGACAATGCAATGAATTAAAGATTGATTGACCTAACAAGCTAGCTGTTAATGTATATCTTTACTTTATAAACACTTACCAACTTTGATTTCTAACACCGTGAAAATTTATTTCGCATACGGGAATGTTATGAAATCAGTCAACCAAAAAACGCCAATTAGCTTACTTTTTGCAATATTTGCAGTATTAACTTTGCTAATGTTGGCAACTCGCACCCATCATTTTGCCAGCTTAAATCACTTACCTAGCGCTTCAATCGCAATATTTTTCTTAGCTGGTATGTATTTACGCAATATGAAAGCGTTTTGGTTTTTCTATACCTTAACTTTAGTGATTGACCTTACCTCATCGTACTTTCGTGGACAATTCGGCGATTGCATTACCACTTCTTATCCTGCATTAGTATTGAGTTATGGGGTTATGTTTGCTGCTGGCTTTTATACTAAACCTAATTGGCAGCAAAGCGCCTGGCAAAACAATATCATTAAAGTGGCTTTAGGTTTGTTTGTTGCCAGCTCAATTGCCTTCTTCATTTCCAATGGCAGTTATTATGCTTTATCAGGAAAATTCCCAGAACTATCATGGGCTGAATATGCAACGCGTGTTGATAAATATTATTTCCGCTCTATTTCTAATCCGGTATTTTATGTGATTTCTGCGATAGTTATTGATTTCACTATTAGTCGTTTCTTGACTGATAAAGGCTTAGCAAAATCGCCACAAGATAAGGTGTAATTGCAATGAGTCAGTCAGAAACAGCAAAAGCGACAGCCGCTTTTCAGCACAGGCCTGAACAAGAAAGCGGCAGCGGCACTATGTGTTCTGCATTAATTGTTGCTGCACCGCATTCAGGCACTGGGAAAACAACAGTAACGGCATCGCTTGCGCGTTATCACCGTAATCAAGGACGAAAGGTAACTGTATTTAAAGTCGGACCTGACTTCATTGATCCTATGATCTTACGAAAAGCCAGTGGTGAATTGGTTTATCAGCTTGATTTATGGCTGGTTGGCGAACAAGGCTGCCAAGCGCTATTGCATCGTGCAGCGATGGAATCTGATCTTATCTTGATTGAAGGTGTGATGGGTTTGTTCGATGGCACACCAAGTAGTGCTGATTTAGCGCAATATTTTAATATTCCTGTACTTGGTGTTATTGATGCAAAAGCCATGGCACAAACCTTTGCTGCGATGACTTTTGGTTTAGCGAAGTTTCGTGAAAACTTACCGTTTTCTGGTGTTATTGCTAATCGTGTTAATACCGAGCGCCACGCAGAATTACTTAGTAGTAGCTTGCCTGAAGAGTTCTGTTTTTATGGCCGAATACCAAAAGATGACAGTATCACCTTGCCTGAACGTCATTTAGGTTTGGTTCAAGCGCAAGAGCTAGCTGATATTGATAATCAACTTGACCAAGCTGCTAGCCATATCGCCAACACCGGCTTGATTGATTTACCTGAAAAAGTAGAGTTTTTCGCTGTTGAAGCCAACGCTAATGAATATGAAGATCAAAAAAGCTTTATTGATCGTGCCTTAGTAGGTACCAGAGTCATCATTGTTCGTGATAATGCTTTTAGTTTTATTTATGCCGCTAATATTGCCTTTTTAGAGCAAGCTGGAGCCGAAATAACTTATTGCTCAGCGCTTAATGATGCTCATTTGCCTGAAGGCGATATTCTATATATTCCTGGTGGTTATCCAGAATTATATGCGGAGCAGTTAATGAGCAATATTACTTTCTTAAGTGACGTTAAAGACTTTGCTGCTAGTAATAAACCTATCATTGCTGAATGTGGCGGTATGTTGTATTTACTTGAGCAACTGACTGATATGTCAGAGAAAAAGTTACCTATGCTTGGGCTTATGCCTGGTCAAGCGACAATGCAGAAAAAGCTGGCTTCAATAGGTTCACAATGGGTTGATTTATCTGCGCTTGATAAAGGCAACATTGAACCTGAAATTAGCCCTAATAACAATAAAGTTAAGGCGCCTAAAAATATTATGCGTGGTCATAGTTTTCATTACTCGCGTGCGGAAATTGCACTTGAACCCATTTGCCAAACTACACATCACCCAAGTGAAAGAGCAGGCGAATTTGTTTATCAACATAACAATATTCTAGCCTCATACATGCACTGGTATTTTCCGAGTAATCCAGGTTTAACATTACGTATTTTTAATAAGGCGCGTTGCTTCTAACGTGCCGAAAAACTGTGCTTAGCACCTTTTTATCAACACATTTACTAATACTGCTTTTCCACACAGTTTTATGAGAGTTTTCATGACAAGTTTTATTTGTAGCAATCAAGCTATAAAGCCTTTTATCAGCGTATCGAAAGGTCGTAGTAACACCTATCTTGCTTTAACATTATTTATTGCGTTTTTTATTAGTAGCTTTACGCTAAATGCAGCAGAAACTAAGATGTTAGCCTTAGTTTCAGACCGCTCAGCTGCAAGCATGGTTGCTGGTGCACATCAGTTTTTAGCAACACATGAAACAGCTAAAGGCAGTATTACTATCCGTAGTGTTAGTCAACTCAATCAATTAACAAACAATCAAATACAGCAACTCATTAATCAACATCAAGCATTGGTTGTTGCAGGTGTTTTCGGTGAATCTGTCGAGCGTTTGCTCACGTTAAAATATCAAGGTCAACAAACGCGGCTGATATTGAATGCCGATAGGCGTTTAATGGTTTTACACCATGATAATCAAGGCGGACGTATTGCTGATTTATCTAAAAATCAACTGTTAAGCTTGATGTCAGCACTTGATAAAAACAATTACTTATCTGCATTATCTAATAAGCAGCAACAGTGGCGACAATTTTCTTATTGGCTACAAGCGCGTGCTTATTGGCAAAATAGAGGTAAGGAAAATTTGGGGCATCTGTTTGAGTGGTTACAGCAATTATCAAGCCCTCAACTTAGTAACGACAGTAATATTTTACTAGCCCAAGCACCGAAAATTTTACCACTCCAACCAATACGTTTTTATTGGCAAGAGCAACTGATCAGTCAAGCTAATTTAGCGAATAATATTGCTAAAAACATAGCTAAGCCTGTGATATTTATTGTCGATCACGATACTGGTGATCAACCTGGGCAATGGCAATTACATCAGCAATTATGTCAGCGCCAATGGCAATGCGTTTCTGTGCTTGCAGGTTGGGGAAAATCCAGTGAACAAGCAATTGAAATAATACGTAATCTAAAAGTGACCCCGCCATTAGCTATTATCGCTTTACAAGACTTTGTGATTGGTGGTGGTGAAGGGCGAGAGCCTGTTACGCAGAAGTTTCAGCAATTGAACGTTCCTGTATTTAAAGGTATTCGAGTAACCGAAATGAGTGCTTTGGAATATCAACTTTCGCCAACAGGCTTACCGAGTGACAGTGTGCATTACCGCGTTGCCATGCCTGAGTTACAAGGTGTTTCACAGCCACATGTACTGGCGTTAGCCTCGAGTGCTAAGCTAGATTCATTAACCGGTGCAAGCTTATCGATTAGTGAAGTATTAACAAAAGAAGTTGAACGACTACAAGCGCGAGTAAGTGCTTGGTTAGCGCTGCGCACCACTGAAAACGCTAAGAAAAAAGTTGCTATTGTTTATTATAATCATCCTCCGGGTCGCCATAATATCGGAGCCGATAACCTCGATGTTCAACAATCGCTTTGGCAAATATTACAGCAATTAAAAGCGCAAGGTTATGACCTTGGTCCAGAGGCTGACTTTCCGAGTTCAGCTGATGAATTGCTGGACATATTACAGTTGAAAGCAGTCAACCTACCGCAAGACGCTGCTGCCTTGAATAAAATGTCACCGTTGATTAATAAAATGTCGGTAAGTGACTACCAAGCGTATTTCGACACGCTACCTAGTGTTGTTAAGGCCGAAATGATTGAAGGACCGTTAGGGCATTTACATGCTCAAGTTAACACTTATCTTTTTGCTCAAGGTCAAACGGAATTAGCGCAACTTTCAACGGTTGAGCGCAATAAGGTTTTACAAGCACTGCTGGCCAATGTTGAAAGTACCTCGGTTGATTTACATCACGCCCTTGATGGTATTCGACACAAAGGGCGCGCCCGCGCGTTAAATTTACTTGAGCAGTTAACCGAGCAATATCGCCATTTAATTGCCTTAAAACAGGCAAATAACGAGATTGCGGTTACACAATGGCAGTCAGCAGAAAAACTGAAAAATGCGCTAATTGCCATGCAAATTGAAGGCATTCGAGGTTGGGGCAATGTGCCGGGGAAAACCATGGTGTGGAATAATGAAATTCTATTACCCGGTGTTCAGTTTGGTAATGTTTTCTTAGGGCCACAGCCACCGAGAGGCTGGGAGTTAAATGAAGAGCTATTGCATGCCAATATGACCTTTCCGCCGCCGCATCAATACTTGGCATTTTACTACCATTTACGTGACGTTTTCAAAGCCAATGCCATAGTGCATTTAGGTCGACATTCAACCTATGAGTTTTTACCTAAACGTGCGGTTGGCTTATCAGCAAGCGATTATCCGTCGCTAATTATTGAAAGCATTCCAAGTCTTTACCCCTACATTGTTGATGGCGTAGGTGAAGGTATTCAAGCTAAACGCCGTGGTATCTCGGTGATGTTAGATCATTTAACGCCACCTTTGGCCACCACTGAGTTATATGACGGCTTATTGCAGTTACGTCAACTAATTGAAAGTGCTGAAGCAGCATCGAATGACGATACTAAGAAAAAAGCGATTAAAGCCTTACGTCATAAAATTGAGGTGTTGAATTTAACCGATGAACTGGTTGCCAGTATGGACGAAGAGCTGCAAGTTCGTGGCATTGGCTTTGGTGAAGTTGATGACGATTTTTTACTGCATGAAGTCGGGCATTATCTCACTAAATTACAAGAAGATTTTATGCCGTTGGGTTTGCATGTTTATGGTAAAGACTGGCAACAAGATGCCATTGAAACCATGATGGTATCAATTGAAAAAGGCGAGTTAGACTTTGATGATGCGAAACGTCATGAAATTCAACAGAACCTGATCAAATCACCGAAAAGTGAAATGTCAGCGTTTTTAAATGCCTTAAATGGCGGTTTTATTGCTCCGGGTAAAGGTAATGATCCGATCCGAACACCTGACGCCTTACCAACAGGACGAAACTTTTACGCCCTTGATAGTGGTTTAATACCGTCGCAGTTAGGTTTTACTACCGGTCAGCAATTGGCAATTAAAGCGCGAGCAGAAAACCCTGTTATTGATAAAGCCCACAAAGAAGCGGTAATTTTATGGGCTTCTGATGCGGTACGTGATGAAGGCGCTATGATCGCCTTTGGTATGGATATGCTCGGCGTGCAGCCGGTGTGGAATCGACGTGGTATTTTAAAATCGCTGAAACTTATCGAGCTTGATAAAACACGTAAAGAGCGTCGAGATATTGTTTTTACCACCTCGGGCTTGTTCCGTGATTTATATGCTCAACAATTGGCGTGGTTAGATCGCTCAGTATTGCTGGCATTAGCAGCCAGTAAAAATGTTATCGAGCGTGATCACCCAGCACTTATCAGTGCTTTGCATGCGGCATTAGCACCGGTTGAACATACGCTTTTGCAGCAGAGTCATCACTTTAATGAAAGCATACAAAACAACATGGTTGCGAGTAATTGGCTACGTGAAGCGCAAGCACTTTTGCGAGCGAATAGTGGCATCAGTGCTGAGCTATTAGGTCGTCAGGCAAGTTATCGAATTTTCGGTACCGCGCCTGGTGCGTATGGTGCAGGTATCAACCGTTTGGCTGAGCGTTCTGGTGCATGGCAAGAACGTAAGCAATTAGGCGAAGCGTATATTAAACGTATGAGTCACGCCTATGGTGTACCAAATGAAAATACAGCGATGGGCAGCAATGTGCAAAGCTTGTTTCGCCAACAACTCGCTAACGTAAATAACACTTATTTAGGACGCGCGAGTAATCTTTATGGCTTGATTGATAATAATGACGCTTATGATTATTTGGGTGGATTAAACTTAGCAATTGAAACCATTGCTGGTGAACAACCCAATAGCTTTGTTATATCGCATGCGAACAATCAACAGTTGTCGATAGACCCTTTGCAAACCGCGTTATTGTCAGAATTACGCGGGCGATTTTTAAATCGACAATGGATACAACCGCTGATGAAGCAAGGTTATGCGGGCGCGAGAACCATGGGCAGTGAGTTCATTGAAAACCTATGGGGTTGGCAAGCAACAAGCCCAGAAATTATTAAGTCTTGGGTTTGGCAGGATCTAAAAGCCATTTATATTGATGATAGTTTAGAACTTGGCCTTGATGAATTTTTACAAGAAAAGCATAACGAGCATGTGCAAAGTAATATTTTGGCGGTGATGCTTGTGGCTATTGAAAAAGGCTTTTGGCAAGCCAGCCAACAAACGCAAACCGAACTTGCTGAGCAATTTGCGAAAAATATTGTTGAACATGGCATTCCGGGCAGTGGTCATACCCATGCAAACCATCCTATTTATCCATTCATTAAACCTATGTTGTCTGCGTCGCTGCAAGAACAACTTGCTCAGGTGCTTGCTGCGGCAAACCACACACCAAGCGGGGAACAAGGCTCTGGTGTTCAACATATTCAAGAAATAACTGCGGCAACTAAACAGTTAAAAGCTAATGAAGTTGTACCGAACGATAGTGCGACCGCTACTGAAAAAGATGATGCGAGTCAGGACAATGAACAAGCTCAGTTATTTGAGCAGAAAATTTTAATGCTTGGGTTAATTAGTGTCGTGTTGTTACTAATATTATTTGGCTATATTCGAGCGCAACGTCAGTTACCTAAGTTGTCGGTTGTTGAGAAGGAAAGTTAGTATGTTATATAGTTTTTCATTAGATATTATGCATTTAATTACCTCTTGGTTGCTTCAACCTGTGGTATGGGGCTTATTGTTTTTTACCGGCTTGGCGATTTATGAATTTGGCTTAGCGTTAGGTGAACGGCTTTCGGTGATACCGGCTTTACAAGCCGCAAAACAAAAACAAGCCTTGATCAGCCAAGGTAAAAAACGCATTGAAAGAGCCGATTTTATTACCCGCATTGCGCCTATGTTAGGTTTAATGGGCACGCTTATTCCGTTAGGCCCCGGTCTTTCTGCGCTTGGCTCGGGTGATATCAGTATTTTGACAACTGCGATGACAGTGGCATTTGATACCACCATTATTGGCTTATTCGCCGGTGTTATTGGCTTTGTATTGGGACGAATGCGCAGACGTTGGTACGACAATGCGATTGGAGAATTAGAACGATTGGAAATTGCAGAATCTCATGCCGATACTGCTAAACTAACGCCAGTTGTTGAAGTTAATAATTCAGTAAATTCTTCGGTTAATACGTCAGCAAAAACAGCGTAGGGAATGGCAATGAGTGATGCATGGAGAAGTAGCCAATTTGACAGTCAAGAACAAGAGCCGTTAGGCCCGCTGGCTAACCTAATTGATATTATGCTGGTGTTTGCCTGCGGTTTAATTGCCGCTTTGGTGGCGGTAAGCCCAGATTTAGAGCAACACTTTCAAATGAAAAAAGTGGATAATAAAGCCATGATTCAGCCTGTTGACTCGGTGGGCAAAGAAATGACCTCGCCGCCAGAAACATTACAAAATAAATTACAGAGTGAAGAAGGTTACCAAGCCATGGGACAGGTTTATCGCGACCCAGAAACCGGTAAACTGATCTTAATTAGTAACGAATAATAAGAGTAAAGTTATGAATGATGAAGAGAAATTGGCAAATAAAGAACAAAAGCATGTTGAGCGCCAAAAAAAAATTAAAGCTGAAGTTGCCGAGCGTGTTGCTCAAGCTACTGAAGAACGTGGTGTTTTAGTGGTAATAACCGGTAACGGTAAGGGCAAAAGTACTTCAGGTTTTGGTACGGTTTTACGCGCCATTGGTCATGGACAAAAAGCGGGTATTGTACAGTTTATCAAAGGCTCGAAATGGGAATGTGGTGAAATGAATATTCTCAAGCAATTTCCTATTCAACACCACGTTATGGGTACAGGTTTTACATGGGAAACCCAAAGCACCGAAACCGATAAAGCCGCAGCAAAAGTTGCTTGGCAAAAGAGTAAAGAAATGCTCAGCAATGAAACGCTTGATATCATACTTCTCGATGAAATGACCTACATGGTTAAGTATGGCTACATTGAACTTGATGAAATTATTGAAGCGTTAAACAATCGCCCTAAAATGCAGCATGTATTGATCACCGGTCGCGCTTGTCACCGTCGATTGATTGAATTGGCAGATACGGTTTCAGAAGTGCAACCGATAAAGCATGCTTTTAAAGCAGGTGTAAAAGCGCAGAAAGGGCTTGATTGGTAAGTAGCCTTTGTTGAGTTAGCCAAAAATAAGCTTTAGGCAGATACTCACTTTAAATATTTATTAATTTAGAGTGAGTATCCACGTTAATTCGGTAACTAGTAAGCGTATTGATACTGTTGTTCATGAATTTAGCCACGCTGTTTGGACGGGAGAACATGGCGGTTATAGTGATGAGAATACATCGGCCACATTTGATTCTATGGCGAAATATGCAAGACGAACTGGTAATCATGATGATCGCTATACGTTAAGTCAAAGTTCCTATCTATATGAATATACTGTAAGGAGTGCCCAATGATAAGATTACTGTGTTTCATTTTTGCGTTGCTATCACATAAAGCGCAGAGCTTAGAAGTAGTTAATAGTCCTATTGATATACAGCTGTATTCTTTTTGTAACATAAATAAAGAATGCAAAGTTTCTATCTCCCTTGTCAATAGAACTCCATACGATGTAAAGCTGAATTCATATTATTTCGGGCGTAATAAGGTACTACTTGCTAGTATTTTAGCTTTTGAGGCTGAAAAATATCATGAGTTAGAAATTAGTGGGAAAAACGTTTATAAATCTCAAGTTGTTGTAAAAATTAAAAATAATAAAAGCTTGAACTCCATCAGTTTTAAACCACAAGAGATAAAGCACTACGATTTACTCGATGTTGAAAATTATTTTAATTTTGATGTAGATAAAGACTATTTTGTTAAATTTTACATTCCTCATGTAAGTATTTATATAAACGATGATTTTGTTGGCACAACAAGTATAAAATCAAATTTTGGATACATCGTTTTTCCAACTCTAAACTCTGAAATAAAGAAGAAGATAACCGTCAAAAAATAAATGCATGGCGTCAAACACACTTTAATTAAATTGGATTAGAAATTAATTAGGACACCCACAATAACTTAACCCCGTGCGCGACTTAAACAGATATCACATGCTCAAGTTGTAGCGGCTTATTACATAGCATAACGTTAGCAAGCATATCTAACCCATGAGAAAATTAACGAGTAATTAAAGTAATTAATAGAGTAATAGAATTAATAGGACACTCACTCAAAAATTAAACACACAATTTAAGCAATAGCATTCAGCACAGGTTTACGCAGTATAATCTCAGTCAATTGCTCATGGTGTTGGCAAAACAGAGTGTAAAGTTGCATTTGGTTTTTTGCATCATATGATGCCGTGTAAGTTGCTGAAAATTAATGTGACTCACTTTCGTAATGCATTAGGTTCGGTGATTAAAGCATATTAATTACTTTTTAAAATTCATGGTTTTTAATGCAATAGCAGTATTTTCCTAAAGTTATTTCCCCCATAATAGAGTGATTAAATGAATCACTTTCTTTAATTATGTACCACTCTGCTACTTACTTTGCGATATTAACTCGCAAAGTTTACCTTTTTAAGTTTATAGAAGAATAATCACCATCAATGGACTATTATTTTCAAGATTATGTTTTTAAAAGCGATCAATTAACGCTTTTAAAACAAGGACAGCTAGTTAAGTTACGGGTTAATGAAGCCAAATTATTAGCGCTATTATTAAGCAGCCCAGATTCCATTTTCAGTAAAGACGATATTCTTTCACAAGTATGGTCGGGGAAAGTGGTTACTGAACAAGTGATATTTCAAAACATTAGTCGCTTACGAAATATATTTAATAATGATGCGATTATTAATCATCCGAAGAAGGGCTACCAATGGAATATTGCACTTACTCAATCCCTACTTGAAGCTAAGACTGACGTTGATGAACGACCAGTTTTTCAAACGAACTCAAATATTAATATTCGCCTCCAAATCGTTAAGAAATATAGTGTTGTTTTATTGAGTTTGTTGATCATTTTTACGGTTTATTTCTTCTATTCTAGTAACGAGCGCTCAAGCGATTTAGGTAGGAAAACAAGCCCACTTAAATTGGCCTTGGTAGCTGTTCATCAAACAATGACTAATAGTAAACAAACGCCTGTTGATAGGTCTACTATTTATAACATGCTTGAAAAGGGCTCTGTTAGCCATCAAGATGTTTTGATAAAGAATACCGATGAAAAGCTAGGTTATCGTCAATTACAGGCGAACTTAGCATTTGTTTTGTTGGATAAGCTCGCTGAATATCAAGCCGATGGTTTGTTGCTAATCGATTCTTCGTCAAAATATGGCAAGCATGCTTTGAACTTTGTTGTCGAGGCTAACGATTTTGTTTGGCGGGGGGAATTACTGGGTCATAACCGAAGTGATGTTTTAACACAATTAAAAAAGCAGCTTTCTTATTTAAGTTCGATGCGATTAATTCAACAGGGCGGTATTACCAGCCGCGAGGTTAATGCTAAGCTTGTTTTATTGCATCAGCAATACCCAGAAGATGTGATTATTCTTGATAATTTAATTAATCATTACGTAAAGGCGGGCCCTTCAAACGAGGCGTCATTATTAATAGCACGTTTAAAAATACTCGCCGAGCAGCAAGATAATTTAGCATATCTAGGGCGGGCTTTACTGTTAGAAGCTTCAGTATATTTACAACAAAACTATGTAGAGAAAGCACGTGAATCGCTAAAATTAGCCAGTAACATTTTCAATGAAAATAGCGCAGCGGAAGACCAAATAGCACAGTTAAATGTTGCTATTTATTTGGCGTTTATCGAGCATGATTATCCAAAATTAAAAGCATTAAACTTAGACGTTGTAAGACTTGCTAAAAGTATTGGTGATTATGGAAATCAATTTTCTACAACATTGTATATATCCATTTTGGCCCAGAAATTTGAAAACTTAGCAGATAAACAAAAATATCTTCAACAAGCTGAAAGCATTTATAGGGAAGAATATTTTGTACCCCAAGCGGAAATTCAACTGGATTTTTATAACTTTGTAATCGCTAGAGAGGAAAAAAATGAAGCCCAGCAGATCAGTATATTACGAAAAATACTCGCGGTAAGTCAGCAAAATGCGGGCATAAATTCATTCTATAAAAATGAAGCGCAAGATATTTTGGTAAGCTTATATACGGATAAAGAGCAATTTGATGATGCCTTAGGTATATTTAATTTTGAGAAAGAATTAACGGCAAAAGAAAAGTATTTACTAGCAACAATTTATCAGCGTTGGGAAAAAGCCCCTAAAGCCATTGAATATGCAGAGCAAGCTTATCATGATGCCATTTGGTCAGCTGAATTGTTTATTTCATTAGACTCTGCATTATTGTTACTTGAGTTGAGTGCAAATGAGTTGAGTACAAATGAGCTAAGTAATAGTGCAATCCACCATGATGTTTATATAAAATATATTCGCGAAAATTCTTTACCATTTTGGCTAACGATGAACAAAGGACGTTTAATAAAAACACAGTTTCCAGCACTGTTGAATTTAGTGGAGCTAAAAAGTAAATCTCAAAGCAAACCTCAAAACGATTGAGGTTTGTTCTTCAAGTCAGCTGCTAGCGTCACTAGATTTAGCTTAGTAGCTATAACTCAAACTCAGTTGTACTAGCTCAGTATTATTCTGCCTTAACTGAACCAATCGCTTGGTTATCGTTTAGTGCTTTTCTAAAGCTTTTAGTTGCTTGATTGACCTTACATAAGCCTTGTTCTGCTGAGCAGTTTTGATTGCTCGTCAAATCTAAGGCAATTCTAAATCCGGCATGAACCGTGGCAAAATTACCTCCCATATGCTCTCTAGCGGTTAAATGATTAATGTTTTCCATTGCCGCGCCGCCACGTCTAATATACATCGGATGTTCACCGCAGTTGTTATTCCAAGGTTGTTGGCTTTTAGGAGCGCCTTGATAACCCACTTTATGATCGCAGTCGGTCACTAATTCATCGGCATTACCGATAATGTCATATAGGCCCCAAGGGTTAGCCTGAAACATTCCAACAGGGGCGTAATCTTTATAGCCATCATCACATTTATGGATATTGTCTCTGTTGATATCATTGACATTTCCATAGCGACAGGCTTGATGTTTATCATCACCGTAGAAAAACTTAGTTGATGTGCCTGCTCTTGCGGCATACTCCCATTCAGCTTCACTGGGTAAACGATAAGGTTTATTGGTATTTTTTGCTAACCAATCGACATAGCTTTGGGCGTCTTCATAGGCAATGCAGATTGCAGGCTCAAATTCAGAAACATTTTTCCAGTCAACTGAAAATCGCCTAACATTGGGTTCGCCATTGTTAAATGTTAACTCGACGCAGTTAATGCCTTTTTTGTTTTTTTCCATTGCTAAGGTATGGTTTGTTTCCGTTAAAAATTGTTGAAACTCTTTATTCGTCACTTCATATTTTGCCAGTGCAAACTTTTTAATGCTAACAAGGTGAGCAGGTTTGTTGTTGACATAAGACTTCCATTTGTCATGTCCCATGGTAAATTCGCCGGCGGGTATTTCGACCATGTCGGGCTCAATGACCTCTGCGTGACTATTAAAACTGACAGCGGTTATTAAGCACGTTAACGATATTATTTTCTTCATTTTTTATCCTAGTTATCATTTTTATTAAATGTGAAAAATTGGTCTGAATAATTTTCTTGGATATTAATGACTAAAAGGGGAGGTAGGTCTTAACAAAACTCTATTTTAAATCTAACAAAGTTCTTACCTCACTGTTGTTTTTATAAAAAACAATTGATTATCAGGTGGTTATGTTTTGAAGTGTCTTTGTAAATAAGTGGGGCTATAGCTGCTGATTACTCAAAAGGTTAGGTGTTATTGACTATTAGGAGGAAGAGCAGTTTATTATTTGACTAGATAATGCGCTGAGTTAACCTTATTGTTAACTGAAAACTTTCGATGTAAAGCTGATTATCTTTGTTTAGTTAGTTGTTGCTTTTAAGGTTACTACCGTAACTTTTAAATAGGTAAGTTACGGTAATAATACTTAAAATAACTCATTCAAAGATTGATGGATAAAAATATTAATAGATGAAAGATTAAGCAATAGCATTAAGCACAGGTTTAGGCAGAATGATCTCAGTCAACTGTGTTTGGTGTTGGCAAAACAGCTTATAAAGTTGCATTTGGTTTTTTGCTCGCACCAGATTATGCTCTGGGTATTGAGTTTTAAAGTATTGATCGCCATTGAGATAGTCAGTTAAAAAGCGAATACTAAGCATAAATGGCATTAACTTCACGCCAGTAATTAAACTATGCTGTTCAATTTCAGATAAGGTTTCTGAAAAACCATCAAGATAAGCTTCAGTAAGTGCTGTTAGGGTATTGAAGTTTATCGACATGTTCGCTATTTCAGCACTATCTTCAGGAACAGTGGAACAGCAGCTACGTATCATATCGCCAAAATCATGCATTAAATATCCCGCCATGCAGGTGTCTAAGTCGATCACTGCTTTGGGTTTGTGGTTGTCATGACTAAATAATAGGTTATTTATTTTGGTATCGTTATGGGTGACGCGTAGTGGTAAAACGTTATTAAGATTGTAAACTTCAGTGCAGAATTCTTGCTGAGATTGAATATAGCTGATGATTGATGCAGCTTGTTGCTGACGCTCAACACTGGCTTGTTTTAAGGCACTTTCGAATTGATTTGATCGAGCTGACAAGTTGTGAAAATCAGGAATAATATCAACCAGTAGCTTGCTGTCAAAATCAGTCAATGCAGAGGTAAATTGTGCAAATGCATTGGCTACTAACTTTGCTTGTTCATTGTTTTCGATGGTTTCTATGGTGTAACAGTTTTCAATGCAATGTAGGCTGCGCCAATATTCACCATTTATATTTACGTGATTTTGCATACTTTTGGTTTGGTGCTGCCAAATGGGTTGCAGTGCGTATTGGTTTTTATCGTGTTTTGCTTTTAGATGCTGGCTAATATAGTCGGCGTTATTAGTCACTTGTTCTGGTGATTTAAAAACGTGTTTATTTAAGTGCTGTAAAACAAAGCTTTCGTTATTAACTTTTACTAGGTAAGTACTATTGATTAATCCGTTGCCAAGAGGCATTACACTGCAATTTTTTGGGCTGTAACCAAACTCTTCTAAAACTACTGATAGTGCTTCTTTTTCTTGGACTGGGATCATACTTAGCGTGAAAACTCTTAACGTTGAAGGCAACATATGCCTATATTTAAGCATATGTTAAGGCATCGTTGACCAGATGGAAAGGTATACAATTTGCCCGCCGATAGCTGGCTACGTTTCACTTCCCGTTATCGGCAAGCTAATAATAAAACAAGCGCCTGATGTTTCAGAGGTTGTTTGCTCTGATGCATTTTCTGTTGATGGGGTAGGCTGCCTGTTTCTTGCGTGAATAGAACCATTGTGCCAATGAATGATTTTGGCGGTTATTGCTAAGCCTAAACCAAAATGTCCTAGTTCGCGTGACCGATCTACATCGAGTTTTACGAAAGGGTCGAAAATACTATCGATACTTTCTTCTGGAATACCTTTGCCGTCATCTTCAACGGTGATGTAAAGGTGGTTGTTTTTTTGATAAGTAGAAATAGTGACTTGGCTTTGTGCGTATTGCACGGCGTTGCCTAACAAGTTTTGAATAGCTCGGTAGCACCAATGAAAATCAAGCGACAATTTAACCTGTTGTTTAACAAATTCAGCGCTGGCTTGGTACTTCAGTTCAACGTTATGCTGCTCAGCAAGAGATTGAAAATCGGCGTTGATGCTATTGAAGAAATCATTAATATTAACTAATTCACGCTTTAAGCGAAAACCTTGGCGTTCCATACCTGCATATTCTAAAAACGCTGTTGTCATATCTTCCATACGGGTTAATTCTGTTTCCATACGTTCAAGGTAATGATTTTTTTTGTCGATATCTTGGGTGTCGATAGCGGCTTCTACGCCAAAGCGTAAGCATGACATTGGCGTGCGAATGTCATGCGACATACTACGGGCAAGAATTTTATTATCAGCGACGAGTTTTTCAATTTGCGTTGCCATGCGGTTAAAGCTGTTCTCCAACAAACTAATATATGAAAAACGGCTCATTGGCATACGAGCAGTTAAGTTGCCTGCGCCTATTTTTGCGGCAGTATTTGTCAGTAAAAATAACCGACGAGTTAATGGAAATAACCATGCTAACAAAATGGCGCAAACGCCCATGTAGAGTGTTGCGGTTAATATCATATTAATATTTTGATTATCAACAACGGGCAGCGGCAGAGAAAGTTGAATGATATATTCAGGATGTGCTGAAAGCTGTTTTAATAGGTAAGGTTGCGTTTCTGAGGCCAGTAATAAGCCACCGGTTTGTGTTAGTTGGTTGGTTAATTCTTGCGGTAGGGCAATATTTTCACTTTTATCTAACTGCAATGAAATTTGAAACTGCTGATTAAGTGCTTGGCTTGCTTTGGTTAATGCGGCAACAGGTAGTTCGGATAGCTGGCGATCAAAGCCTTCAATTAGCTGATGGTAAACCGCATATTCATTTTGTTCATCGACAGGGGCTTGTTTTGCAACAATTTTATCGAGCCCCCAAGTAATAATAAATAGTGAGCCGATGACGGTTAAAATGATACTAATATATAAACGGCGCATGGCTAAGAACTAGGCTGCTCGTCATTGTTCCAAGCATCGGCAACAAATAGGTAACCTTTACCCCATACGGTTTTAAATTTTCGAGGTTTTTGCGGGTCGTCGTTAAATATTTTTCGTAAGGTAGAAAGCATGACATCAAAGCGGCGATCTTGGCCATCATATTCGCGATTTTTCAGTGCTTTAAATACTGTATCTCGGTCAATAACTTCACCAGCATGACTCGCTAAGAAACATAAAAAGGCGAATAAACTGGTTGATAACTCAACTTCTTTACCTTGGTAAGTAACACGGTTGGCTTCGATATTAATCAATAAATCGCCATGTTGAATATCAGATGATACTGCAACCGCTGGCGTGGTTTGTTTTAAAGCGCCTGCTATTCTGGCTAGTAGGGCACGTGGACGTACTGGTTTAATAACATAGTCGTTCGCGCCTGCTTCTAAGCCGATTACTTCGTCGAATTCATCAGCACGAGCGGTTAACATTATGATTGGCGTTTGTAGTTTTTGGCGAATTTGTCGACATACTTCAATGCCGTTTAAGCCCGGTAGCATTACGTCAAGCAATACGATGTCGGCAGCAAATGAATCTAACGTCGCCATAACTTCGTCGCCGCGAGTGCAATGCTTAACGTTAAAGCCTTGCTCTGTTAAATATTCACAGACCCAATCACCTAAGGTTAAGTCGTCTTCCACGAGTAAAATTTGTTTTGCTTCAGTCATAAAATATTCTCTTAAAATATGCGCCAGCGACGTTTTCTTGGCGATGCTTTGTGTACCCAACTTACTTCGATGCTAGTTTCTGCTATCACTTTATCAAAGTCATAGGCAATAAGTTGATACTGCATGGTTTTATTTGATTCAAATTCAAAGCTGATGCTGTTCTGTTTTTGATTGAACCAACAGTCTAAGGCTTCTTTTTTACCGACTTGATAAATACAATAATTGCCTTGAATAGGCGCTTGCCAAGTAAATGTAACTGTTGCAAAACATTGTCGGCCTTGCGTTAAGGTAATGCATTTTGCAGGTAAAACAGAGAATGCTGAATTAACAGTAAGTTCTGCTGGTGTAGTATTGGTGTTTTCATTAGGCACAGAAACTTGCTGCGCAGAAGCACTAACTAAGTTACCGAGATAACAGGCTAATAAGACAATTCCTTTGTCCCATTTAGAAAACATAGATCACTCCAAGCATCACTTTCGCTAAGTCTTGGGTGTCAACTAATGGGCTGTCTTTGGTGCTGTCAGAGTATCGACTGTAAGTTACGCCACCGGCAAAAGACCAACTGGTTGAAATAGGGTGCTGTGCAAATAATTCTAGTTGTACCCGATAACCTGCATTTGCTTTGTAATATGCTCTATCAGGTGTTACTTCAGAAGAGTTAACACCATAAAAGTAATCCATTACTTTTTCAGAATAATGGGTATAGCCGCCGCTTAAATAAATATCCCAATTTCGATAGGGCAGCATATACGTATATAAAACATCAACTACCCAACCATTTGAGTCACTTAATGGCGCTAAGGTTGCAAAATCAACTGAGAGTGAAGAATTAGAATGGTAACGGGTATAGCGCAAACCAACACCTTCACCTGCGTTTCTGTCACTAAGGCCTGCTAATGTTGGAATTGGTTTATCGGCATCATCAATAATATCATCAGGCTGATAACCAAAAATATAAGTTTTACTGATGATGTCTAATTCCCATTCGGGTGTAACGACTAACTGGTAACCAAGCTCAGCGCCCTGTAGTGAAGCTCGTTTGTGGTTAGATTGAATAAAAAAGCCTTTATAATAAACGTCTAACAGTATGCCTGCACCAAAGTAATCGAAAACTTCTTCTTGGTCATGTCCAGCCAATAATGACGGGTTATAGGTAACAAAAATATTGCCCATTGCTTGCCAGCTGAAAGTTTCATTAAAAACAGTGGTTTCGTTTTCAGGAATTTTTTCATTCGAAAAGCTTGGCAAAGCTGTAATGAGTAGCAAACTGCACAATAGATACTTGAGCATCATTGATTTCCCATCGCTTTAAGTTGAGATCTTGAATATTTGTTTTTCATGCTTAATGTATTTTTTATTGTTCGCATATTATTTTTATTTTTGATTCATGATTATGAAAATATTTATCGTAAATTTAGTTACTTACTTTGCTGCTATTAAGCTTAGTCAAATAACTTCTAAATAAACATCTTAGTGTCATATCACTAAACTTGATAGTGGTGAGTATGTTATCAAATGTAACTATCAGGCGTTAGTTGCCTTGATGGATAAAGTGTTTAAAAAATGTAAGAAAGCCTAATGTAATGAAACGTTTCTTTTATTTTATTGTCGTGATTTTAATTTGCATGCTTATGAGCAAGGCGTTTTAAGGTATCAACAATATCAGAAGAGTGTTTATATGCTAAGACAATTTCTCGGGTTAATTGCAGGCCATCAATTGGCCTAAATACCACATCACTTTGGTTAATTATTTCTGCATGGGCAGGTAAAAATGCACAGCCAATACCTGCATGCACTAAGCCTATAGCGTAATCTATGGTGGTGATTTTTGCGCGAATATCTAAGCTTATGCCTGTTAGCGCTAGTGTATCTTGTAAGTTATTCCATGCACTACACGGGGTGCGCTGAATAAACGGCAAACCATCAAGTTGTTTTAGTGTTACTGCGTCATTAAGCGCAAATATGTGGTCATATGGCAAGGCGAGTAAGTAGTCTTCTTGCCACATGTCAATATAGTGTTCACCGTCTTTTAATTCATCTTTGAGAATAATGCGGGCGTCAACATTTTCTAAATGCGGTACTAAGGTTAATTCGACAAACGGTTGTGCGGCGGTAAAATCTTTCAGCAATAAGCTCATTCTTTCAACACCTAAACCCCGTGTAACTCCTAAGTTAAATGCTTGTTTATTGGCCTTTTCAGTGAAAATAGTTTTTATTGCACCAGCTTGCCCAAGCAACTGTTTTGCTAATGGAAAAAGCTTATCACCATGTTCCGTTGGGGTTACACCACGAGCATGTCGCTTAAATAGCTGTACGCTAAGTTGTTGTTCTAACTGTGCTATTGCTGATGATATTGAAGGCTGTGCAATGAAGCACGACTTTGCCGCAGCGCTGAAGCTTTTCAGTTCATAAACCGAAGTGAAATAATAAAGTGATTTTAAGTCCATAGGGCAACTTGTTTACTTAGGTATAGAAAAAAACTATATCAGATAAAGAAAAAGAATATTTTAACTTTGGCTGTTATTTGCTTATTATTTTTGCACTTTATTATTCACCCGCTAAAAAATAGGTAAATACATGTCTAGTTCAAGCAGTGCTAACCGTCCGTCATTTAAATGGGAAGATCCACTTTTATTCGATTCTTTATTGTCTGAAGAAGAGCGAATGATCCGTGACAGTGCCCACCAATATTGCCAAGAAAAGTTGATGCCTCGTGTACTAGAAGCTAACCGCAATGAAGTATTTGACGTTGAAATTATGCGTGAGCTTGGTGAACTAGGTCTGTTAGGTGCTACATTACCGGAAAAATACGGCTGTGCTGGTGTTAATTACGTAACTTATGGTTTAGTGGCGCGTGAAGTTGAGCGTGTTGATAGTGGTTACCGTAGTGCAATGAGCGTGCAGTCATCATTAGTGATGCATCCAATTTATGCCTACGGTAGTGAAGAACAACGCATGAAGTATTTGCCGAAGCTTGCTACGGGTGAACATATAGGTTGTTTCGGTTTAACTGAGCCGAATTCAGGTTCAGATCCAGCGAGTATGACGACTCACGCAACAGCTGTTGAAGGCGGTTACCGCATGACAGGTAATAAGATGTGGATCACTAATTCACCTGTTGCTGACATTTTTGTTGTTTGGGCAAAACTTGATGGTGTTATCCGCGGTTTTGTTTTAGAAAAAGGTATGGAAGGTTTAAGCGCGCCTAAAATTGAAGGTAAATTTTCATTACGTGCATCGATTACTGGTGAAATCGTCATGGACAATGTTTTTGTACCAAGCGAGAACATGCTTCCTAATGTTAAAGGTTTATCTGGTCCATTTGGCTGTTTGAATAAAGCGCGTTACGGTATTGCTTGGGGTGCGTTAGGTGCGGCAGAATTCTGTTGGCATGGTGCCCGTCAATATACCCTTGACCGTGAACAGTTTGGTCGCCCATTAGCGGCAACACAATTAGTACAAAAGAAATTGGCTGATATGCAAACGGATATCACCACTGGACTATTTGCTTGTTTGCAAGTGGGTCGATTAATGGATTCAGGTCAATTAGCACCTGAAGCTATTTCACTGATCAAACGTAACTCTTGTGGCAAAGCATTAGAAATTGCCCGAATTGCCCGAGACATGCATGGTGGTAACGGTATTGCTGATGAGTTTCATATTATTCGCCATATGATGAACCTTGAAGCCGTTAATACTTACGAAGGTACGCATGATATTCATGCCCTGATATTAGGTCGAGCGCAAACCGGCTTACAGGCTTTCTTCTAAAGTTAACCCAAATTAAAGGCGTATTAATCATACGCCTTTTGTTTATGAGCTTAACGAAACTCCCGCTAATAATATTCAAAAATCACAATTTCCACTGGAGATATGATGTCTGATCGTAATCAATTGGTGAAAGAAAATTTTATCAATTTTGTTCGTGCACAAACGCTACCGCAATCCTCGATTAATTTAACTCCAAGCGATGTCGGCTTATCTGCGACAGATGTTATCGACTTGTTCGAAACTCAAGCTATGAGTCGGCACTTAGATTTACAGTCACGGGTAATGCAAAAGAAAGGGCAAAGCTTTTATACGATAGGCAGCTCAGGGCATGAAGGTAATGCGGCTTATGCGAAAGCTTTTCGTCCAACAGATATGGCATTTTTACATTATCGCAGTGGTGCTTTTGTTATCCAACGTGGTAAACAAGTGCCCGGGCAAACTTCGCTATATGACATGTTGTTATCGTTTGCGGCTTCGAAAGACGATCCTATTTCCGGTGGACGCCATAAAGTATTAGGCAGTAAAGCGCTGTCTATTCCGCCACAAACCAGCACCATAGCGTCTCATTTACCGAAAGCGATGGGCGCGGCCTATAGTATTCCGCTTGCTAAGCGCTTAGCACATCAAGGTGAAATTCCTGATGACGGTGTGATTATTTGTAACTTTGGTGATGCATCTTCAAATCACTCAACAACCCAAGGTGCGATTAACAGCACCGCATGGGCGGCATATCAATCTATTCCTATGCCGATTGTGTTTGTTTGTGAAGATAATGGCATTGGTATTTCAACCTCAACACCTGATGGTTGGATTGCGGCTAATTACCAGAATAGAGCCGGGCTAACTTACCTGTATTGTGATGGTTTAAATATTTTAGACACTTATCAAACCGCAAAAGAAGCAGAGCGTATTGCACGTGAAATGCGTAAACCAGTATTCTTACATGTTCGAACGGTGCGTTTGTTAGGGCATGCGGGTTCTGATGCTGAGTTTGTTTATCGTGATATGGCAGATATTACCGCCACTGAGTTTCAAGACCCACTGTTACACACAGCGCGTATTATTTTAGAAAATAATATCTTAACGCCTGATGAGCTAATCAATATTTATCAGCAAGTAGAACAACGTATTGCTGTAGTTGCTGAAAATGCCGCAGGTAAAGAAAAACTCACGTCTGCTGACTCTGTTATGGCCAGCATTGTGCCGAATATTGCCAAAGCACGGAGTTCCGTTGTAGTCAGTGCAGAGCAGCGTGGCGAAATTTTTAGGCATGAAAAGCATAATCTCAAGAAAAAACAGCACTTAGCTAAATTGATTAACTGGGCATTAATGGACTTAATGGCTGAGTATCCAAACATTGTTATGTGTGGTGAAGATATTGGTAAAAAAGGTGGCGTTTATAATGTTACCGCTAAACTTTGTGAGCGTTTCAGCAAGAATAGGGTGATTAATACCTTACTAGATGAACAAACTATTTTAGGCACCGCCATTGGCCTTGCCCATAATGGCTTTTTACCTATCCCTGAAATTCAATTTCTAGCTTATGTGCATAATGCAGAAGATCAAATTCGTGGCGAAGCGGCAACGTTGCCGTTTTTCTCTAATGGCCAATTTACTAACCCTATGGTTATCCGTATTGCCGGTTTAGCCTATCAAAAAGGTTTTGGTGGTCATTTTCATAATGATAATTCCTTTGCTGTTTTTCGTGATATTCCTGGATTAATTATTGCCTGCCCATCAAATGGTGCTGACGCTGTGGAAATGATGCGCAGCAGTGTGCGTTTAGCGCAAGAGCAACAACGTATGGTGGTGTTTTTAGAGCCGATTGCTTTATACATGACCAAAGATTTGCATCAAGAAGGTGATGGTTTGTGGACTCATGAGTATCAGGATCCAGCATTGTCAGATAACAGTATTGATTTAGGTGTTAAGGTTGCTGGCTCAGGCAAGCAGTTATGTATTTTAACTTACGGCAATGGCTATTATTTATCACGGCAAGCGCAGGAACAACTTTCAGCTCAAGGTATTGATGTTCGTGTTGTTGATTTACGTTGGTTAGCACCGCTTGATGAAAAAGGTATTTTGGCACAGGTTAATGATTGTGAAAGTATACTTATTGTTGATGAATGTCGTCAAACAGGCTCAATCAGTGAAGCGCTAGTGACTTTGATTCATGAGCAAGCTGAAACGTTGCCTAAAATTAAGCGAGTTACCGCCAGTGATAGTTTTATTCCTTTAGGCGCGGCGGCTTATGAAGTACTGCCATCGGTTGAAAATATAGTGACAGCGGCTACGGAGATTTGCCAATGAGTTCATCAGTAGAACAGTCAGTAAAAAAGAAGCAACGCGCAGTGGTTATTTGTCCTGGTCGCGGTACGTACAATAAAGAAGAGTTAGGCTACTTACAGCGCTTACACAGTGATAAAACAGAAATTATTTCTTTGATAGATGATTATCGTGATAGTCAGGGGCAAATGAAGGTTTCTGAACTTGATGGTATGGATAACTATAGTATGCGCGTGCATACCGCTGGAGAAAATGCCTCAGCACTTATTTATGCTTGCGCGCTGTCAGATTACCAAACGATTAATGAAGAAGAGTTTGATGTTGTTGCCGTTACAGGTAACTCCATGGGCTGGTATATCGCCTTAGCGGTTGCTGGTGTATTAGCCCAACCACAAGCAATAAAGTTAATTAATACCATGGGTTCAATGATGACTAACGGCTTGGTTGGCGGTCAGATGATTTATCCAATTATTAATGATGATTGGCAAATTGATGCTGAAAAAGAGCAACAAGTGATACAATGGTTAGCCGAAGTAAATCAAGATAGTGCTTGTGATGTGCACGTTTCTATTAACTTAGGTGGCTACATTGTTTTTGGTGGTAATAAAGCAGGTTTAAAAGCGTTAGAAGCCGTATTACCTGTTGTGCAAGACAGATATCCGATGAACTTGTTTAACCATGCTGCTTTTCACACGCCATTGCTAACTGATGTTTCTAAGCAAGCTATGCAGCAACTTTCAGCCGATATGTTTTCTGCGCCGAAAGTGCCTCTTATTGATGGTTTAGGGCAAGTATGGCAACCCTATAGTTGTGATACCGAGCAACTTTATAATTACACCCTAGATACGCAAGTGGTAGCGCCCTATAACTTTTCGAAAGCAATTGAAGTAGCGATTAAAGAGTTTGCTCCCGATAAGTTAATTATTCTAGGACCTGGGGCAACATTAGGCGGCGCTGTTGCGCAAAGTTTAATTGCTCATCAATGGTTAGACTTACAAACCAAGGCTGATTTTATTGCCCAACAGAAACAAGATCCGTTTATTCTTGCGATGGGATTAAGTGAACAGCGTAAGTTGGTTGTTGAATAAAAGAAGATAAAACACTGGGTATAAAATAAAAAATGGCTGAATATTTTTTTATTTTATACAATAGGCGTTAGATATTTCCGTTTTGAGCTAAATAATGACAACAAGCCGTAAAAAAAATGAAGCAGAATTAATTTTAGCATTTAAAGCTTTGTTAAAAGAGCAATGCTATGGTTCGCAAAGTCAGTTGGCTGATGCGCTTGCTGAGCAAGGCTTTAAGAATATGTCGCAAGCGAAAATATCACGTTTGTTATCTAAACTTGGCGCAGTAAAAATGCGTAATGCCAGTGAGCAAGTGGTTTACATTCTACCTGACGAACTTGCTGTGCCTAAATCAAAGCAAGCCATTCAATCTGTCGTTATTAGTGTTAAACACAATAATATGCAGATTATTTTAAAAACAGGTATTGGTGGCGCACCGCTAATTTCAAGAATGTTAGATAGTTTAGGTGAATCGACAGGTATTCTCGGCACATTAGCCGGCGATGACACGATATTTATCGCACCAACGGATGTAAATCGTATTGGTGAAATAACTAAAGAAATTAGCTTGTTGCTAGGCGTTTCAACACAAAGTTAGTTTTAATTATTTAAAACATTACGACCGAAAAGGGTAAACAATGATTGCTTACCCTTTTATGTTCAGGATGAACGGTATATCGCGGGTGCATGGATGCGCAAGAGCGTGTATGTTCAGGATGAACGGTCAGTTTTTTTGTTCCTGACAAAAACTAAGTACCTACATCCATGTAGGCAATATCTCGGGCGCATGCTCGTTCTTAAGCATCCATACTCGTATTATCAAAAATATAACGAGACTGACTATAAAAAGGCTGATCAGGGCGTAAAATTGTATTCTTGATATCGGCAGCTGAATTCATATTTGCTAGCCTCAAAGGTTCAAAGCAAAAAGCATCATGTTTTTGATAGCAATAATCATTTTTGCCCACTTGGCTACCGTCAATGTAATTTGCCGTGTATAGAATTAAGCAAGGCTGGTCTGAATATAGGGTTAAACGTCGGCCGGATTCGGGATCAACAGCTTGTGCGGTAAAGCTGTTACCTGAAATAGCATCATTAGTTGTTAGCCAATAATTGTCAAAACCTTTAGCGATTTTTACCTGTTCATCGTTACTGTTAATATTTTCACTTAAAACTGTTAAGTCGCTAAAGTCGTGCGCAGTGTTGGCAACATTTCGTATTTCTCCCGTTGGATAAATACGCTCATCCATCGGCAAAAAGTGGTCAGCATTTAATTGCACTAAGTGCTTAGATACATTCCCAGAGTTATGACCAGCAAGGTTAAAATAACTATGTTGGGTAAGATTCACAACCGTAGTTTTGTCTGTACTAGCGAAATACTCAACTGATAACTCATTGGTTTTATTTAAGCTATATTTAACCGTAAAAGTGACATTGCCGGGGAAGCCGTTGTCTCCATCAGGGCTAGTGTGCCTTAAGGTTAAACTAGCTTCCGCGTCGGAAAGCTCTGTTGTTGCTTGCCAAAGTTGCTTATTAAGGGCATTAACGCCGCCATGTAGTTGGTTGTCATTGTTGTTAATGCTGAGTTGATAAGTTTTATCTTCAATGATTAATTCACCTTTATCTATTCGTCCAGCATAACGGCCAATGACTGCACCTAAATAATATGGGTCTGCTTCATACGCTTTTACATTATCGTAACCAAGAACAATATCGGCAGAAACTTGGTTTCTATCTAAAGTTTCTAAAGCAACAATAATAGCACCGTAATTGCTGATTTTAATGCAAAGTCCATCGGCATTCGACAATGTATAAAGTTGTGCATTTTCGCCTGAGCTTAGTGTGCCAAAATCGCTTTGAATAATAGATAAGTGCTTATTTGAAGTTTCGCTAGGCATACATTTTCATTTTAGAGTTCTTAAGTAAGAAGACTATAACAAATGCATTTATAAGATTACTAGCGCTTGAGAAATGATTATCAGAGTTATAAAGGGGAGATGGTTAAGCAACGGCTAAAAAATTAACTGTTGCTTGAATATGTTAGTGGCTGCGATTTGCTGCAATATGAGCGAGTGAAATAAGTGCTTGTTTATGCTCTGATTCAGGTAAGTTAGCTAAAGCATTAATCGCTTTGTCGGCTTCTTGCTCTGCTTTTTTCTGAGTGTATACTAATGAGCCAGTTTGCTTCATTGCGGCAAGGATCTCTTCAAGGTGGTCCATACCATCGCCATTTTTAATTGCGCTATGAATCAAAGCGCTTTGTTGCTCATTGCCATGTCTCATTGCGTAAAGTAGCGGTAATGTCGGTTTACCTTCAGCTAAGTCATCACCAACATTCTTACCCATTTCTTGCGCATCTGCAGTGTAGTCCATAATGTCGTCAACTAATTGAAATGCCGTACCTAAATGCTTGCCGTAATCAAGCATCGCCATTTCTGTTTCATTATCTTGATTAGCGATTACTGCCGCTAGGCGTGTTGCTGCTTCAAATAACTTAGCTGTTTTGCAGTAAATTACCTGCATGTAACTTTCTTCAGTGGTGTCGGGATCATTACAGTTCATTAACTGCAATACTTCACCTTCGGCGATAATATTAGTCGCATCTGAAAGTATATTCATAACTTGTAAGTTATTAAGCTCACTCATCATTTGAAATGAGCGAGAATATAAAAAGTCACCTACTAATACACTGGCACTATTGCCAAACATGGCATTTGCTGTTTCACGACCTCGACGCATATTCGACTCATCTACTACATCATCATGAAGTAATGTAGAAGTATGAATAAATTCGATAATAGCGGCGAGTTGTAAATGTTCACTGCCTTCGTAACCCATAGCTCTTGAAGCTAGTACGGTTAGAAGAGGGCGCATGCGCTTGCCACCGCCGTTAACAATATAAATACCTAACTGATTGATTAAGGCAACGTCTGAATGGAGCTTCGAAAAGATAAGGTCGTTGACCGCTGTCATGTCTTGTTGAGTCAAAGATTGGATGTTTTTGATATTCATAAAGCGTAACGAGCTGCCTTTCATGTTATAGTGTACGAAATATTTCAAAGCTAATTTTACACGAAATTCATAATGATAGAAGTTTTCTAAGTGATAAGTTTTCACTTAAGTAATTATTATAATAAATCATTACTTTTATGCTTGCCCTATCAGATATCTTCGCGTAGAATTCGCGCCCTATAATTTTAAATTTAAGCGTCATCTCATAGATAGTGACGCAGTACGGAGTAGCTATGTACGCGGTATTCCAAAGCGGTGGTAAACAGCATCGTGTAACTGAAGGCCAAACAGTTCGTTTAGAGAAAATTGAACTTGAAATTGGTGCAGCAGTAGAATTCGAAAACGTTTTAATGATCGCCGATGGCGAGAACATCAATGTAGGTGCACCTTACATTGCTGGTGGTAAAGTTGTGGCAGAGGTTGTAACTCAAGGTCGCGCTGATAAAGTTAAAATTGTTAAATTTAAACGTCGTAAGCATTCACGTAAATCAGCTGGCCATCGTCAATGGTTTACTGAAGTGAAAATTACTGGCATTAACGGCTAATTAGGAGCGATTTACAATGGCACATAAGAAAGCTGCAGGTAGTACACGTAACGGTCGTGATTCAGAAGCTAAACGCCTAGGTGTTAAGCGTTTTGGTGGCGAAGCTGTTTTAGCAGGTAACATTATTGTTCGTCAACGTGGTACTAAATTCCACGCTGGTAACAACATGGGTATCGGTAAAGACCACACTCTATTTGCTTTATCTGACGGTAAAGTACAATTTGAAGTTAAAGGTCCTAAAAACCGTAAGTTTGTAAGCATTATCGCTGAATAATAGCTTTCAAACTTAAAAAACCCTGCTGTTATGCAGGGTTTTTTTTTGCACTGAAATAATTTATACCAATCAGATTAACTAAGTGCTCTTTTTAAATGGCCTAAATCTCCAATAACTTCGTTGCTTTCATTCCCAATAGCCTGCTATTGGTCAATCTAGCGCCTCGTTCTTGAAAATTTACCTTCATTAAAATTTGACCCATTAATTAATCTGATTGGTATTAATTGTTAATTTTTGTATAAAAAATGACTTTGTTCAAACTTAATTAAGCAAAATCATTTATAATAGTTCGCAGAAATAAAGTTTTGGAGTGTTTTAAAACACCATGAAATTCGTAGATGAAGTAGAAATTCGCGTAGAAGCTGGTGACGGCGGTAACGGTTGTGCTAGTTTTCGTAAAGAAAAATACATTGAGTTCGGTGGCCCAAATGGTGGCGACGGCGGCGATGGTGGTGACGTTTATTTAGTTGCTGATGAAAGTTGGAATACCTTAATCGATTACCGTTTTGAACGATTTCATCGAGCAAAGCGTGGTGAAAACGGTAAAAGTCGTGATTGTACCGGCAAAGGCTCTGATGACTTATTGCTTAAAGTTCCAGTAGGAACTCGTGTAGCTGATGTTGATACCGGTGAGCAATTAGGTGATTTAACTCAGCACGAGCAAAAATTACTTGTCGCTAAAGGCGGCTGGCATGGCTTAGGTAACTCACGATTCAAAAGTAGTACTAACCGTGCTCCTCGTCAAAAAACAGATGGCACGCCAGGTGAAATTCGTAACTTAAAACTTGAGTTGCTATTACTTGCCGATGTAGGTTTATTAGGTTTACCAAATGCGGGTAAATCGACGCTTATACGTAGTGTTTCTGCGGCTAAGCCTAAAGTGGCTGACTATCCGTTTACCACCTTAGTACCTAACTTAGGTGTAGTACGTTTAGATTCTCAGCGTAGCTTTGTTATTGCTGATATTCCTGGTTTGATTGAAGGTGCAGCAGACGGTGCTGGTTTAGGAACTCAGTTTCTTAAGCATTTAGAACGTTGTCGTATATTACTACACGTAGTTGATGTGATGCCTGCTGATGGCTCTGATCCACTTGAGAATGCTCAAACTATTATTAGTGAACTTGAAACCCATTCTGTCGAGCTAGCGGGTAAACCACGCTGGTTGGTATTTAATAAGTTAGATTTGATGCTGGAAGAAGAGGCTAAAGAAGTCACTGAACGCATTATTGAAGGCTTGGGTTGGGACGGTGAAGTGCGTAGCATTTCTGCTTTCAATCGAACTGGTACCGAAGATCTTTGTCAAGGTGTGATGAGTTTCATTGAAGCCTTGCCGCCAGAGGAAGAAGAAACTCCTATTGATGGTAAAACCGTTGAGTTTAAATGGGATAGCTATCATGAAGATGCGATGGCTGATTTAACCGACGATCTTGATGATGAAGATTGGGATGAAGATGACTACGATGTTGAAGTAGAATATAAACGTTAGTAAGAGTTTTTTATTCACCGACTTTTATTAAAGTCTTCGTTTTAAAAGGTGCATTTGTATAATTACATTTGCGCCTTTTTTGTTGCCTTTAATAACGTATAATATTTTGATATCGAGTTAATTTAAAAATAAAAAGAGTATTTATGACCATACTGTCGATGATTGTAGCGCACGCTGATAATAGAGTAATCGGTAAAGATAATGATATGCCGTGGTATTTACCTGCTGATTTGGCTTACTTCAAAAAAACAACCTTAGGTAAGCCTATTATTATGGGACGAAAAACCTATGAATCGATTGGTCGACCTTTGCCTGGTCGTAAAAATATTGTTATTTCGCGTGATGACGAGTATCGAGCAGAAGGCGTTGAAGTTGTTGGCTCTGTGGAAGCTGCATTAGCTTTAGTAAGTGATGTAGAAGAAGTTATGGTGATTGGTGGTGGTGCAATATATAAACACTGCTTGCCGGCCGCACAACGCCTTTATATTACTCATATTGATGCCAATATTGCAGGTGATACTTATTTTCCTGAGTATGACCTTAATGAGTGGCGGTTAGCTGTAAGTGAAGTTAAGGCTGCAGATGATAAAAATAATTACCAATTACGTTTTAACATTTACGAACGAAATTTGTAGCCAGTTATTTAATTATTTTTTGACATAAAAAAGAGCGCTATTAGCGCTCTTTTTATTTTCGAAGAAAACTCATATTTAAATGAGCAATTAAGCTCTTAGAATATTTACAGTTTGAACTCTTGTACAGATTGCTGTAATTCTTCTGCTAAGCGAGCGACTTCACTACTCGATTCAGCTGTTTGTTGTGAGCCTGCTGATGTTTGTTCAGCAATGGCAACAATTGACTCCAGGTTTTCACTGATTTCATGTGCCACAACACTTTGCTCTTCAGCAGCGGTAGCAATTTGTGAACTACGGTCAAAGGCTTCATGAACTGCGTGAGTAATAGTGTCGAGAGCTTGTTCTGCTTGTACACTTTGCTCAACACAATTTGATGCTTGCTTTTTACCGGTATCCATAACGGAAACGGCTTTTTCAGCACCACCTTGTAGCACTTCAATCATATTTTGAATTTCTTGTGTCGATTCCTGTGTGCGACTAGCAAGTGTTCTAACCTCATCAGCAACAACAGCAAAGCCTCGACCTTGCTCACCGGCACGAGCAGCTTCAATCGCAGCATTTAATGCTAATAAGTTCGTTTGCTCTGCAATTCCACGAATAACATCAAGAATACCACCGATAGAGGCGCTATCCTGTTGTAATTTATTGATAACTTGAGATGCTGATTCAACTTCATTTGCTAGTAACTCGATAGTTTCACGGTTACGGCCAGAAATAACTTTCACACGCTCTGCTTCATCATCGGCTTGTTTAATTTCACCTAGGGCATCGTTGGCACTTGAAAGTACGCTTTGTGAAGTGCTGCTCATTTCAGTAGTAGCTGATGCAGCTTGTTCTACTTGAGTGCGTTGCTCTTCAATCGCCGTTGTACTTTGTGCTGTTACTGCAGATGTTTGTTCTGCGGCAGTTGCTAGTTGCGTTGAACGGCTAACAATACTTTGAATTAAGTTTCGTAAGCTATCTATTAGCAAGTTACAGTTACGTGATAATTGTGCAAATTCATCGTTACCACTTTCGTCTAATTTACGTGACAAATCACCTGAAGCGACAACATTAAGCATTTCGTTAACACGGCTTAACGGGCGAGTGATACTGGTCAGTGTGATCCAAGCAATTACTATCGCTAGTACGATTGATATGAGTGTAATAACAAGTGTGTTTCGAGTACCTTCGGATACTGAGTCTTCAACTAATATGCCGGTAGCAATCGTTGTTTTATTCGCGAGCTCTACTTGTGCTGCTAGAATTTTATTTGCGCTACTAATACCGTCTTCTGCTGCCTTTAGGCTAACAGTTGCTGCAGCTATTGCATTTAACTGGTTATCTTTATTGGCAAAGATTTTATCGTTACCTGTGATATAGCTTTCTAATTCAGAAAAACTGGATGTTAGTTCTTCTGCTACTTCAGACACTCCCTGCTGATTCAACTCACTTGTGACGTCATTAATAGAACTGATAATATCTCTAAAAGAGTTTTTTACTTCACCTGCAACTAAGTCTGCAGATTGCTGTTCAATGATTTCACGATATTCGAAGGCTGAACTTACCATACTGTTTAGCAGAGTTTCTAAACGTTCGGCTAAACCAACTGCTCGCTGTAGTTTTGTATCAGCTAAATCATGGTCGGCAAGGTCGAGTAAAATAGTTGCTGTATCATCAGCTTTCTCTTCAATAATATCGATTTTATCGATAAGTGCTGTCTGCTGTTCAATTGCTAACCTACGGTTACTGATAACACTATCAATTTCGTTTTCTAAATTATTGTAGACCGAATCTAGTTTACGCAAATTTCCGATTAAGCTTGCTTCATCTTTAACGATATTTTTTAAACTCTTTAACTGAGTTCTAAAATCGGCTTTGTCGTTATTATATGCCGAACGGTTATTTGCAAGGGGCGCTAATTTGCTTTGGTAATAGGCACGTAGCGTTAAGTTGCCTATTTCTGTTAGATCGTTCGCGAGCCTATTACTTCCTTTTAATGTCGGTATCGCAAGTTCATTTTGCTGTTTCGTGGCATTGCCAATAGTATCTAAACTATTCCATGATATTACGCTGGTTAAAATGAGTAAAAGTGAAATAACGGTGAAGCCACCGATTATTTTCATTGCTACAGTTAATTTCATAGATCCCACCAATATATAAATTAAATTATGTACAGACTAATTAAAAAAGCGTGCTTTATTAACGTAATTAATCATTAATTATTATTAGACTACAAGGAAAACATATAAGTCTTCACGCTAGTATAGCAAGCTAAGCAACATTTTAAACAGCAGAGGTCAGCTATCTTTATGTTTTATGGGCTTGTTCAGTAAATAATACTTTATCAGACCATCTTAAAATAGATAAGTGGTGACCCCAAACACAACCTGTATCGAGAGCATAAATATTACTTGGTTGACAGTTGCCCATTAACGCTGCCCAATGACCAAATAGCCATTGGGTATTGTTTTTTATATGTTTAAATTCAAACCAGGGAGTTAATTCCTTTGGCGCTTGATTTAAGTTTTCTTTACATTCGAAATCTAAACTGCCGTCGTTATGGCAATAGCGCATGCGTGTTAGGGCGTTAATAGTGAAGCGAAACTGAGAAATTTCATCGTTAGCATTTTCCCAACTTATTGGTTGAGAACCGTACATATGCTTAAGCCAATACTTGAATTCAGGTGAAATTAGGTGCTGATGGGCAATATCAGCTTGTTTCAATGCTATTGTTGGCGTCCATTGTGGTGACAACCCAGCATGGCTCATATAAGTTTCTTCACCTGGCACTTTTTGTATAAGAGGTTGGCTAATTAACCAATGAAGTAACTCTTCAGCATCAGGCGCTGATAATAGTGTAGAGAGGTGATCTTGTGCCTTTACTTTTTTTAAGCCGTGAAAAACTGAGAGTAAATGTAGGTCATGGTTACCTAAGACTACTTTTGCATTATCTTTTAATGACTTGATAAGTCGAAGGGTTGCGAGTGAGTCGGGACCACGTGCGACTAGATCTCCTGCAACATATAATTGATCATCAGTTGTGGAAAAAGCTATTTTACTCAGTAACGCATCGAGTTCGCTATAACAGCCTTGTATATCACCGACGAAATAATCTGCCATAGCGTCCTACTAATTTAAAATATTGGGTTTCGCCAATCGAAAAAGCGGAATATCAACTTGTATTAATTCACCATCACGTTGTTGCATTTGATAATGGCCTTGCATATTACCTAGTGGTGATTTTAAGACGCAACCACTAGTATAGGTAAAGCTTTCGTCTGGCTTAATATGTGGTTGTTGCCCAATAACGCCTTCACCAGATACGGTATTACTTTCACCATTTGCGTCGGTAATCAGCCAATATCGGTCAATAAGCTGCACTGTCTCATCGCTTTGGTTGCTAATGGTGATGGTGTATCTAAAAACAAATTGTTGCTCAGCTTCGATTGATTGCTGAGCAATATAGTTGCTTTGAACTTCAACACGTACGGCATGTGAAACTAAATAATTGCTTTTAGTCATCATCGGCTATTACAGGGTTATCAGTGATAAAATTAGCCAGTTTGATAAAATCATTTAAGCCCAAATTCTCGGGACGCAAACCAGGATCAATATCCAATGATTGTAATTGTTCGACTGATATTAGTTTTTTAAAGCTGTTGCGAATTGTTTTACGACGTTGGTTAAAAGCAGCTAAACAAACTTGGTTAAGCGCTTTTATATCCTTAACTGGATTCTTAATGACTTTATGTGGCACAAGGCGAACAATAGCAGAATCAACTTTAGGCGCAGGTTTAAATGCTTCTGGGCCAATTTCCATTACCGGGATAACCTGACATTGGTATTGTGTCATGATTGACAAACGACCGAATGATTTACAGTCAGGACCTGAAGCCATGCGCTGAACTACTTCTTTTTGTAGCATAAAATGCATGTCTTTCACTTTATCTTTAAAAGTTAACAAGTGAAAGATAAGTGGTGTAGATATGTTATACGGCAAGTTGCCAAAAATACGTAATGGCTTGTCTTCACTTGCTAATTTTGAAAAATCAAACTTTAATGCATCTTCTTCATAAATGGTTAATTTAGGTGCTAAGAAAGGGTGATGACGTAATCGGTGTGCTAAATCACGATCTAATTCTACTACGCTAAGCTCACCTGCTCGTTCGATTACAGGCTCAGTTAATGCGCCAAGGCCGGGACCGATTTCAATTAAATTTTCATTTGGCTCAGGGTTAATTGCATCGACAATATCACTAATGACTGCATCATTATGCAGGAAGTTTTGTCCAAAGCGTTTTTTTGCTTGATGACCTAAATGGGAATTTTTACTCATAATTTTCTATTGCTCGAATTGAAGCTAAGTTTGGTTATTAGCCAAGGTGATTGCGGTGCGGATAGCTTCGTTGAAACTTCCGACATCGGCTTGATTACTACCAGCTAAATCTAAGGCGGTGCCATGGTCAACTGATGCTCTAATAAAGGGTAAACCTAAGGTAATGTTTACTGAAGAGCCAAAGCCTTTAAATTTTAGCACCGGCAAGCCTTGATCATGAAACATACTTAATACGGCGTCGGCCTCTGCGAGGTATTTTTCTTGAAAAATAGTATCTGCAGGCAATGGACCGATAAGACTCATACCTTCCTGTCGGAGTTCATCTAAAGCAGGGATCATGACATCAATTTCTTCTCTACCTAAATGTCCGTCTTCACCCGCATGCGGATTGATACCACAAACATAAATTTTAGGGCTTGGAATACCGAATTTAGTGATCAAATCTTGATGTAAAATACGTGTTATTTTCTGTAGACGCTCGTGAGTAACTGCTTTAGCTACATAAGCAAGAGGGATATGTGTGGTGACTAACGCTACTCTTAGCCCTTCTGTTGCCAACATCATGACTACGTCAGAGCAATTTGCTTGATGAGCAAAATACTCAGTGTGACCACTAAATGGAATGCCAGCTTGATTAATTAGCCCTTTATGAACAGGGCCAGTAACAACGGCATCAAACTCACCTGAAATATTTCTCTCACTGGCGATACGCAATGTTTCAACAACATAACGACCATTATTAGCGTTAAGTTCACCGGGAATACAAACATCGTCTAATTCAACAGGAAGTACGATTAACGTGCCTGCTTGATGAGCGGTGGGCTCATCATCAGCATTATATTCTTTAATAATTAATGGTAATTGAAGTAACTTAGCGCGCGCACGCAATAACTCAGCCGAGGCAACTACAACTATTTGTGCTGGCCATGCCTGTTGAGCTATTGTTATGACTAAATCAGGTCCAACGCCCGCAGGCTCACCTGGTGTTATTGCTATGCGTTTTAACACTACTTTTCGTCCGATTCTATAATTTCAACATAAGCTTCATCACGCAGTTCTTTAATCCATCGAGCACCTTCCATGCCAAATTTTCGATTGTAAAGCATTTGATAAGCACGGTTTTCGTTCATCTGGTTGGTTGTATCTAACGTACGACGACCTGTCAATTTAGCTATATGCCAACCAAACGATGAACGAAATGGTTTGTGGACTTCATCAACTTCTAAACTTGCTAATGCTTTAGAAAATACTGGGTCGTACTTGCTAGGATCTGACCAACCCAAGTCACCACCTCGAACTGCGGTTGGACCTTCTGAATGTTCTTTTGCAAGTTCAGCAAAGTCGGCTTCACCGGCATTTAACTTGTCTGCCAACTCTTGCAGCATAGACTCAGCCTTTGTCTCACTGAGTATAATGGAAGGTTCAATTAATATATGGCTGGCTCTAACTTCTTCAACTTCAACTACTTGGCGACCGCGAATATCAACAAGCTTAACAATACTAAAGCCTAATCCGGTTCGAATAGGACCGAAAACACTGCCCTTTTCTTTACCATCAACTATCTTTGAAAACAGAGTTGGCATTTCATTGATGCTTTTCCAGCCTAAGTCACCGCCTTCTAGTGCTTTACCACCACCTGAAGAGGTCATGGCAATTTTAGTAAAATCACTACCGCTCTCCAAAAGCTCAAGAACTTTTTCAGCGCGAGTTTTTGCTGTGTTGATATCTTCTTGATTAGGGTCGCTAGGAAACTCAATTAATATATGACCTAAACGATATTCAACATCGGCAGATGTTTGTTCTTTCATTACTTCTAGTAAGTTAGCTACATCTTGTGGAGAAATGTATATACGGCGTTTCAAGCTTGCGCGACGAACTTCACCGGAAATTAGTTCTTTACGAACATTTTCACGATATTTCTCATAGCTTTCACCTTCAGAAAGCAGTGTTTCACGAAATGACTCAAGTGTTTGGCCATTATCCTTTGCCATATTTGAAAGTGTTTCATCAAGTTGTGCATCGCTTACTTGAATACCCATTCGCTCGCCCAGTTGCAAAATAATGGCATCATTAACTAACTTTTCCATTACTTGAATACGTAGGGCACGATCAGACGGTAAAGTTTGATTATTCTTTTTAGCTTGCAAGGTAATGGATGAGATTAGATCTTTGACTTCAGACTCTAATACCACACCATTGTTAACAATCGCTGTTACTCTATCTAGTTCAACTTCTTCGGCAAAGCTATGCTTAATAGGGTTTAACACTAGCACTGAGCTAAGGAGTAATAATTTCAATGAATTTTTCATGTAACGTAAATTTCTTCTAATTAATTATTAAGGAAGTAAGGGCGTTTATAGCCGAATATACTTGAATTTAGCATATCACTAACACTGTTAGGTGACTGCTTACTATTAACGCCATTATATACAAATTCAATCTTAAAACTGCTATCAAACGCATCACGGTTTTCATTTATATTGTTATCGTCTTCAATTGTAGAGTTAATATTGCGGTGGTATGCAAATCGTATCCCCCAACAACAACTACTATACTCAAGGCCTGCATAACTTTCGATACTGCGTCTACCTTTTAAGTCTTGTGTAAAACGGCCGACAAATTGCCAACGGTCAGCAATTTTTATGCTAGTCGCCAATGACATTTGTTCTAATGACTCTCCTGAGACATCACTAGCGTATCGATGGTTCAATTGAATTGTTTGATTATTTGAAAATAAGTAATCTAATGATGTCTGACTTTTACTGGTGCTATTTGAATCTGTGTTGTACTGAATGTCGCTACTAAATTGCCAATTTCGGCTTAAATGAACGTATATATCAGCAGCTAACGCTGATTTATCAGCGATAACATCTTGTTCACTATTGTTAAAGTTACTTTCATTAAAGTAAACAATACGACCTAAACTAAAGCGTAATAACTCACTATTTTGTTCATTTAAAATGCGGCTGGTAAGTCCCCATGATACTTGATTAGCTTGGGCTATACGGTCGATACCACTAAAGCGACGGTCTCGGAATAAACCATTATAATCATCTTGTAAATTGGTAGTGTCATAAATACCAATATTACTTTGATCCTTATCAGGTATGTATAGATACTGTAATTGTGGTTCTAAGGTTTGATTATAGTTTTGACCAAAGAGCGATAAAGCGCGATCAAAGTTTACGCCACCATGAACTCGAACTTTTGGCAATGTTCGACTGACATCTTTCTCTAGATTACTGGCTGTATCAATATTTTTTTGCTGGTAATTAGTTTGTAATAGTTTTATTTCAGAGTTTAAGAACCATGCAGGTGTCACTATTGGGTATAGTAGTCCTGCTTCAAGGTGATATCTTTCGGCGGTTGGCTTAGTTCTATCGGGGGTGTCAAAAACAGAAAGCTCCGAGTAAATATCAATAATACCATCAAAGCTTGTTAATGCTTGCTGACTGCTTATTTCTATTTGTGGTAGGGTTTTATAACTTTGCTGATGATCGCCTAATACTTCAAAATCTTGTAATTTAAACGTTGACTGCCAAGTGTCGGCAAAGTACGACACTTCTCCCACTTGATACAAATAAGAGTCGTTTGAATTGAACTGGCTACTGCCTAAATCCACCAAATAGTTGTCATCACTGATGGTACTATAATCAACATGAGCTCGAAATCTATCTGAATAAGTACCAATATGTTGAATGCGTGCTAAATATCGCGAATCATTATTAGTGATTTTTTTATCATTGTTAAGGTACTCAATATCGACTTGTCCTGATTGCAAACCTTCTAAATACCTAAATTCGGTAATTAACTGAGTACCACGGTCAGACATATAGCGCGGTGTAATGGTTGCATCCATATTTTCAGCGATATTGATATAATATGGCATCTGAACTTCAATACCTGAATTATTTGAAGAGCTAATACTTGGATATAAAAATCCTGATTGTCTTTCAGTTCCTATTGGCATTGTTAAATAGGGAACATATAGCACTGGAATATCGAAAAGACTAAAGCGTGCATTATAGGCTTCTAGTGACTTTTCATCGGCTGAAATGGTAATTTCACTGGCGCGCATTTGCCAATCAGGCACTGCGCCATAACAAGTGGTAAAACTTGAATCGATGAAGTTCAGCGTTTTTCCATCACCATTAATATTTATCTCTTCTGCGCTACCATGACCGGCAGTACCATTTAATTGGTAAGAAGTATCTGTTAGTGAAGTGGTTTTTTGTTGCTCATTGATATTTAAGGTACTAGCAAAAATATCAATGCCTTTGTTTTGAAAATGAATGTCACCATTTGCAATAACAGTAGCATCTTCTCTATTAACTGATAATTCATCTGCGACAACAGATTTATCTTTATTTAATAATGTTACGCCTCCGGTGAATTGAGCGTACTCACCTTTTTTGATACTTGACGTTGAAGATAAAATAGTAAAATTATCATTAGCTACTTTACCTGATTCACCCGCTATTTGAGCATAACTTGGAATAGGGCATTGGCTAACGTCAGTTTTATTCGTATTATTATTTTGTGCGTTGCTGCCATATGTACAAAATAGTAGGCAGGCAAAAGAAATTTTGTTTAAGGGAAAACGCATTTATTGTCCGAATAATTAACTTATAAAAATAAAAAGTTTAGAATAACCGCGGCATTTTACCGCTAAAGACTGCAATAATATAGCAATTTTAATTAGCCTGCTAATTAGTTATATTGGCATTATCATTTTTGAGAGAATAATTCTATTGAACACCCTAAGAACAGGCAATTTATTAAAGTGGTTAGAGCAGCATTTTTCGAACCAAGAAATTATTTTAATACCATTAACTGGTGATGCGGGGTTTAGACGTTACTTTCGGTTTAACTATAATAATCAATCTTATATCGCCGTTGACGCGCCACCGAAGTTATCAAACAACAGTGCTTTTATTGAGATACAAGCATATTTACACTCAGCTAACGTTAACGTACCTAAAATATTAGCAAAGGATATTTCACAAGGATTCCTATGTTTGAGTGACTTAGGAAATGTATTGCTGGCAGATCAATTGTCTAAAGAAAACATGCAAAAGTATTATTCACAAGCAATTGTTGAATTAGAAAAAATTAACTTTGCCCTACAAGCCGCAATGACTTCTTTACCTATATACGATGAAAAGTTTATTGCTACGGAGCTAATGATATTCCAACAATGGCTACTTGAAGAACACCTAGATATTAAATTATCAACAGAAGAAACTAACAAATTATTAGCATGTTTTGATTACTTATCAGCAGCTATCATTGAGCAACCAAAAGTTTTCATGCACCGTGATTATCATAGTCGCAATATTATGCTGTTAGAAAATGAACCTTTGGGCATTATTGATTTCCAAGATGCTGTGCAAGGTCCGGTTATTTATGATTTGGTTTCCTTACTGCGAGATTGCTATGTGCGCTGGCCTGCAGAATTATTAGCACCGCTAATTGAAGAATACCGCTTGCGAGTGCAAAAACACTTTCCAACTGAAAATTTATCTCAAGAGAAGTGGCAATATTGGTTTGATTTAACCGGTTTACAACGGCACATCAAGGCTAGCGGAATATTTGCGCGATTGCATCATAGAGATCAAAAGTCGAGTTACTTAGCTGATATCCCACTTACTTTGACCTATATACAAGATGTTAGTAGGCAATATGATAAACTCAGCTTTCTTCATGAGCTTGTGACGAAGCGCGTAATGCCAGCATTAGATGAAATAACTTTATAAGTAGGCTTGGACTTAGCTTTACTTTACTTAGTGTAAATAAATGGAAAACGTTAGATGAAAGCCATGATTTTGGCGGCAGGGCGTGGCGAGCGTATGCGGCCATTAACCGATGCTTGCCCTAAACCATTACTAAAGGTAAAAGGTATTCCGTTAATTGAATATCATATTAAGAATCTAGTCGCGGCTGGTATTAAAGATATTGTGATTAATCACGCTTGGTTAGGTCAGCAATTAGTGAATTACTTAGGTAGTGGTGAAAAATATTCAGCTAAAATTAGTTACAGCGAAGAACCCGTTGCGTTAGAAACCGCAGGCGGAATTCTTAAAGCTTTGCCTTTATTAGCCGACGAAGATAACGAGGTATTTGCTGTTGTTAATGGTGATGTTTATTGTGATTATAACTTTCAGCAATTACCTGAACTGTCGCCACACTGTAATGCTCATTTAATGTTAGTGGCTAATCCTGAGCACAATATAAAAGGTGATTTTCAGCTTACAGCGGGCATGTTGAACAACCCTAATAATGCTAAGCAAGAAACCTATACCTTTAGTGGTATTGCGCTTTATCGTAAACGCTTCTTTAAACGATATGTTAAAGCATTATGTGAAGAAAAGTTTGAGAAGCATACGATACAACCATTGGCACCTATGTTAAGGGCTGCAGCCGATGCTGGAAAAATATCGGCTAGTTTGATTGATTTACCGTGGACCGATGTTGGTACACCTGAACGCTTAGCTATGCTAAATCGTGAATAAATTATTTTGTAAATAAAGAGTTATTGAGTTCTATTATGCGGATTTGGGGTAAAATATTAGGTTTCTTATTTGGCTTTATGTTGAGTAAGAACATTTTTGGTGCATTGCTTGGCGCATGGTTAGGTCATCGCTTTGATCAGGGGGTAGGGCTTAACTTTAATAACTTAGGCGGTTCAAAAAGTGATACTGACCGCCAAGCGGCATTTTTTTATAGTACTTTTTCCGTTATGGGTTATATCGCAAAAGCTAATGGCCGTGTTACTCAACACGAAATAGCTTTCGCTAAAGCCTATATGGACAAGCTAGGTCTTAAAGACGAATTGCGACAACAAGCGCAAGAAGCGTTTCGTGATGGTAAAACTACTGGATTTCCGTTGGCAGAGCGCTTAGCCAAGTTAAAATCTGCGGTCGGTCATCGCCATGATTTATTATTATTATTTTTAGAAATACAAATTCAAGTTGCCTTCGCTGATGGTGAATTGGATAGTGATGAGCGCAATGCCTTACATCAAATTGCCAGTGGTTTAGGCTATTCTCCGAAAGAACTCGATAAGCTGTTAGAAATGATTATTGCTGGAGCAAACTTTCATCAGCAAGGCTCAGGTAATGGTTTTGCAAACTCAGCTCAGCAGCTTGAAAATGCATATAAAGTGCTAGGTGTTAGTGATAACAATTCTGCTAGCGAAGTTAAAAAAGCTTATCGTAAATTAATGTCACAGCACCACCCTGATAAATTAGTCGCTAAAGGCTTACCGCCGGAAATGATGGAGATAGCCAAACAAAAAGCGCAAGATATTCAAGCTGCTTATGAACTAATCTCCGCGCAAAGTAAGTCATAACCTAACAAGTGGTAGCTTTTGAGTACGGTGCTGAACCTTGAAAGTATCAACTGTCTGATTGCGTTAAAAGAGCATTTTAATGTGCCGAATGACATTAGTGTGGCTTGCAAGGCGTGTTGCAAGTCGCGTACACTATTGGCGAACTTGATTCATTCACTCATTGGATAGCAGAAATGTACTTTTCAGTAACTAACAGGCGACTAATCGCAATATGGCTCAGTGCTATATTGTTAGTATTGTCTGTGGCTGCTTCTGCGCATAGTGTTGAACATATCGATGAAGGTGCGAAAACGCACTGTACGTTGTGCTTTCACCAGCATCAATTTGATCAAGTACTACCGCAGCAAGACGCCAATCTTGAATTTATAGGGCAGTATTACGAAGCAAGAAGTATTGCTCAACCGTTATTAGCACTTGTTCATAGTGTTACTTACCTTAGCCGCGCACCCCCATTTTTCTCTAAAACTCATTAGTTAACAATTTGTATATCCACAATGTTCATTTACTCGAGTAGTAAATGGCCTGTGTTGCCGTATTTAATTTATTTTAGAGATTTAAAACAATGAAAAACATGAAATTTTCACCTACGCGCTTATCTGCAAAAGTAAGTGCTGCTTTGGCTATGTCTGCATTAATTCCGGTACTTGCACAAGCGCAAACACCAACACTTTCTAACCCTACTGTTAGTGCAATTTTAGATGGTTATTACCAAAGTGAAAACCGCTTAATGGCTGAACGCACCGAAGGCTTTGGGCTAGGTGAAACAGAGTTAGCTTTTAGTGCCAGTATTGATGATATGTTTTATGGCAAGCTAACCACCGTATTTGAAACGCATGATGGCGAAAGTGAAGTCAATATTGAAGAAGCTTTCATTCAAACGATGGCCTTACCTAACGGTTTTACCGTGCGCGCTGGACGATTTTTGTCGGATATTGGTTACTTGAATAACCAGCATCTTCATTCAGATTCCTTTACCAGTAGACCAAGTGCTTACCGTGCCTTTTTAGGTGGTCATTATTTCGATGATGGTTTAAGAGTTAGTTATATTGCACCAACTGACTTGTACTGGACTATGGGAGCTGAAGTATTCTCAGGTGATAGCCTTCGAGCGGCAGATGAACATGGTGAGCGCGAATTTGACAGTACTGGTGTTTATACCGCATTTACTAAGTTCGGCGGTGATATTGGCGTTGAAAGTTCGTGGCAATTAGGTTTTAGTTATTTACGTAATGAAAATGGTTTATTGACACCAGAAGAACATGACGAGCATGGTGAAGATGGTCATGAAGACGACCATGCAGAAGATGAACATGGCCACAGCCACTCTGCCAGTTATACGGGCAAGAATACTTATGTTGCTGACTTCGTTTTCAAGTGGGCGCCAAATGGCAACTATAAGTATCAACATCTAACGTTAAGTGCAGAATACTTTAGAGTGAGTGATTTTATGGTACCTGAGCTTCATGATGAACATGAGGAAGACGAGCATCATGATGAAGAAGAACACCATGATGAAGGTCATGGCAAAGATTATCATCAAGCTTGGTATGTTAGTGGTGTATACCAATTTTCACCAAACTGGTCAGCGGGTTTACGTTATGGTGAACTAGATGCTCAATTGCAGCATGAAGAACATTTTGATGCACAGGAATTAAAAGAAACTGAACTAAGCATTGCTTGGCACAACAGTCACTTTTCAACGGTGCGATTAGAGTTTAGTCACCAAAGCAATGTTGGTTTTGACAATGACTTAAGTGATAACGCCATTACTTTACAATATGTTATGGCTTTGGGGGCTCACGGTGCACATCAATTTTAAACTATTAATTTCAGGTGTTTTATTATCATTGAGTCAGCAAGCTTTTGCACAAGTGAATATTTTTACTTGTGAGCCTGAATATGCTGCCCTAGCAGAAGAGCTTGCACCTGAAGCGAGAATATACTCTGCAACAACGGCAATGCAAGATCCACATCTAGTACAAGCTCGCCCAAGCTTAATTGCTAAAATGCGCCAAGCTGATTTAGTGATATGTGCGGGAGCTGAGCTTGAAATTGGTTGGTTGCCTATGTTGCAAATGAAAGCAGCTAATGCTCAAGTGCGTAGCACTGATAAAGGATTATTTTTTGCTGCAGAGCATGTCGACACATTAGATAAAATGGCCAATGTTGACCGCAGCATGGGTGATGTGCATAGCTTAGGTAACCCGCATTTACATTTTTCACCTGAGCGCATGTTGCTAATTGCCAAAGCATTAACGAAAAAATTAGTGCAATTAGATGCTGAGCAAACTGAAGCATATCAACAACGTTTACAAAACTTTAGTAAGCGTTGGCAAGCTGCAAGTACAAAATGGCAGGAAGTGGCAAGTCAATTGAAAGGAATGAAAGTGATCGCTTATCACTCTAGTTTCCGCTATTTATTTGATTTTGTTGGTATTGAGCAAGTTGCTGATTTAGAACCAAAGCCAGGCTTGCCGCCAACGAGTGCTCATCTTGCTAGTTTATTAAAACGGGCAAAACAAGATGATATTTCGGCTATTGTGGTGGCATCTTATCAGGACCTTCGTGGTGCCAATTGGTTAGCTGAAAAGTCTAGCTTGCCTGTTATTGTTCTGCCTTTATCTGTTGGGGGCAATGAGCAAAGTAACGACTTATTTAGCTTGTACGATAATGTTCTTGATTTATTGATACAAGAATACAACGCACAAAAGTTGCTGACCTTGTGATAGGGCTCTAACGATGGATTATGAATTACTAACAATATTGTTACCCGCATTTGCAGCAGGTGTTTTGGTGCTATCAACCCATGTTGTGTTGGGTAAGCAAGTATTGAAACGTGGCATAATATTTATTGATTTGGCAATTGCACAAATTGCGGCGTTGGGCGCAATGGTTGTGCATATGGACCATGATATTGCTGAACTTGCTTATGCACATGTTTGGATGCCTGCACTGTTTGCGTTAGCTGGGGCAGGCGTTATTGCTTGGTTAGCTAAGCATATGGCGGAAGAACTTGAGGCTATGATAGGTTGCTTTTACGTACTATCGGCAGTTGCGGCTATGTTGTTATTATCGAATGATCCGCATGGTGCTGAGTTACTTAAGCAGCTAATGTCAGGTCAAATTCTTTGGGTAAGCTGGCAACAGCTTTTGTTACCTGCCGTTGTTTATAGTGCCATTTTAGCGCTGATATACGCTAAACCTAAAATTTTAGATGGAGCCGCTTTTTACTTACTGTTTGCATTAGTCATAACACTGTCAGTTGAGCTTGTTGGAGTCTACCTAGTTTTCAGTACTTTGATTTTACCAGCGCTAGCCGTTAACAAGTTAAAGGCTAGGTATATTTTAGTTTGGGCTTATGGAGTCGGCTTTATTGGCTATGTTTTAGGTTTATTTTTATCAGCAAGCTTTGACTTACCAAGTGGTGCAGCAATAGTTGCAACATTAGCATTAACCGCTGCACTATTTAGAGTTATAAATAAAATACTGGTGAAACGTAAAAGTTAATAACTGTATTTTAATTAATATTTACATTATTCGAAAGGAGCCTTTATGGCTCCTTTTTTATTGCTTTATTCATATATATGTTCAGTATGATTATTAGACGTTTTTGTAAAGCATTTTAACTTTTTTTAAAAGGGGTATAAATCCGAAATAATTCGTACTTTTACTTTGTTTGGTTAACAAAAGTTTACATTTTAGTTAATCATCAAATTGAACTTATCTATCAAAGCTTAATTTTATTTGGTATAAAAAACTGCTGATTTGTTTTACGTGAACAGTGTTTTAATGTTGTAGATGGAATAAATTTATAAAAAACAAATAACTATAAAAGCAAAAAGGATTTAAACATGAAAGTATTAAATAGTCGTAAGCACGCTCTCGCCTTAAGTATAACCACCGCATTATTTGCTTCACAAAGTTACTCAGTTATTGCTGCTGAAGCAGACGAAGTTGAGCGAATTGAAGTCACGGGCTCCCATATTAAGAGAACCGACATGGAAGGGCCATCGCCGCTAACATCCATTAGTTCTGAAGATATTGCTAATAGTGGGGTAACTGACTTAATTGGGTTATTTACAAAATTACCAATGGCGGGTCAGGGCACATTCTCAACGCAAGGAAACAGTAGCGATAATACCAGTAATGGTGGTTCAAGTGTTTCTTTACGTGGTCTAGGTGCTGATTCCACTTTAATTCTAGTTAACGGCCGCAGAGTATCCGTATCACCATTTGCAAATAATATTGATACCGCATTTGTTGATATTAATAATATTCCATTAGCAGCAATTAAGCGTGTTGATATTTTGAAAGATGGTGCGTCGGCAACTTATGGCTCTGATGCTGTTGCTGGTGTAATCAACATTGTTTTACGTGACGATATTGAAGGTGCCGAAATATCAGCAAAGTTCGGTGATACCGCAGATGGTGGCGGCGAAGAAAAAAATATAAGTTTGGTTTGGGGTAATTCTACAGAAAAAACCAGTCATACCTTTGCCTTAGACTACTTTGACCGTGAAGAAATACTTTATGGTGATCGCGATTATTCAAAATCTTCAAACCAAGCTGCATTAAGACCTAATGACCCATTTGCTACTGACTTTAGAAGTTCATCAGGCTTTCCAGGAACAATAGCATTGGCAAGTGATTCAACTATTCGTATGCCTGATACCTTTGGGAATGATGTTTGTGCAGCAGAAGATATTGTTGGAAACCTTTGTCGATATGACTATGCACCGGTAATGACCTCGGTTCCCGCAACTGAACGTGCAAGTTTTATCTACATGGGCAAATATGAGATCAATGACAATTTACACGGCTTTGCTGAATTAAACGGCCAGCACTCCAAAACCACAATTCGTGGGGCAGGTAGCCCAAGCTTTAATGAATTATTTATGTCGGGAGATAATGTTAACCACCCTTTTGCTGACATGCCTACTCATGATTTTTACCAACAAGACTTAACCATGCGTCGTCGAATGGTTGATATTGGAAACCGTGAAAAACGTGTGACTTCTGACTATTATCGAGCAATTCTTGGCCTTAAAGGTGAAGTAAATGATTGGAGCTGGGAAGTTGCTTACAACTACATCAAAAGTTCTTCTACAGAACGTGGTGTTAACGGTTTTCCTAATTCTCGCCGAACACAAGAAGCTATAGATAGCGGTTTATGGAACCCGTTTGAACCATCAAGTAACAGCCAAGAATCACTCGACTTTATTGAAACAACAACCTCACGAATTGGTAAATCAACCAGTAAATCATTTGATGGTAAAATAAGTGGTTCATTGATGGAGATGGAACACGGTGATCTCGGTTTAGCTGTCGGCGTTGAATATCGTGAAGAAAGTATTGCAGATAATCCAGATGATCAATTTTTACGTGGTGAGGTTTTTGGTACCGAAGCAACACAAGCGAATGGTTCTCGCGACAATACCTCTATATTTGCCGAGTTAGCTATTCCCGTGCTTGAGAACTTAGAAGTTCAGTTAGCGGTTCGTCGTGAAGATTATAGTGATTTTGGTACAACTACCGACCCTAAAATTGCCTTTATTTGGCAAGCAACTGACTCACTTTCACTACGTGGTTCGTATGGTACAGCATTTAGAGCGCCATCTTTACATCAAATAGGCTTAGGTAATACTGATGAGTCACCTAACTTGGTTGATACCGTTCGCTGTGCCGCAGTAGGTAACATTAATAAAGCTTGTGAACCACAAGAATACACTGCTGTGTTATCAGGTAATGATGATTTAGGTCCAGAAGAGTCTACAAGTTATAACTTAGGTGTAATCTATGAGGTGACAGAAAATTTAGATTTTTCAATAGATTATTATGACTATGATATCGAAAATGTTATTACAAAAGATACACAATTTAAGTTTAGCACCTTAGGTAATGATCCAAGTGTTGTTGAACGTTTACCATCGAACCTTGCTGGTGATCCGGGTGAAGTTGTTCGTATTTTTGATCAATTTGAAAATATCGGTAACGTCACTACATCAGGTTTAGATATAGAAGCCAATTATGGCTTGGAAACTGATATGGGTGACTTTAAATTCTCATATGTAATTAACTATGTTTTATCGTACGAAGACGCACGTCCTAATGCTGATGGCAGTATGCGCATTGATACTCAAGAAGGCGACTTCGAGCAACCTGAAGTTCGTTGGAGCTTTAATACGGCTTGGATAAATGGGGATTGGAATGCAAGTATGGCTGTAAATTACATTGGTGAGTTTAAGCAAGATGCCTCTGTTGCTGCTGATGGTATTAGCGATATTGACTCATGGACAACAGTAGACACCACGGTGAACTATATCGGTATTGAAAACACAACGCTTAGTTTAGGTGCCACAAACTTGTTTAATGAGGAACCACCATTTAGCTATCATGATTTTATGGGCTACGTGAATAGCACACATAGTGCCCAAGGTAGATTTGTGTATGTTAAAGCTAGTTATAAATTTTAAATAACTAATTGGGTATGTGTTGATAAATGCTCTTACTATTGTAAGAGCATTTTTTTTAACTGCTATTTATGTGCAGTTATTTTTATTATTATGATATTTAATCGGAACTCGATTATTGGGTATCATTAATAATATAATGCGGAGACATTTGGAGTGCGACATCAAATTAACGATAATTAAATGTCATAGATAAATGGAGCTGAACGAAATTCAGGTACAAAAAAAGACGCATAATAAGCGTCTTTAATATTAAAAATGGTGGCCCCTCCCTGACTTGAACAGGGGACCTGCCGATTATGAGGCTTATTTGTAACGCTTACTTATATTTACTTATTTATCTGTTGAATTACTTGATTCTATAAGTTATTCAATGGGTTATTGGTTGTACTTAACCTCTCGTGTATAAATTATTATGTATATCAGCGCATTAGTTTTTGAGCTGAAAGTAGCACAGAGGTAGCACCATTATGAAAGATACTCACTTCAGGTTCACAGAAAAATCCATTACTAAGTTAACAATTCCAAAAAAGCGTACTCGATTTTATGATGTGCAAATGCCAGGGCTGGTATTGGATATCACTCTTTCAGGACAAAGGGCATTTAGGGTATATAAGAAGCTATCAGGAAAAACAACACCACTATCAATAACGTTAGGAAACTATCCTTCGTTATCTATTGAACAAGCTAGAAAACTTGCGCGAAAGGCGATGGCAGATATTGCTAATGGCATTAATCCCAATGATAGCAAACGGCAATTTAGAGCTGCCGGAGTTACATTAAAAGAGGTTTATGAAGCTTATAAACTAAATAGAGAGTTGAGGGATACTACTCTTCGTGGGTATGAGCAAGTTATGCGTTGTTATTTTAAAGCTTGGCTAAATAAGCGCATGGCAGATCTTACAGAAGGTGCAGTTTATAAGCTGCATACACACCTCACTAAAAGCAGTCCCGCACAAGCAGATTTAGCTATGCGTACGCTTAGAGCACTATTTAATTTTGCTAAGTCTGAGTATAAGTCATCGGATCGTTATACTTTATTTCCACATAACCCAGTTACAATATTGTCAGATAAACGAGCTTGGAATAATGTTGCTAGAAAGCAAACAAGACTAAGGTCATCTCAATTAAAGCCATTTATTGAAGCTATCGACCAAATTAGAACAGAAGCAACGACATACAGAGAAAACTTTACAGTTACTGTTTGTGATTTTGTTGAGTTCATGGCGTTTACAGGGTTAAGAAAGACTGAGCTATTAGAGCTTGAATGGGATGCCGTTTATCTAAAAGATAATTTGTTTTGGTTAGAACGTACAAAAAATGGCTCAGGTTTAGAGTTGCCATTAACTCCTAAATTAATCGAAATACTAAAAAGGAGGGCCCAGTATAAAATATCAACGTTTGTATTTGGTGCGGACAATAAAAAGGGCAGAGTGATCGAGCCAAAGAAAATTATTCACCGTATTAATGATGTAGCGGAGTTGTCATTTACTTTACATGATCTTCGCCGTACTTATTGTTCTATAGCTGAAAGTATTGGGATAGGTACATACACTATGAAGCGTCTCTTAAACCATAAAACAGCGCGTAATGATGTGACTGCAGGCTATACAGTTTTGACTGCGGAGGAGTTGCGAGAGCCAGCTATTCGTATATCGAACAAGATTGAAGAGTATGCAGGTTTAAAAAAAATAACTTTAGCTCCTAAAGTTGAGTCCATAACGAACTTAATCGTAAATATGAGTAAGCAGGATAAAATGGAATTGTTCGCACAATTAGTTTCTTAAACTAAAGCAGAAAATGTTTTTATTGCTAGGTTTGATCTAACGATATATCCGATTAGGTTAAACCTAAAATACAGTAGCCTAACTAAATAGAATCTAAGTTCAAAATTGCCGTAGATAATACTTTTAATGAGCGTTAACTATGAGTCTAGCCAACATAAAATTATCTCTTGTCTATCTCGTATATGGACTCCACGTATTTTACAACTAATAATTTCACATTAAACA
>OJBM01000041.1_pt1 | contig 76833 bp, 69 predicted proteins | sample 1591061 | NCBI WGS metagenome assembly OJBM01 (sample SAMN05416872, study PRJEB24817) | seawater metagenome | isolation source: Sea water | place: Canada:Atlantic | collected 2013-11
CTGCGCCAATTGCGTCAAGCAAAGCATCAATATCATCAGGGTCTGAGACTTCCTGCCCCATATCTTCAGCACTTTCTTTATTTTCTACCGTTTCATCAACTGCAGGTGTGTCTGCGCCAATTGCGTCAAGCAAAGCATCAATATCATCAGGGTCTGAGACTTCCTGTCCCATATCTTCAGCACTTTCTGTATTTGCTGCCGTTTCATCAGCTGCAGGTGTGTCTGCGTCAATTGCATCAAGCAAAGCATCAATATCATCAGGGTCTGAAACTTCCTGATTCATATCTTCAGCGCTTTCTTTATTTGCTGCTGTTTCATCAGATACAGTTTCATCAACTGCAGGCGTGTCTGCGCCAATTGCGTCGAGCAAAACATCAATATCATCAGGGTCTGAGACTTCTTGTCCCATATCTTCAGCAATTTCTTTATTTGCTACCGTTTCATCAACTGCAGGAGTGTCTGCGCCAATTGCGTCGAGCAAAGCATCAATATCATCAGGGTCTGAGACTTCTTGTCCCATATCTTCAGCACTTTCTTTATTTGCTTCCGCTTCATCTACTGCAGGTGTGTCTGCGCCAATTGCATCAAGTAAGGCATCAATATCATCAGGATCTGAAACTTCTGCGCTTTCATCCTCGACTTCTTCATTCGCAGCATCAAGTAAAGCGTCAATATCATCCGGATCATTTATAACTGCAGCACTATCTTCATCATCATCGCCAGCTATTAAGCTATCTAACGCATCTTGATCAAGTTCCCCACCTTCAAGCACGTCATTAGAGTCTTCAGTTTCTTCAAGTTCAGTGTCTAAACCTTCAAGTAACGAATCTAAATCACCTTGGTCTAACTGACCACCTTCAAGAACATCATCAGTTTCATCGTCATCTAATGAAATTACTTCGGTATCATCATCCAATGAAATATCTTCAAGATCTTCTAAATCGTCATCTAGCTGAATAATGTCATCATCAGCAGAGCTTACATCGTCAGAAAACAGATCATCAAGTTCTTCATCCGTTTCAGATAAATCAATAGATAGTTCATCATCTAGCGATAGTTCGTCATCTAGTGATAGTTCATCATCTAGAGATAACTCATCATCTAGAGATAATTCGTCATCTAGTGATAATTCGTCATCTAGTGATAGTTCGTCGTCTAGTGATAGTTCGTCGTCGGTCTTTGCTAATGCTTTATCTTCAACTGCAGCTGTTTGTTTTTTAGCTTTCGGCTCGTCTTTAACCACAACTTCTTTGCTTGTTCTACGTCTTAAAATCACCGCAAATAGAGACAGTATTAGTGCCGCAGGTAATGTTGCCATAAGCACAAGAAACCATGTGCTTGACATCAGGCTTTGGCCTTCTAGTTCAGCCTTTTGTTTTTCGAGTAAAAGTGATTGTTCTCTCGCTTCAGCTTTTGCTAGTAATTCTTGTTGCAGTGCGATCATATCGTCCATCTGCACTTTAATTTCTTTACTTTTTGCCACTTCACCTTGCATTACATCAAGTTGGTCATTAAAACTTGTTAGGCGCTGACGTAATGCTTCATTTTCTTTTAACAAACTTTGTAGCCCGTCGATAGAGTCTAAAACATCATTTTGAATCGTAGTAAGTCTTTGCTGCTGCGTAGTGTCAATGGCTTGAAGTTGCACATTAATTTCTGATTTTGCCGCTTCTAAATCTTTTTTCTTAACCGACATTTCTTCTGGTGGCTTTGCCTTTTTAGCAACTACTTTTACTACTTTCTTTTGCCATGCTTGATCATCACTACGTGACTTTTTCTGGGCATTGGCAATATTTATCGCCCGCATTTCATCAATCGATGGAATTTTTAGATATTGTCCATTGATCATATGATTGAGGTTATTGTCTTTGAACGAGCCTGAATTTTTCTCATATAAGGCCTGCATTACCTGATAAACAGATAAACGAGGGTCAGGGCGAACCTTTAAGGCAATATTCCAGAGGGTATCTTTTGGCTTAATTGGGCCGTAGCGATCATAAGGAAAAGCATCAGAGGCTTTAGGACCACGAATTCTAATACCGCCTTCCTCTGCGGAAATAGGCATACTAAAACAGCTAATGCTAATAATAAGTGCCTGCCATAGGCACAGACGTAACAATCTTTGCATTAAGGTTTCCTATTTATAATTATATTTCGCCAATACATTGACGGGACCAAGTCAGGGGATTGTAAAGCAAAGATTATTCCAATTGTGGAGTTCTTGTTTTACAGCACTTGGTAAATTTTTTTTACGTTCAACTATATTATCAAATTAGCGCGGTAATACTCATCTTATCGTTAATTTAATGAAAGTAAAATTAATCACTATCACCATAATTGAGATAAAAAAAAACCTGTCGTTTATTATAACGACAGGTTTCTAGTTTTCTTTAATAAATCTGTTACTTAGATTAATTAATTTGTGCTTAATATTCCGATAAATGATCTTTAATCAATAACTCAGCAATTTGAATACTGTTCGTTGCCGCGCCTTTTCGCACGTTATCAGCAACAATCCACATATTAATACCACTGTTATGACTAATATCTTCTCGAATTCGACCAACAAATGTTTCGTCTTTACCACTGGCGTCGCCAATTTGTGTTGGAAAGTCTTCATCATTATGACAAACCACAATACCTGGCGCTTCACTCAACAAGTTTTTCACTTCTTCGGCAGAAATTGGCGAGTTAGTTTCAATATGTAGTGATTCACCATGGCCAAAAAATACCGGTACACGTACAGCGGTAGGGTTAACTAAGATATTGTCATCACCCAATATTTTTTGAGTTTCCCACACCATTTTCATTTCTTCTTTGGTATAACCATTTTCAAGAAACACATCAATTTGCGGAATAACATTAAACGCTATCTGGCGTGGAAAATTCTTTGACTCAACAGGCTTGCCACTTAACAAGGCAGCTGTTTGTTTAGCCAATTCATCCATCGCATCTTTACCGCCACCAGAAACTGATTGATAAGTACTAACGTTAACACGTGAAATACCAACGGCATCATAAATAGGCTTTAACGCTACCATCATCTGAATAGTTGAACAGTTCGGGTTGGCAATAATATTACGATTACGATATTCAGCTAGTGCATGAGGATTAACTTCTGGCACAACTAATGGAATATCAGCGTCGTAACGAAACTCTGAGGTATTATCAATAACAATACAGCCCGCATCTGCTGCAATAGGCGCAAACTGTGCAGAAATATTACCGCCAGCAGAAAAGAAACCAATTTGAGCTAGGCTCCAATCGAAATTATCAGCGTCTAATACTTCAACACTTTCACCATTAAATTCAATAAACTCTCCGGCAGAGCGAGCACTCGCCAATGGGTAAAGTTTATTAATAGGAAAATCGCGTTCTTCAAGTATTTCAATAATGGTTTTGCCAACTAATCCTGTTGCACCCAGTACGCAAATATCAAATTTCTGTGCCATGTTCCTCTCTCTTTTATCCAAGTTTTTTATTAAAGCCAAGCTGATGTATCACATCTAAGCTCGACACATTATTCAAGCCAACCGATATTGACGAAAACTCCCGGCGAGTCGGGTAGGTTTTACGAATATGGTCAAATCCTTGAATGTTAATTTGTTGACGAAAAATAGCATCATCACGTCTGACATCGTATACCATTTTCACCATCTGGTTTAGCAGTATTTCATCAAACTCTTGCTTTATTTCAACAGAGTCAATCTGTGGTGTCGGCAAAAAGTCACTTAAGTGTTTATTCGGTGAAATATTCAGCTGTTGACATAATGCCCGATACAACATTTCTGTGCCACGAGCTTTTCCTTCTAAGCTATAACCGGCAATGTGTGCAGTGGTTATTTCACAATATTCAATGAGTGGCATTAATATATTGGGTTCAGCTTCCCACACATCTAGAACTAACTTCAATGGGTGCCCTGCTTGCTTCATTTTAAGCAATGCTTGGTTATCAATAACCTCACCACGACAGGCATTAATAAGAATTTGGTTTTCATTTAACTGTGACAAGCGTTCTGCATCTAATAAATGATAAGTTGGATGCTCACCTTCGCGAGTTAATGGCACGTGCAGTGAAATAACGTCGCAGTTTAGCGCTTGTTCAAGCGTTGCAAAGCTTCGCCCATCAGATGAGCTTTCAGCGAGTATAGGATCACATAAAACATGGGCAATATTTAGTGCCGTCAACTTTTCACTTAATCTCGAGCCAGTATTACCTGCGCCAATAATGCCCACAGTTAAGCCTGACAGACTAAGTAAATAACGCTCGGCTAAAACAACCATTGCACTCAATACATATTCAGCTACTGATATCGCATTACAACCTGGTGCTGAGTTAAAATTAATATTTCGATGTGCTAGATAGCTTTGATCAATATGGTCAACGCCAATAGTCGCGGTACCTACAAAACTTAATTGGGTATTCTCATTCAACAACGCTTCATTTACTTTAGTAATTGAGCGCACTAGTAATACATCAGCGTCGCTAACATCACTTGCAGATAAAGAACGACCAGAGAACGGCGTTAATATGCCTAAGTCAGCAAAAAACTCTGCGGCAAACGGCATATTTTCATCATAAAATATATTCATCATAAATTTCCAAGAATCGTTAGTAGAGCTATCTCTAACAGTAAATTAATACACTAAAACTAGTGTGTTACCGTCAATTTTTTAGCATAACTTTCTTTTTCGATATTTGTCACTTCCACCGTAATAGCTGCGTTTTCAATACCTAAACGTTCAAGTTGATTACTAACGCTTTCAGAAAGGCTTTTACGTTGAACCAAATCGCGACCTGACAATATTTTTAAGTTTACATGCACAAAGGCTTGCTCTGCGCCTGGTAAGTAAAAATCGTCAAAGGCAGTCGCACGCACTTTAATGTCTGAAGCGGTAAATAATTCACTTTGATTAGCACCTTTATAAACAGCGTGCATTAGCTGCTCTACAGGCAAGGTTTCAGTAATTTTTGCAGAATACTCGACAATACAGTGAGGCATGATATGACTTACAAAATAGCTAATAAATAAGCAGGCTATTATAACTAATATAATTCATAAAAAAATCTTGATAGCTTAGTTATTTAGTCTATTTATCTATACTTTAGATCTAGAGAGAAAAATCTATGCTTAAGTTTAAACATCGGCGCTCTTTCACATCCATGTGATCGCGCCATTGCCTGCAGGGATGTAGGTACTTAGCTTTTGTCTGGAACAAAAAAGCTGACCGTTCATCGACGTGCATGTTCCGACAGGGATGTTGGTCATTAGAGTAATGCAGGAGCAATTACCGAGATGCACTAATGCCTTGTAAGACAGGATGTCTGAGAAAGGCCTGAACATAAAAAAGCCGCTACAAGTAGCGGCTTAATCAGTAACTCAGCTTAACCAAAGGTTAATATACGATTACTTATATTTTTGCATAACTAAAGTAGCGTTTGTGCCACCAAAGCCAAAGCTGTTAGACATAACTAGGTTTAGTTCCATGTCACGTTTTTCAGTAACAATATCTAAACCTTCAGCTTTTTCATCTAAAGTATTAATGTTGATAGATGGAGCAACAAAGTTATTTTCCATCATTAACAATGAGTAAATAGCTTCATGAACACCAGCAGCGCCCAATGCATGTCCAGTCATTGCTTTTGTTGCACTAATCGCTGGTGAATCATCACCAAATACCGCTTGAATAGCACCAAGTTCTTTAACATCACCAACTGGCGTAGAAGTACCGTGAGTGTTTAAGTAATCAACTTTCGCGTCAACACCGTGCATAGCTTGTTCCATACAACGAATTGCGCCTTCACCACTTGGAGCAACCATATCATAACCATCAGACGTTGCGCCGTAACCAACAATCTCAGCATAAATATGTGCGCCACGTGCTAATGCGTGTTCAAGTTCTTCAACAACAACCATACCGCCGCCGCCAGAGATAACAAAACCGTCACGGTCAGCATCATAAGTACGTGAAGCTTCCGCAGGTTTTTCATTATATTTAGAAGATAATGCGCCCATGCCGTCAAACATCATCGCTAATGACCAATGAACTTCTTCACCGCCACCAGCAAATACTACATCTTGCTTACCTAATTGAATCAACTCAGCTGCATGACCAATACAATGAGCACTTGTTGCACAAGCAGAGCTAATTGAATAGTTAACGCCTAAAATCTTAAAAGGTGTCGCTAAGCAAGCCGAGATAGTGCTCGACATAGTTTTTGGTACCGCATAAGGACCAACACGTTTTACGCCTTTCTCACGAAGCGTATCAGCAGAATTAACTACGTTTTCTGAAGAAGCGCCGCCAGAGCCAGCAACGATACCTGTGCGGAAATTAGAAACTTGCTCAGGTGCTAATTTAGAATCTTTAATTGCTTGGTCCATAGCAATGTAAGCATATGCAGATGCTTCACCCATAAAGCGTAACGCTTTACGATCAATATGTTCTTTAACTTCAATCTCAGGTTTGCCCCAAACTTGGCTGCGTAAACCTTTTTCAGCAAAACTTTCTGAGTTAGTAATACCTGAACGACCTGTTTGTAATGACGCTAATACTTCTTCTGCATCATTACCAATACTTGATACAATACCTAATCCGGTGATAACTACACGTTTCATTTAAATAACCATATTCAATTAAAAAATCTGGGCGTATCATACAGACTTTTGCCCCATATACTGGTCTGTCCAGCGTACACTTGTACACTGAGTAATTGCATTTTTATGACAAAACCTTGTAATGCACGGTAAAATAACCTTTTTTTATACCTAACGACAACTAAAAGACATTAAATATTGTGACTAATCAAACAAACATTACTTTTCAAAATGACGGCTCTCCCTACTCAACCATGTTTGATGACATCTATTTTGATACGGCACAAGGTACAAACCAGAGCGAATGTGTATTTATTGAAGGTAATAATATTCAAGCAAGACTCGCTAATTGCTCCAATAAGTTTGTTATTGCAGAAACGGGCTTTGGCACTGGGTTAAATTTTTTATTAACGCTAAAAATATTTCATCAATTGCAGCAAAGCGAATCACTTAAGCATTTTGACGTTTCAAAAACAAAGTCATTGCATTTTATCAGCGTCGAAAAATATCCACTATCTAAAGCACAACTTATACAGTCGTTAAAAATATTACCTAAGCTTAATGAATATAGTCAGCAATTGATTGCGCAATACCCTGACACCCCAAAAGAAAATGTAACCTTAAACTTTCTCGATGGCGCAGTGACATTACAATTAATATTTGATGATGCAACACAGGGGCTATCAACACTTTCAACACAGAAGCACCATCGGCATATGACGATAGTTGATGCTTGGTTTCTTGACGGCTTTTCACCAGCAAAAAATCCAGAAATGTGGCAACCTGAGCTTTTTCAACAAATAACTAGGCTTTCAAAAGAACAAGCAACAATCGCAACCTTTACCGTGTCAGGTAACGTTAAACGTCAACTTATTTCCGCTGGTTTTAGAGTTGAGAAGCGTATTGCAGACGGTAAAAAAAGTGAAATGCTAGCTGGTGTTTTTCAGCATAATCCACATTCAGGAAAAGGCTATCAGCAGCGCAAAATTATTACAAAACCACAGCATGTCAGCATTATTGGTGGCGGTATAGCGTCGGCTTGTGCTGCTTATGCATTAACAAAAAGCGGCGTTAAAGTTACCGTTTATTGTCAAGACTTCAGCGTTGCTCAAGGCGCATCAAGTAACAATATTGGCGCCTTATATCCGCTTATTCATCAACAAGCTGACGATATCAGTTTATTTTATCAACAAGCTTTTGAACAAGCGGTCAATTGTTATAAGAACATTGCTGAGCAAGGCTTTAGTTATGATAATGACTGGTGTGGGCTTTTAGAAATATCGTATAAACCTGCATTGGAATTACGCCAACAACATATTGCCCATTCTAACATTTGGCCTAAAAGCTTAATTCACAGTGTAGATAAAGAACAAGCGAGCAAATTGGCTGGCATTACTTTAGATCACGGCGGATTATTTTTTCCAAAAGCAGGATGGATCGCACCAGCACAATTAGTCAAACAAGTATTTAAAGCCGCTGAGTCAACAAACCGCCTACGTATTGAAACGGGTATTAAAATCAATAAAATTAGCCAACAGGCTAATGGAGATTGGCTATTGCATAGCACAGCTGAAGATTTTAAAGCCAAGGTTTTAATATACTGTGGTGGCGCTCAAGGTATTCCATTAAATATCATTGAACAATTACCTCTGACCTCAGTTCGTGGCCAAGTTACGAGCATGGCTAGCAATGAAAAAGTTAATGCGTTATCAACAGTAATTTGCCACAAAGGCTATTTAACACCGAAAAACGATAACCTTCACTGTATAGGGGCAACTTTTCAAAAAAATAATTTTGATATGACGGCGAAAACGGAAGAGGACGAATACAACCTTAATATGCTTGAGAAGTGTTTACCGGGTTTAGCAGAATTTAAAGCTAGCGATATTGTCAGCAGTAAAGCTCGTTTACGCTGCATGACGCCAGACCATATGCCAATGGTTGGTGCTATGCCTGATATTGCAGCTCATAAACAACAATTTGGTCATTTAAGTAAAGACAAACGCTGGCGATACGATCAACCCGCACCGGTTATTGATAACTTATACATGATGACAGGTTTGGGGGCGCGAGGGCTTTGTACTGCGCCACTACTGGCTGATATTTTAACAGCTGATATTTGCGGCACGCCATACCCATTGGATAATGAGCAACTATTTAACCTTGCGCCGAATCGTTTTGTTATTAGAGATATTATTCGCAGGAAGTTTGATTAGTCGCTATTCGCTTGACTTGGTTTAGGTTAATTTGATTTGGTTATTCAGTGAAAAAGGATAGTGCAGCTAATTCAGCAATGAATAAGCTGCTTTACTATTTATCCAACAATGTTTTATGCAGTGAATGCACGTTGTAAATGCTGCCAATAGTCTTGCACAATTTGACGATCTTGTGGGCTAAGCTCTGTACGTGCGGCGGTTAATTTTTCATTGATGCTCTCGGCCAGTGCTTGAGTTAATATTTGTGATTCATCACCAAATTCACTACCCGCCAAACTAATAAAACCACGTAAATAACTACCGGCAAAAAGTTCATCAGCACTAACATCTAGTGATACTTGTTCATCTAAGTAGTGGTAAAGCGCAGTAAGGTTTTCAAAATTCATACTTAAGTCCAAAGTCATTAGGTTGTTGCTATCAACAGCCTGTTCATTATATAAAAAGGTAATCTAAGTTTCGGTAGAGTTATTATTCGGTAATTATTGTGGGCTGGCCACCGGATATAATACTTGATCATTATAACCCGTAATAACGGGCAGATAACCTGACAATTCCATATCCAACTCACTATCGCCCGTATCGGTAATTAACGGACGAGCATCCAACGCATTGAGCTTGGTTTTAGTGGCAATGATATAAATATTGTCTTTGCCAATCGCGCGAATAACTCTTGGGCTTAACTGTTGATTGCCGCGGCCAAAAATATGCCCTTGACCACCAATTAAGGTGATCACCAACTTAACCTGATCTTGCTGATTCGATTGAATTAACTGCCATAACTTCGGCTCAGTTAAATCGCTGGCAACTAACTCCTGCTCTTGCACGGCATCAACACCAAGTAAGGTATTTTCAAGCGCTAACTCTTCCATAACAAACGCAGTGGTAGAGCCCGAGCCAATAATAAATAGTTCATCATCCATTTTCGAAATAACATCAGCCGCAATATCTTGCAGCACTAATTCGTCTGATTCTTTACCACCAGATTTAACCGCTTGAATATAACGCAATTCCGATGGTACTTGCATTTCACCGTAACGTTTAGCTTTAACAATTCCTTGACGAAATAAGCTTTCATCGATATCCATCACATCAGCATCGGTTAAACTGACCAGTTGATTCGTGATCATTAACTCGACCACTCTACCCGCTGCTTTTGGCGTTATGGCATAAACACCTGAGTGAATTTTACAACCTGCAGGGATACCAAGTACTGGAAATTTATCCTCTACAATATGGCAAACATTACGCGCCGTGCCGTCTCCGCCAGCAAATAACAGTAAATCAATATCTTGAGTAATTAATTTAGTAACTGCCTGCTCGGTATCACGTTCACTTGTGATCTCACTTTCAACTTCATGCATCACTTTGGTCGTAAAACCAAGCGCTTTGGCACTGCTTTCACCCATGTCACCAGATACCGTATAAATAGTTATATTGTCTTTATAAGGTAGTAGTATTTCCAAAGCTAACGACGCCCTAGCATTAGACTTTGCGGTAGCGCCTAATGCAATTGCTTGTTCTGCAATGCCTTCACCGTCACTGCCCTTTAAAGCCACGCTGCCACCGATACCGGCAATAGGGTTTATCACTAGACCTAAATTAAATTTTTTCATCAAGTGCTCTCGTTTAAAATACTGCTAACTTGCTGCAGCAATGCTAGGTGAATGGGAAAAATGTCGCGATAATAGTGGCCAAGGTGTTTGATAATGCAAAGCTAAAGTTTTAATTAACGTTTCGGCATCGCTCGGAAAGCCCGTTTCGAGATAATAACAAACTTGTTGATAAACTTTATCCTTGAAGGCAAATCTATCTGTTTGGCCAGAGCCTGAAAGGTTGTCGGTTGAAACATCAAAGTCTTTCCCTGCTGCCACACAAAGTGCCCACTCTATTGCTTGCGGCTTAATTTCAACTTTTTCAAATTCGCTTTGCTGCTGCTGATCTCGACCATCAGGTACATACCAGTAGCCAAAATCTTCTAATAAACGCCTTGTAGAGCCCGCTAAACACCAGTGAGATATTTCATGTAAAGCACTAGCATAATAGCCATGAGCAAAGATAATTTGATTGAATTTACAAGTCTCGCTAGCAGGAAGGTAAATTGGCTCATCTTCACCTTTAATCAATTTTGTGTTGTAGGTATTTTCAAAAGTATTATTAAATATTTGAACTAAATCACTAACACAATGCTTTATAACATTCATTTTGCTAAAACCACCTCATCATATGTATTTTAAACGATGCCAATAGTGAGTACATGTCAACAGTTTAAATCAAAATAATATTGATAAAAACATTAATAAAATCATAAAATAAAGCGTTATAAGCTAGACACATTTAAGCTAAGCAGGTATGTTTAAATTATGTAAACCTTATGTGAATCACATGTAAAGCATAACTATCTAATAGTACGTTTTAAATTATAATTGTCTTCAAGGTAATATTTCAACAGGTTAAAACACACAATAACGAAATATAACTCAAATCAAACTTGTTTTGGTGAATATTCATTCGCTAAACAACTTACAATATGGAGAATCGAAAATGTCAACGGATATGACTAAATTTCGCGCGTTCATTCTGACTTCTGCTATGAATGGCATTGAGCATTCGCGTTTAGTTGAGCGATTTACTAGCTTAATTCAAACCTATGGTGTTGATATTGAAGTTGGTACAACATTACCAAACAAAGCATCATTCATACCTAATCAACTTTTAATCATTGATTTATTTGATTACCAAGTTGGGAATGGTTTGCCTAAAAATATTGCTATGTTAGCAAGTCAAAATACAACAATACTATTCAATGCTACCCCAGATGTTACATGTGAACGAACTGCATTATTATCACATGTAAAAGGAATATTTTATTATGATGATCGACCTGACATTATTTTAAAAGGTTTTAATACAATATTGAATGGTGAATTTTGGTTCAAACGTTCGACTATTAATCTAGCTATTGCTGAGTTGCTAGCAGCAGGTAAAGCTGCCCCACATCCAGATACGATTGAGTATAACGACATTATCTTTCCGACATTAACAAAACGCGAAAGAACGATCATTCACCTTGTATCTAGAGGAGCACAAAATAAGGAAATTGCCGATCAATTACATATTAGCCCGAATACTGTAAAAACCCATATTTACAGTATCTTCCGTAAAACAAGCTCACGTAATCGCATTGAATTAATTACCTGGTCTCAGCGATACCAAACAGCACATGCACTCAATAGCTAAACCTGCTGAAATCGACAAAAAAATTCTAGTAATTCTAAATTAACACACCACTTTAAACGTGTTTTTCATTTCTCTAACATGAAACGCACGTTTACAAAGTATGTAACACCATCATAAGCGTTGAGAATTAATATCTGGCCTCCGCTAAGAATAATAAATAGTTTCCTAGCAGCGGGCTAAGTTCAAATAAAAAGGTAAAAAGCTGAATGCTATAAATGCAACATGCATCACCATAAAGCAATGCATGCCTTTCCTTCGCTCTTTGTATTAAGTATTGGAAGTTGCTGTTCTTTAGCAGTAAAGCGTTTTGTATGAGGTAAAACACCTTAATCAATATTAAGAAATATGCCGAAAATACCGCGAGTAATTTAACAACTATATTGTAATTGTTTATCAGAAATAGCTAGGATTAAACATTTCCCACGAAGAATTCAGCGTTTGTAGCTGAACTCTTCAAATAACCTTTATTGTACATTTCAAAACTCAAGGCTTTCTATACTTTGGCCTGCCAGACACGACGATCGATGCCTTTTTGTACCAGTTCTGTAATTGCTTTTTCAATAGTTTGTTTTACACAAAGGTGCATAGGTTCATTGGTGGTGTAACCTGCTTCTGCTTCTGCTAAACGTTTAAAGCTGACATAACGAAAAAAGCCTGCTCGCACTTCCTTACTAAGTACTTTTTTACTCGTTGCTACCGACACGAGAACTTGTCCAGTTCTAACATCAATCGCACGCATGTAAACCGAAATCATATCTTCACGATAAAGCTCTGAGCTGCCAATACCAAAATATTCAGCACCAAACCCACCGGTAACAGTATTCGAGTCGTAACTAATAATACCACCTTCAAGTATTATTTTTGCTGTCGTTAATGCAGGTAACTCTTCGTCTATTTTATTTGCTTGGGACGCAGCTCTGGTAATTTTTCGTTCGGTAATAATATTTTGCAACCCTTCACGTTCTACCGGCAAAAACCAATCAGAATCACTCAATGCCTGCATTAGAATAGACGTTCCACCTTGGGTAACTGCCGTTGAGAAAGAGCTAACATTTGCTTGCGGCTTGTATTGACCCGTTTGATCTCGAAAAGAGTATACCGATACGGGTATTGCCCCACGTGGTTTTGGTAATGATTTAAGTTCCTTAAAAGCCTCTGTAGGTGTAACGGAAATGGCTAATGACTCATCAGGAGGCACCAACATGCTTAAATGGCTACAGGCAGATAACGTTAACGCTAAGATTATTATTATTATTTTATTCATATAATTACCCAAATCTTGGTACTTCAATTATGGTGATTTCACCTGTGCCTATATGTGTAATTTGCACAGTAATACTGTCAGAACCACTGGTGATAATTTGTATTTCATAATCACCGCTCATAAAGATCGAATCTTCATTGAAAATACTCGGATCACAGCTTGTATCAACACTTGGATCACAAGCTTCATTAAATGAAAGATCCGTGATTTCACGCACCATTTTATTAATATAAGCACGCTCTAATGATTCTTGAAACTTCTCTGCGTAAGACTTTCGATTTATTGGCGCTTTATGGGTATTTTGACTTTGTGCTTTACCGAGTAAAAAGTTACCGTTAAGCGGATTTCCACCAAAGCTTGGATTTATAGGGGTATAAATTAACTCTGAAGAAAATGCACTAAATACGACACTTACGCTTAATGCTATTGCCAATACTATATTTTTCATTATTACCACCCGTTTTCGGCCAGATCAGGGTTTGTCTGACGATGTTGAGATTGCGCAATTGCTTCAATAAAAATAAAAATTGCTTCTTCGACCCGTGGTTTTATTGGGGTTTGTCTGCGCCCCATATACGTCACATAAATAACTTGGTGATTCATGATCAACGAAAGTTTAGTACCTGCACGCGGTACCACTTGCTCTTTAATTTGTAAATTAACTCCACCAGTATTTGGAATATCAGGCCAAAACTTGCTGAATTGATAATAAAAATCCTGACCAAATCGCGTAATTGTACTGTCTAATAATAAGCCACCGACTTCTACTTCCTCTGCTTTTACAGACGCGGATAGCAGTAAAAATTTAATCACAAACAATACAATTAGTCGTTTTAGCATAATGATGAAAGGGGCCTTTCGACCCCTTATTTTCTTCTCGTTAATTACCTATTGTTGTACAATAGTTGCCGTGTTCCAATCACCCACTTGTGTGATTTCAACAGTGCCTGCTGCACTGATTAATGAACCTTCAACAATGTTGCCTGTGCCTGTTTGGCTAATACTTAGCTCTATACTTGCACCACCAATTAGCATCGCATCGCTATCAGCACCGATAACCATATTTTCGTTACCGTTTTGTGCGATATCAATCGTATGATTGCTGCCTTCAACTAAAATATCTAACGTATTTAAGTCACCGTTTTGTGCAAGATCAATAGAGTTAGCATTGGTATCGATAATAGTACTCATGTTCACCACGGCATCATTTTGATTACCACTTTGACCTAAGTTAATTTCGTTAGCGTTAGCAGTTAATGTATTGTCATCGGCAGACGCTTGTATAACAGCTGTATTTTCATCACCTGCTTGTACAACATCAATATCGTTATCACTGCCGTTAAAGTTTACAATATGGCTCGAGTTCAAATCGCCCGTTTGCACAACAGTAAAGTCATTGTTGTTACCTAAAACTCCTACATATGACGTATTTTCATCACCAGCTTGGTTAACATTAAAGTCATTATTATCACCAATGACATCAAATGTTGATTCATTGCTATCACCTACCTGAGCCAAATCTACTTCATTGTCTGAACCGGTAAATAAGTTTGATTCAACACTATTTCTATCACCGTTTTGTGAGATTTCAATATCATTTTCATCACCGTCTATACTTGCAATAGTCACACGGTTACGGTCACCGTCTTGCTCTGACTCTAACGTATTAGCACTACCTTGCAGCGAAGTTAAGCGAGTTACGTTATAGTAACCATCTTGCTCAACTTCAATCGTATTCTCATCACCTATCACACTGTCAATATGTGCTTCATTCCATTCGCCAGATTGAATACCTGTAACTGTATTCTCTGAGCCTTGCATATCACGATTATAAAACCATTGACCGCCTTCATTTTGTTCAACTTCAAGCGTATTGGCATCACCTTCCATTTTATTAATAATACGGTTATCAATGCCCAAATAGCCTGTGCCATTTTGAACAGTATTAACTTCATTATCATTACCAATAAGATCTGATTGCAATTCATTACCATCACCATCTTGTGTGATGATTTGTGTATTGGCATCACCTAAGCTGGTTGCTATCGCAATATTATCAGCACCAATTTGAGTAATTTCGGTAATGTTACTTTCACCATTTAGTGAAGCATTAATACCGTTGTTATCACCTTCTTGCGATAAAATAACCTCGTTACCAAACACTGCACCAGACTCTGAAGTTTGAGATAACAAAATAACGTTACCTACTGCGTCAATCATAAAGTCGTTTTGAACTTGTTCTACTGAACCTTTTTCCGTTTCAGCGGCAAGTGCTTGCTGGTTAATCCCTAATGCCATAACTATGGCGCATGTAAGCAATGATTTATTCAATTTCACTATTGTTCTCCAACTATGCGGTATATCGTTAATACTGTGTAATGTTAACGACCATTTCATTTCCAATTTGGTGAATTACAAACGTTTGTTCACCTGCCTGGGCTATGTTAGCGTTGTTATCATTCCCTTCTTGAATAACATGAGCTACGTTTTGACCTCCCCACTGTCTTATGTTGACGGAGTTGCCATTACCTAGCTGTTCAATAAGCGCTTCATTTCCTACCCCATCTTGACTAATCAGGGCACTGTTTGAAGCGTTAGCTAACTGTTTTATCGTTGCGGTGTTGAGTATTCCATACTGGCTAACTATCACTTGTTGACGTTGTTCGCCTACTGTAATAATTGCCGAAGGTGTAAGACTTAAAGATAATGGAGAATCTTGTAAGTCAATGTTATTGGGTAAATCTTGGGCGATAGACATTGCAGAGTGGCTAAGCAATAAACAACTAATAACAGCAAAAGCTAATGGGCTTCTTACACCTCTAATTACCTTTTTATTTTTTGTTTTTATTTTATTCATCACACCTATCTTCATCTATTTTTCAAAATTTACTGCAACAACATTAGTTGCGTTGAAAACTCTATTATTGATCATCAATCAAACCTATCACCCAAAAGTAGTAATTAAATTAAATACATAAGTTTCAATAAGATAAGTGAGATATTTTTTATTAACATTAAATTAACAACATCAAACTAATAAAAAAGTACTAGTTTATTATTTACTCTCACAAAAAAAATAAACCAATAAAAAAGTACTAGTTTTTAATAACAAAACGGGAATTTTTTGCCAAAAAAGTCGTGTTTTAATAAATTTAATAGCTATCAAGGAATGATTATGGTTAAAGTAATTTCGTTGCCGAGTTCTATACAAGTTTGTAAGTTTAAAGTAATCGAGAATCTTAAATCAGAACGTCAATACCTAAGGTGTTGGCATTATAATAACTGAAAATGGATTCATAAAATGAAAGCTAAATTATCAGCAATTACGCTTGCTATGCTGCCTGTGCTAGCAAGTGCGTCTATTGAAATTAAAAACAATGCGCCTATTCAATCACTTTATAAAAGTGACTCTGTCATTGTGGTTTATAAAGAAGGTGTTTCTAAAGCACAAAAGCGCTCTGCTCGTGACCTTGTGCTTGCAAAAATTTCAGATTTAAACACCGATGAAGTCGATGATTCATACCGCAACATCCTTAAGGGTCGTATTGCTAACTTCAAGTTAAATGGTATGACAAGTAAAGAAGCATTAGCAAAACTAAACAAGCATCCATCTGTACTTTACGCTGAGCCTGATTACATTCTTAGTGCTGACGTAATGCCTGACGACAGCCGTTTTTCTGAACTATGGGGAATGCATAATACAGGTCAAACTGGTGGTATTGCTGACGCTGACATTGATGCACCTGAAGCTTGGGAAATTTCTACAGGTACGCGTGACGTCGTCGTTGGTATAGTTGATACTGGTGTTGATCATACTCACCCTGACTTAGCCGCAAACATGTGGGTTAACCCTGGTGAAATCGCTGGTGATGGCGTAGATAACGATGGCAACGGCTATATTGATGATGTTTATGGTATTAACGCAATAACCAATGTCGGTGATCCTATGGATGACCAAGGACATGGTAGTCACGTTGCAGGTACTATAGGCGCAGCTGGTAATAACGGTTTAGGCGTTGTAGGTGTTAACCACACAACAGCAATCGTTGGTTGTAAGTTTCTTTCTGCAGACGGCACTGGCTCATCATCAGATGCAATTAAATGTATCGATTACATGGTTGGCCTTAAAAACAGCGGAGTTAATCTACGCGTTATGAACAACAGCTGGGGCGGTGGCGGTTTTAGCCAAGTATTAGCTGACGCAATTACAAGTTCAGAAGAAGCTGACATTTTATTTGTCGCTGCTGCTGGTAATGACGGAGTCGATAACGATGCAAATCCACATTACCCTTCAAGTTATGAACATGAAAGCATACTTGCTGTAGCAGGTACAAATCATACAGATGCTATCTATTCAGCTTCTCAGTGGGGCTTAACATCTGTTGATATCGCAGCACCAGCACGTAACGTATTATCTACGGTACCTGGCGGGTACGCGACTTATAGTGGCACGTCTATGGCAACACCTCATGTTGCCGGTGCAGCGGCACTGGTACTTTCTGTTAACCCAGACTTAAGTGCTATTGAATTAAAAGAATTATTGATGGAATCAGGTGATGCTAATGCTGCAACGGAAGGCCTAACGGTCTCAGGTAATCGTTTGAATGTTCATAATGCGTTACAAGATGCCGATCCTCAACCTGGCTTTCGCATGAACGTTGCACCGGTTAATACAACCATTACTGCTGGTGAAACAGCAACTTATACATTCAATGTAGCATCAGTTGCTGATTGGTCTGGTGATATTGAATTATCGGTTACAGATTCATTAGGTAGTGCAATGCTATCTGCGGCAACAGTAACACCGGGTAATAGTTTTGAGTTAACCGTTCCAACGACTGCCGATACTGCATGGGGCGATTATAGCTTCACAGTAACAGGTACAAGTGGAGAGATAACAAAATCAACGAACCTTGGATTATATGTGTTACCACAGGGTTTGAATGACATTACTTACACCAATGAAACCCCTGCTGATATTCCTGATAATAATCCTGAAGGCGTAACATCAGTAATCAATGTGCCTGACAGCTTAACTGTGTTTGGTACTGATACTTTCTTAAACATCAGCCATACCTATATTGCTGACTTAAAAGTAACATTAACTTCACCAACAGGTACAACAGCGACACTTTTCAGCAACACAGGTGGCGGTAGTGATGACATCAACCAAAGCTTTAGCTCTGACGTATTTAATGGTGAAAATACATTCGGCGATTGGACACTAAACATTGTTGATAGTGCAGGTGCTGATACGGGTACATTGAACAATTGGTCAATGACATTCTCTGCAACTGGCGATGTTCAACCTGCTCCACCGGTTTCAGCGTTTAGCTATGATGCAGAAAACCTAATGGTTAATTTCTCTGATGCTAGTACCGATGCAAATGGCGACATTACTATGTGGGAATGGAACTTTGGTGATGACATGACATCAACAGAGCAAAACCCAATGCACACATATGATGCTGCAGGTACATATGATGTGAGCCTAACGGTTACTGACAGCGAAGGACATAGTCATACAAGCATGATGAGCATAACCGTATCTGACGTTAATATTGAAGCTAGTATTAAACGCGCTTACAAGAGTCGCCTCGGCAACTTACGTGTTGATTTAACTTGGGCTGGTACTTCAGCTGAAACGGTAGATATTTACCGCAACGGTGTGAAAGTAGCTACAACACCTAACAGCGGTATCTACCGTGACCGTGAACGTCGTGTAACAGACAACAGCTTTGTTTACAAAGTATGTGATGCTTCAACGGCATGTTCAAATGAGTTAACTGTAAACTTCTAAAACTTGCTCGCTAGCAAACTAAAAAGGCTTCTACATAATGTAGAAGCCTTTTTTATATTGCAGTTGTAGCTTAAACGACAGTTCATCTAAACTTAGATTATCATGTATACATACACCACCTTGAATATAGTGATGAGTTATTTCAACCGAGTTTACTGCTTAGAATGACATAAAAAATCTGAAAATATATTGATCAAATAGCTTTTGCTAAATCTGTACTAATTAACGGATATTCTTGCATCGTCGTCCTTTCACATCCATATATACCCGCCCTACTTGAAGATGGATATATTCACGAATTACCGTTTATCCTGAACATATACGCTCCTGTGCATCCATGCACCCGCGTTATACCGTACTTCCTGTACATAAAACGGCGATTGTTACATCGCCGCTGTTAAAAATTACATTATTCTCGAAGCATTATTTTTTAGGACTTCTCATATCCAAAATTGGCATATTACCATTACCTAATACTGTTGCTGGTAATTTACCATCCCAGTTTTGCGCTTCAGTTAATTTAACAATAAGTGGATTATCACCTAATGCTTTCGCTTTTGCGGTAATTGCCTCAGCTTCCGCTAAACCTTTAATACGAATAGACTCAGCTTCTGCAATGGCAACTAACTTAATACCATCAGCTTTCGCTTTTGCCGTATTTACATCACGCTGCGCCTCAAGGTTTTGTCTTGCTAACTTGTGCTTCTCTGCGTCGGCTAAATTCTTCTCAGTTTGTTTAGTTTCAATTGACGTTAAATACTTCGCTGGCAGTTTGATATTTTCAATTTGAATATTATCAACAGTCACCGGGAAGTCTTTCATTTCCTCAATTAAGTTAGCTTCTATCGCTTGTATAGCACTGGCTCTATCTTGAATCAGTTTTTCCGCATCATACTGTGGAATTACATCTTTAGTTGCCGATCTAAAACGTGGATCTAAAATACGGCTTTCAAATTGCGACAAGCCGCCGTATTGTCTAAATAACTCTAGCGCAGCTGCCTTATCAACGGTCCAGTTAACAGAAACACTAATGGTCACCGGCATTTGCTCTTTGGTGCTAGACGCCATTTTTTCTTCATTTTTACGGGTACGTACTTCTATTTCTTCAACGCTATCAATAAATGGCACTTTAAAATGTAGCCCCGGATTAACTTGCTCTTTAGCTTCGCTAAAACGTTTAACAATACCAATATGACCTTCATTAACGGTATATACCGAACTAACACCTATAATAGCGATTGCAACAACAACGGCAATCGACTTCATTGGGATATTTAATTTTTGAACATTCATAACTATTCCTTTTTATTTTAATTATTTTTATTTCTTCGAGTCTGCTTTTGAAAGTTTATCTACGCCACCTTTAATGACAAAGTATCCAAAAACACCCGATATTAATGAGCCAATAACAATTCCTAATCGGTCTTGAAAGATCAGATTTCCGCTATTGCCTTGCTCAAATGCTAACGAACCAATAAACAGGCTCATGGTAAAGCCAACACCACATAAAATGGCGGCACCATATAACAAGCGCCAATTGACGTTAGTTGGTAATTGCGCCAAACCTAGTTTGATGGCAATAAAACAAAAGCCAAACACACCAAGCTGCTTACCAACGATTAAGCCAACAATAATGCCTAATGGTACTGGCGCCATCACTTGCTCAACACCAATACCGGCAAAACTTATTCCGGCATTCGCAAACGCAAACACTGGTAAAATGATAAATGCGACTAGCGAATGTAAGTTGTGCTCAAGAGACTTTAATGGCGACGGCTCCCCTTCTTCGCCTTTCATTGGAATGAAGAATGCCAGCACAACACCGGCTAAGGTTGCATGTACGCCTGACTTTAATACCGCAACCCAAAGTACAATACCCAAGAAAATATAAGGTGCGGTACTTGTTACGCCGCGTTTGTTCATAATAAATAAAATCGTTAATATCACTGCAGAAAATATCAATGACAACATCGACAATTGGTCGGTATAAAACAAAGCAATAACAATAATTGCTCCTAAATCGTCAAATATGGCTAAAGACGTTAAGAACACCTTAAGCTGCAACGGAACTTTACTACCGATAACTGACAGAATACCTAATGCAAAGGCAATATCTGTAGCCGTTGGAATTGCCCAACCATTAATTGCTTCAGGGTCATTATAATTAAATGCTACATAACATAATGCGGGTACCAGCATTCCACCTAAAGCACCAATGGCCGGTAAGGTTACTTGCCCTGGTTGTGATAAATCCCCCTCTAAAAATTCTCGCTTAAGCTCTAAACCAACCAGAAAGAAAAACAACGCCATTAAACCATCATTAATCCAAAGTAATAATGGTTTAGCTATTTCAAAACTGCCGACCGAAACTTGCACTGGAATGTCGAGCAACATATCGTAATAAGGTACAAATGGTGAATTGGCAATAATCATCGCGGCAACCGCAGCAAACATTAAAATAATGCCACTGGCCGCTTCGAGTTTTAAGAAGTCATTAATACTTTTAATAATCATTTATGCTCATTTTTGTTAATTTCTACAAAGGCGCCAAGACATAATATGTCATAAAAGCGAAATATACAAATTTGTAAGAGTGTTTTAAAATAATCAATAAAAAGTGATAAAAATTCGGAAACAGATATAAATATCGAAAATAATTCATATCTATAACGAATTAACTAGCAATATTGGATTTAATAAGTGTAATATTTAGTTAAGAAAACAGCATGAACTGATTGGGCTTTGCCTAAGGTTAAAGTATTAATGAAAAAACTAGACGACATAGATTTACGCATACTTACGTTATTATATAAAGATGCAGATATCACCAATAAAGAACTTGCAGCGCAAATTGGTATTGCACCATCAACATGCTTAGAACGCGTTAAGCGCATGAAAAACAATGGTGTAATTAACAATGCTTTTATAGATATAAACTTTAAAAGTATTGGCGGTAATATTGAAGCGATTGCGGCAATTAAATTACAACCTTATTCTGAAATCATTGTTAATCAACTCAGAGATGATTTACTGAAACTACCTGAGATCATTAGCTTATATCATATGGGCGGCAGCTATGATTACTTTATTCACATGTCAGTAAAAGATAGTGAGCACTTACGTCAATTTGTTTTCAATGCAATTACTTCACGCGAAGAAGTGACAACGGTGGAAACTTCTCTTATTTTCGAACATAGCCGCAGTGGTGTATTACCAAACTTTGATGATGAAGTATGATATTAGAGCAATATTGACGCTCTTCCCTATCGATATATAGTAAATTATGCACATAAAAAAGAGCTGAATTACAGCTCTTTTTTTATCACTAATAAGTACTACTGCTTTTGAAAGTCTTCAGTTTCAAAATACAAAGGTTTCATCGTGCCGCAATTAATAAATTTATATTGTAGTTCACTGCGCTTAGGCACCGGTGACGACGTATTAAATTGGGCTAAACAGCCTGCGTCTAAATCAACACCTATTATATGATCAAAACTAGGTGCCTCTGAAATTCTGTGAATGTAAATTTTATAATTTTTTCTTAATGAAACAACATCATAACTTTGCTTTCTACTTGATGGTTTTATGTCATCAAAAGATCGCACATAAAGTTTTTTATCAAAAGACAACGGTATATTCTCATAAACTAACATACCATCACGTTCAAAGTGCCCTGCATATAAATCAGCATTAATCACTATTTGTTCACCGCGCATTAAGCGTTGTAAATTAAATGGTTTCGGCTTAATTGTAATAAGTTGCCCATCTCTGATCATTTGTAATACTGCTAAATTATCATTATCCAATTTATACAATAACTGAACATTATGCGGCTTTTTATATAACGGCATATGTGAAGCATAAATACTTGAACCCTGTGTGAATAAAGCCATACCATGTATGCCCATATATGTGGGGTCTAAAGGAGGTAATTCTTTTACTTCATCTTCTGCAAAACTCAATTGACTCAATAAAAACAAAATACCAAACAATACTTTTTTCATAAATACATCTCAATACGTGGGTTTAGGGAAGTTTAGTAAATCAAAATCGAGCAAATTGATCCGCTGGTAGTATAGCTGCTTTTTTCAAGCAAAAAAAATCCTACTTATGTAGGATTTTTATAGCATTTGACTATCGAATAATTTTAGCTTTTAAGATCATCGAAGAATTTTTTCACACCATCAAAGAAACCGGTTTCTTTCGGGCTATGCTTACTTGTGCTTTTACCCATTTTTTCTTCTAGTTGACGTAATAAATCAGCTTGGTCGCCAGATAAGCTAACAGGTGTTTCAATAACAACCTTACACATCAAGTCACCCGTTGAATGGCTGCGTACTGATTTAACACCTTTACCACGTAAACGGAACATTTTACCCGTTTGCGTTTCTTTCGGTATTTTCAGCTTAACTTTACCTTCAAGCGTTGGTACTTCAATATCACCGCCTAAGGCAGCCGTTGTGAAACTAATTGGCACTTCACAATATAAATGGTTTTCATCACGAACAAATATTTTATGTTCTTTTACGTTAGCTTGAACGTATAAGTCACCTGCTGGTGCACCGTGCTCGCCGGCTTCACCTTCACCAGATAAACGAATTCTATCGCCAGTATCTACACCTGGTGGAATTTTAACTGATAAGGTCTTGGTTTTCTCAACACGACCTTGACCGCGACAAGAAGTACAAGGGCTTGAAATAACCTTACCTTTACCAGAACACGTTGGACACGTTTGTTGCACAGCAAACAAACCTTGACGCATTTGTACTTGGCCATGGCCGTGACAAGTTGAACATGTTTTTGCACTGGTGCCTTTTTTAGCGCCACTGCCATCACATGGTTCACAACTAACATAAGTTGGTACTTTAATTTCTAAGGTTTTACCTTTAACCGCTTCTTCAAGACTAAGGTCAAGGTTGTAACGTAAATCGCTACCACGACGTTGACGAGATTGACCGCCACCGCGGCGGCCACCGCCACCAAAAATATCGCCAAAAATATCACCAAAAGCATCGCCGAAGTCTTGACCACCGCCAAAACCACCGCCGCCACCATGGCCACCCTGTTCAAAAGCAGCATGGCCGTATTGATCATAGGCCGCACGTTTTTGATCATCGTTTAAGATTTCGTAAGCTTCTTTAACTTCTTTAAATTGCTCTTCTTTAGCTTTATCACCCTCGTTACGATCCGGGTGCAACTTCATCGCTAAACGTTTGTAAGCTTTTTTGATATCACGCTCAGATGCATCTTTTGCAACACTAAGCACTTCATAATAATCGCGTTTTGACATAGGTATAATTTCTTTACTTCAAATTTATGGACACTAATTTGTTTGATTTCTTAGTCAGATGTTATTGAGCCGTGTTCAAAACATCAAAAATCCAAGCAAATTAATATCAATTAATGATTAATTTTTTATACTATTGCGAAGTTAACTCACAATATTTCGTTGCTACTTTACCCTTTCTTTTGATAAAGCAAAGCGCCGATAATTATCGACGCTTTCATTTTCTATATAAACAACAAATGTTTAATTATTTTAATTGTCGCTGTTGCACTCTAGAGTAAGACGGACACGCAGAGCATACAAGTGTATGTGAGCATGTCCAACGCAGCTATTGAGCGCTACAGTAGACAATTCAATAATTAATAACTATTTATCGTCTTTAACTTCTTCAAACTCAGCGTCAACTACATCATCGCCAGCTGGTGCTGATGAATCTGCTTCAGGGGCTGCGCCTTCTGGAGCACCACCTTCTGCTTGAGATTTCGCTTGAGCGATTTCCATTAACTTAGCAGAAGCTTCGATAACAGCTTGTGATTTAGCATCGATTTCTTCTTTGCTTTCGCCTTTAACAGCAGTTTCAAGTTCAGTTAATGCTGCTTCAAGTTTTTCTTTGTCTTCGCCAGCAAATTCTTCGCCTGCTTCTTCAATTTGCTTACGTGTTGCGTGAACCATGCCATCAGCTTGGTTACGAGCTTGTACAAGCTCCTCAAATTTCGCATCTTCGTCAGCATTTGCTTCAGCGTCACGTACCATTTGTTCTACTTCATCATCTGATAAACCAGAAGAAGCTTTAATGGTAATTTTTTGTTCTTTACCAGTGTTCTTGTCTTTAGCCGTTACATGCAAAATACCATCAGCATCAATATCGAAAGTTACTTCGATTTGTGGCGTACCACGTGGTGCTGGGTCGATACCTTCAAGGTTAAATTGACCTAAAGATTTGTTAGCAGCAGCTTGCTTACGCTCACCCTGTACAACATGAACGGTTACAGCAGCTTGGTTATCATCAGCTGTTGAGAACGTTTGAGATTGCTTAGTTGGGATAGTGGTGTTTTTGTCGATAACTTTCGTCATCACGCCGCCCATAGTCTCAATACCTAATGATAATGGCGTAACGTCTAATAATAAAACGTCAGTTACATCACCAGAAAGAACACCCGCTTGAATTGCTGCACCAGCGGCAACTGCTTCATCAGGGTTAACGTCTTTACGTGGTTCTTTACCGAAGAAGTCAGTTACTGCGGCTTGTACCATTGGCATACGTGATTGACCACCAACTAAGATAACATCGTTGATGTCACTTACTGATAAGTCTGCATCTTTAAGTGCTTGCTTAAGCGGCTCTAAAGTTGCTTTAACCATGTCTTCAACTAATGACTCTAACTTAGCACGTGTTACTTTGATGTTCATGTGCTTAGGGCCGCTGCCATCAGCAGTGATGTAAGGTAAGTTAACATCAGTTTGTTGTGCAGAAGAAAGTTCACATTTCGCTTTTTCAGCCGCTTCTTTCAAACGTTGCATAGCTAATGGATCAGTTGTTAAATCCATGCCTTGATCTTTCTTGAATTCAGCTACTAGGTAGTTGATTAAACGGTTATCAAAATCTTCACCACCTAAGTGAGTGTCACCGTTAGTCGCAAGTACTTCAAACGTGTGCTCGCCTTCAACTTCATCAATTTCGATGATAGAGATATCAAATGTACCACCACCTAAATCGTATACTGCAACAACTTTGTCGCCTTCTTGCTTATCCATGCCGTAAGCAAGAGCAGCAGCAGTTGGCTCGTTGATAATACGTTTAACATCAAGACCAGCAATACGACCAGCATCTTTAGTTGCTTGACGTTGTGAATCGTTGAAGTAAGCAGGAACAGTAATTACTGCTTCAGTAACACCTTCACCTAAATAGTCTTCTGCTGTTTTCTTCATTTTAGCTAAAACTTCAGCTGAAACTTGTGGTGGAGCAACATTTTTATCACGTGCTGTAACCCAAGCATCACCGTTATCAGCTTTAACAATACCAAATGGCATGATGCTGATATCACGTTGAACTTCTTTGTCTTCAAAACGACGACCGATTAAACGCTTAATTGCGAATAATGTATTTGTCGGGTTTGTAACTGATTGACGCTTAGCAGGTTGACCTACTAAAGTTTCGCCTTCTTCTGTGTATGCAATAATTGAAGGAGTTGTACGATCGCCTTCTGCATTTTCAATTACACGTGCTGTGCCGCCATCTAGAACAGCAACACAAGAGTTTGTTGTCCCTAGGTCAATACCAATAATTTTGCCCATCTTGAGGATCTCCGAATACTTATATGTTAAAAATAAAGATTAAATCTTTCGATGAACAGTTAGTGGGGGCAGGAAAAAGTCTTTTCAACTATTTTTATCGAAAAAAACTAAAAAATGTTAAATTTTATTTCCTCTGCTTTTTATTACTGCCAATGAAGCATTTAACCGTTCAATTATCAATCAACGAAAAGACATAAAAAAACCAGACACTTGTCTGGTTTTTAGCTTTCATTTAAGAAACTATTTAAGCGTTAGCTACAAAATAATTTTCAAAATAAAAATTAGGCCGTTGTATCAACACTTGGTTTAGCTTTTGACACCATAACCATTGCAGGACGAATTAAACGACCGTTTAGCTCATAGCCTTTTTGCATTACCGCAATAACGGTATTAGCGGCAACGCCTTCAACTTCCTGCATAGACATCGCTTGATGTAACTCAGGGTTAAATGGCTGATCTTGTGGATCAATCGCTTTAATCGCAAATTTTTCTAACGAAGACAGTAAACCTTGATAAGTTAATTCAATGCCTTCAATAATGCCTTTATTGCTTTCATCATCTTTATCAATGTTTTGCAATGCACGCTCTAAATTATCAACAGTCACTAACATCTCGCTAGCAAACTTTTCTAAAGCGAACTTACGCGCTTTTTCAACATCTTGTGCTGAACGGCGACGAACATTATCAACTTCAGCTTTGGCACGAACAACCGAATCTTTTTGATCTGTTACTGTAGACTTAGCGGCAGCTAATGAAAGCTCAAGCTCGTTTATTTTTTCTTGCTCTGCGCTAACAACTTCATGAGCATGTTCGTGTTGCACTTCAACTTGCTCTTCCGCTTGCTCAATAATTTCTGCTGCTAATTCATCTGCTGCAATTTCTTCAGCACTCTTATTTTCTGTTGACTCGTTAGTCATGAAAAACTCCAAAGTATCTATAATTTTCAAAGTTGGTAAAACACAATACCGCTAATTATGGGGGCTTGTTTTTATGATTCAAGCACAAAAGTGAATCATTTAAAAAAAAGTCAACTTTACAAGCGAGTGAAATAGCGCGAAACTGCGGTTAGTTGCCTATTTTATTACGGTTTATCTCAAGAATGAGTAAATTATACAAAACGGTTGGATTAATTGGTAAACCTAATCACGACGGTGCCAGTTCAACCATAGAAACCTTACATCAGTATTTGTCTCAGCAAGGTTATCAAGTTCTGATAGAAAGCTCAGTAGCTCCTTCAATAAATATTGAAAATGTTGCGGTTGCTTCCCTAACCGACATTGGCCAGCAAGCTGACTTAGCTATTGTGGTTGGCGGTGACGGCTATATGCTTGGCGCGGCTCGCGTACTCTCTTGTTACAACATTGGCGTTTTAGGCGTTAACCGAGGAAATTTAGGTTTCCTAACTGATTTATCACCCGATGATTTAACCGCGCCACTTAATGCAATCTTAAATGGTGAGTCACGTTCTGAGCAACGCTTTATTATTGAAGCTGAAGTCTATCGTCATGGCAAACTAAAAAGTTCCAATAGCGCGGTAAATGAAGCCGTATTACATGCGGGTAAAGTGGCAAACATGATTGAATTTGAAGTCTACATTGATGGTAGCTTTATGTTCAGTCAGCGCTCTGATGGTTTAATTGTGTCAACACCTACTGGCTCAACTGCCTATTCAATGTCAGCAGGCGGCCCTATTTTAACGCCAAATTTAAACGCCCTTTCACTGGTTCCAATGTTTCCACATACACTAACCAGTAGACCAATTGTGGTTGACGGGAACAGCGAGATAAAACTCAAACTTGCCAACGAAAATTATGAAAACTTACAAGTAAGTTGTGACGGTCACGTAATTTTAGCGGTAATGCCGGGCGATGAAGTTATCATTAAAAAAAGTGAAAATACTTTACGTTTAATACACCCACTTGATCACGACTACTTTAATGTATTACGAAACAAGTTAAGTTGGGGTAACAAGCTCTACTAATTTTAACTGCCTTACAGCCCTTTAAAGTGGCTAATTAAAAATAAAATTGCAAACATAGCTTGAATAAAAACCAGATACTGTATAAATTAACAGTATCTGGTTTTTTGGTTATTAATACGACACTTTATTACACACAATTACGATAAAGTTAGTGAGGCGACTATGTTACTGCAACTCAACATTCAAAACTTTGCCATTGTGCGTTCGCTCGACATTGATTGGCAACAAGGTATGACAACGATCACTGGCGAAACTGGCGCAGGTAAGTCAATCGCTATTGATGCCTTAGGACTGTGTTTGGGTGATAGAGCCGTAACCAATGTTGTACGTCCAAACTGTGCCAAAGCTGAACTGGCGGCAACATTCGACACCACTAAAAATAAACCAGCACAAAAATGGCTGAAGAAGAATGACATGTTAGTCGATAACGAATGTATTCTTCGCCGAGTTATTTCTGCCGAAGGTCGTTCAAAATCATATATTAATGGCAGCCAAGTACCTTTAGTGCAACTAAAAGAAATTGGCCAATTACTGATTAACATTCACGGACAACATGACCACCAGCTTATCGTTAAAGCCAATGAGCAGCGTAACATACTCGACGCTTACGCCAGCCACCAACATTTACTCGACAACGTAAAATTTTACTATCATCAATGGCGTGAACTTAGCCAAGAAGCTAAACAACTGCAAGAAAGTAAAATACAACGTGAAGCAAAGCAGCAACTATTACAGTATCAAGTTAACGAGCTTAATGAGTTTTCGCTACAGCATAATGAATTCGAAAGTTTAGAAGTTGATTACAAACGCCAAAGTAATGGTCAGCATATTCTTAACGAAACACTCGTTGCCGCACAGCTGTTATCTGAAAATGAGCAGTCTAACGTTGTTGATGGCTTGCGCCAAAGCACAGAACAAATTTCCTCATTAAGTCATTACGATCCAGTACTTAAAGCTATTGCCGAACAACTTAATGAAGCGCTTATTCAAATTGAAGACGCCAGCCAAGAAGTCAAACACTATTACGAAAGCTTAGAGCTTGACCCACAAGCTTACACATTAATTGAAGAGCGTTATTCAACTGCCGTGCAGCTAGCGAAAAAGCACCAAGTTGCACCAGAACAATTAGCTGACTTTCATCAACAACTATTACAAGAGCTACAATTGTTTAGCTCTGACGAAACTCGTTTAGAACAAATTAATGACGATATTGAAGCCGCGAAGCAAAAATATCATGACTCAGCACTTACGTTATCAACCTCACGAACCAAAGCAGCCAAAAAACTTAGCAAGTTGATCACCAATAGCATGGGTGAACTGAACATGCAGCATGGCAAGTTCTTAATCGACGTTAGCCAGAGTAAAGATCAAAGCTTATCAGTCAACGGCCTTGATAACGTAAGTTACCTTGCTAGCTTAAACCCAGGGCAAGCACTTGAAGCAATGAATAAAGTAGCCTCAGGTGGTGAACTTTCACGCATTAGTTTAGCCATGCAGGTGATATTGGCTGACAAAGTCATTACGCCAAGTTTAATATTTGATGAAGTTGATGTTGGTATTAGTGGCCCCACCGCAGCAATGGTTGGTAAAAAACTGCAACAGCTAGCTAAAAATACTCAAGTAATTTGTGTAACTCATTTACCGCAAGTTGCCAGTAAAGGTCATCAGCAGTTATTTGTTGCAAAATTAACTGACGGAGAACACACAGAAACCACAGTAACGGAACTTTCTAGCAATGGCCGCGTCCAAGAAATTGCCCGTTTACTTGCCGGTGATAAAATTACCGAAAATAGTCTGGCTAACGCACAAGAATTACTTGCGGGATAAAGCGAATACTTTCAAGCGGACAAAATAAACTAAAAATTATTTTGTATCTCGTAGTCCGCTTCGCTATTATCCCCGTTCAAACTAAAAAGGATAATGTATTTACCATGTTGTTTAGAGTATTAGCGATTGTTATCGCCCTATCTGTTTCAGCCTGTTCTAGCTGGGTTTATCGCATCGATATTCCACAAGGAAACTACTTGGAACAAAAAGACATCGACAAGCTTCAAATTGCGATGACAAAAGAACAAGTTAAATTTGTTTTAGGCAGCCCTGTTCTTGAAGATACCTTTAGCAATAACGTTTGGCATTATGTTTATCGCTTTAAGTCGGGTAGAAGTGAAGAGTTCAATGCGAAAAAACAATTTACTATTACCTTTGAAGACAACAAAGTTGTAAAGGCTGAAGGTGATTTTGAATTACCAGAAAGCTACTTTGTTCCTATGGTTAACTAGTATTTAAGTACATTGGAGATTATCGTCTCCTATGAACATAAAAAGCATGCCCATGGCATGCTTTTTTGTTTTTAAAACGCTAGCTTTTAAAAAGGTTTATTAACCTTCACCTGCTTTACTTCGACGTGGGTCAACACGACCGCCGGTAATTTTATCCGCCCGCCCTTCTTCTTTCGCTTTTTCAGCACGGCGTTTACGCACTTCTTTCGGATCAGCCAATAAAGGACGATAAATTTCTATACGGTCTAAATCCTTAACGATATCTTTTAGTTTTGCAGCTCGATTCCAAATTCCAACATTGTTAACAGTTAAATCAATTTCTGGAAACTCTTCAATAATACCTGACGCCATTATTACTTGCTCAATGGTCGTATTTTCATCAACTTCAAGGTTGATAATTTCTTGTCTTTTCGGTGTACCGTAAACAACCTCGATATCACATTTATTAGCAACCAAATCTAAGTCGCTTGGCTCTTCATTGCCAGAAACATCATTCATCACTTGTTCGCTCATACTTTATTAAACATCCATTAAAACGTAATTAAACTGTAGCTTTGATTATTAACCATAAACTTCTTTAGCGCGCATGGTAAAAGACTGCACCATATTATTGGCTAAATTATTAAACACGCGGCCAAACGCTAAATCGAACACTTTATTAGAAAACTCATAATCTAAATTTAATTCAATTTTACAAGCATCTTCCGACAAGGCCTTTAATTGCCAACCACCAATAAGTTGCTTAAATGGTCCATCAACCAAACTCATTTTAACTTCTTGATTATTCACCAAGGTATTCTCAGTGGTAAACCATTTTTTAAGGCCACCTTTCGACACTAATAACGCAGCTGTCATCGAATGTTCATCTTGGGCAATTATTTTACTGTCACTACAATCAGGTAAAAACTTTGGGTAGGCAAGCACATCATTAATTAGATGATACATATCTTCTACACTGTGCATCACTAATGCACTACGGCTTATGTTTGGCATTCACCCTCCAATTATCAATGGGCGCTATCATAGCAAATGTCTTTAAAAAACGCATTAATGTCAAAAATGATAAATAAGCCATTTAAATAGCAACAATTCTCCGTATAATATGGCCGATTGCTATTTTTGGTAGCAAACCAAAAATGGAATAATGGAAATATCATGGCAAAGAAAAAAAAATCAAACAGCAATACCATTGCTCTCAATAAAAAAGCACGTCATAACTACTCTTTAACCGACAAATTTGAAGGTGGCATGAGCTTGCAGGGTTGGGAAATAAAATCAATCCGAAGTGGTAAAGTCAATATCTCTGACTGTTACGTGCATATCAAAAACGGCGAAGCCTATTTACTTGGCGCTGAAATAACACCGCTAAATGCTGCATCTAGTCATGTGGTATGTGATCCTAACCGTGACCGAAAATTACTATTAAACCGTCGTGAATTAGAAAAAATCATAGCCTCTGTTGAGCGTGATGGTTATTCCCTAATTGCCACCGCCATGTATTGGAAAGCATGTTGGGTTAAATTAGAATTTCATTTGGGTAAAGGTAAGAAAGATCACGATAAACGTTCTGATATTAAAGACCGTGAATGGGCCGTTGATAAAGGCCGTTTAATGAAAAATAAAAACCTAGATAGATAACTGGTTAAAAAATATCACGTTGTCTATTTAACCTAAGCGTTGTACAATGCGCTATATAGGCTAATTTAGCTTATAGAAAAAGAGTAAAACTTTGGGGCGGATCTAGGATTCGACAAGATTCATGAAACCCGAGGTGCATGCCCAGGGGCGGTTTGCCTGGTAAAAAGCCGCAAAACTATAATTGCTAACGACGAAACGTTCGCACTAGCCGCTTAAGGCTAGCCATCGCCTCATAAATTGTCCTGTTGTTTCGAGGATCGATGGTCACCCCAAATAGGATAGCGAGGGAAGCACGCTTAAGGCTGAACCGCGAAATAGTATTAAGCTCACCATGACGAAGCCTGTCGATTGGCGTCTAATTGGTTAAATAAAAAATCGACTAAGCATGTAGTACCAAGGATGTAGGCTTTTTGGACGGGGGTTCGATTCCCCCCCGCTCCACCAAAATAAAGACCGTTTTTAGTCCATTAGTTATACCTAGTAACTTTTAGATTTGGCCATAGTCTGGTAACAGACTATGAAAAAAAACCGCTTAATTGCGGTTTTTTTATGTCTAATGTTTTTTATAAACGACAAAGCTCTTATTGTTATAAGTCCCAATTTTGCACATAGCAGCATTACAACAGACTAATAAACACGAGCAAGATGAGACACTTAGCCATTAATAAATTTAATTTACTTCTTAGTAGCCTGATAAAATTAGCCGCGTCTTTCCCGTCAAAATCAATCTGAGTCGACATTATTGCTTTTTATAGTGTTATTAGAATTCAATAAAAACTCATCAATTTTTTTCATGATCTTTTCAGCGTTTGGGTATGCTTTAGACATCTTAGCGTAGAGGTTATATTTAGAGAGAGATGATTTTTCGATATTTGTTATCTGATATTTATCAATCACTCTCTGCGAAATTTTCTTATCAACTAAAAGATATTCATTATCTCCTGAGGCTAGCTTATCGAAACCATCTTCATGGTCGACAACGGAAGTCACCTTATTAGCGTTTTTAACTAAGCTAGAGTAGTTGCCATCATAGGAATAGCTTGATATTAAAATGAGGTTTTTATTATTCAGGTCTGCTAACTTATCAACTCTTTTAGTACCAGCTTTCCAATATACTTCAGGTCCATCACAAAGAGTGGTGTTTTGCTAACTAACGTCAATTCATTCTTAACTCTTGAGTTATTAAGCCCTGCCCATAAATCGACTTTTTTCTGCTCAATAAAATCAATAAGTCTTCTATGTGGCAAATGTAAAAATACGGCATCTTCGCCCACAGAATGTGTTATTTCACGAAAGGCGTCTATTAATAAGCCATTAGCTTTTTGGTTAGTATCTTGGTACGCATAGGGCGGGACATCAACATAAGCAATCCTCAATTTGGCAGAAGAAAGCCACGGAAAGCAAAGTAACCAAAAAACGAGCAAATATTTATATCTTACAACGCACTTCATTTCTGTATTCTCACTAAATTAAAAACAAGCCCCCAAATAATAATTGGTGTTTAGGCTCCTGATTCAAATCCGTTGAGATAAATCCATCGAGATATGTGTTCTACCATAACAGTTGTACGGGGTAGGTTGTAAAGTTTTAATTTGTTAGGGGTGTAGGCTAGTGATTTAAAAGTGGCAGTAACGGAGGGGTTGTTTACGCTGATTCAATTGAAACTAATGGAACTATCGGAAGGTGTGAAAATATCAACAATGGCAACTGCAATAACCGATGAGATTATTACCAGTTGCGATATTGATAAAAAAATAGAGTCTAAAAAGGCTACTTAAACGTTACACCCCCCTGCTAGCAGACAATAGAGCGGCTGACTAAAATTAGCAAAAATGACTAAAAGCCAAATTTTTTTGTTCTTGCTTAGTTACTTGTTACATCCAATTACTGGTTAATAAAATCATTAATTCCATTGCTATAACCTAAAGCAAATGCTTGGTGAACACTTTTATGGCGACCGTCAGACCTAGCTTGACTGTTACCAAGACCATTTATATTTAAAATCACACTTTCACTTAATTGAAAGCCTTGTTCATATCCTTGATTGTATGCACATTGACAACATTTATGCCTACCGTGCTCATGCATTTGATGTTGAGTTAAATTACTTAACTCATTCTCATTTAAGGTTTTTACGTGTTGATTACTACATGGCATATACACCACTCCTTTGTGCATTACGCCCGGCTATGCGGCGCGAAATATTTTGCTAAAATTGCGAGAAACAAACGCTAGCAAACTGTTTTACATCCGTTTGAGTAACTTGTTAGCCATTATTTTCTATACGTTTCGCCTCACCCTCAATCGTCCTTTCTTCCTCTTCTTTTTCTTTATCCTTTTCCGCTTTTTTTCGCTCTGCAAATTCTTTCGCAAACTCTTTAAAAAATTCTTGGAATTCACGTCTTACTTTGCGCTCCTTTTCTTTTATTGCATCTAATTCTTCTCTATGAGCTTTAATGTATTCAATTTGTTCTTTTACATCATTTTTATTTCTGAACCAGACGACTTGCCCAGTTTCAACTTCATCGAACCTAGTTTCATATAGCGCAATTTTTCCGACCAAACGTTCACCATTAAACGTCGACCTTAGAGTTATACTACCGCGATCTGTTTTTTTCTTGTCTGTAGCCTCATATGTGAGAGGTAACAACATGTTTCTAAAGCTTCCACAAATATGATATTCCTCTCCATCATCTTCTCCAGTTGTACACATCATTGTACCTGTAACCGTATGACCATGCCTTTTCAAACTAATAGTTTCTTGTCGAAAATCTACTGCATTTACGTAAAGAGAATACCACTTACCTTCAATATGAAGATCTTTATACACACGTTCTTCAAACCAAGGTTCAACCAATCCTTTCCATAATTTACCTAAAACCATGACAATAAAACTTACAGTCAAACCTGAAATTAAACCTACTACAATATTCGATTCCAACACCGAAACTCCTTTTAATAGCTAACGCCTCGTTAAGAGGCAAAAAATTGTTGATTAAAATTAGCGACGAAAGAACAAAAACCAACTGATTTTCGCCCTTTTAAACGACTTGTGAACTTCTAGGTGTCTAGGATATCTAATGCTTGCTCGAGGGTAATATCCCATACTTGTCCATATTCGGCAGTTTTCGCCAATATTGATTTGTAGCGTTCATACATTGGCATATGGCTATTGAGGTTGTCATTTTGGCGTAAGTACTGTTGTTGCTCTGAGAACTTTCTTTGATCTGCAATTAAAAAACGAGCGAAGGCCATATACTCTGTTTCGCTGTTCCCATCAAACCCTCGAAAGATACCATAACGATGTTTTATAAGGCGTTCATCCTTAGTTGACCTCTTTAAATCTTCTATAGTTCGATAGAAATCTAGAATATTTAAAACAAATTTCCCTTCCTCTGAAGGCATTTTGTCACAAACCCAATCATCAACCATACCGTAGAAAATTTCATAACCATTCTCTAAAATTTCAATCAATTCTTCGTAATGTGATTTTTCATCTTTGTTTAGAGAAGCTAAGATTCTGTATTGATTTATTAAAAAGAGTCTGTCTTTTTTTGTAAGTTCCATTTTAAACACCACCTTGTAAAATTTTTCTTTTGATATGATGAGCCATACCTACGATATCTGGGTAAATTGTATACTCATCAAGGTTTGCCCACTTTAAGAAGTCCTTAGCTTCTTCTTTAGCTTCACTAGGTAAGATTATCTTTCTATAGCAATTTGACGGTAAGCTTTCAAAACCAGCTTCTGGTATGCCATGAACTGTAAAAACTCCTTTTTGAGCTCTGATTCTATCGCTTTGCTGACCAGGTCGAATTGCTAAGGGTTTCTCAATTTGAACAGGCCTTTTTTCCCAATAAATAGTCTTATATTCAAAAGATTTATCCTCAGGAACATTTATTACATCATCACGCCCACACAAACGGTTTAATTGAATAGGGTCTAAAACAAATAAGGCACTGTTTTCTGCTTCGTTATAGTCATTATGTAAAATAAAGGCTATGGCTACTCCCATAACAGTTGTCCAATCTAAAAGTCTTGTAGGTATCCAATAGTGTTGCATATCAAATAACGTTTCCCAGTCATTTGTTCGCTTTTCAAACAACCTTGAAGCTGTCTTAGTAAACTCTAGAAATAGTTCTTTTTCTTTATTTTCCCAGTCAGTTTCTCTTACTAAACTAGGAACAAGATCCCAAGTTTCATTTGAGTGACCTCTATACCAAACTTCTCGAGGATTTCCTAAATCACTCTCTGCTTGTTTGACTTCAGCTAAGAAGCTGTTCCATGCCGTCATTGCATACCCTCATAATGTATCCTTTTTGAATTTGAGATTTAATCAATTTTAAATGCTAACAAGCATATTGTGAGGAAATAATCCTTGTTTAAAGCAGGATAATTTCCTTTCTTAAATTTATTTTTATATAGCACTACTAAAATACATTTTGTACTTAAATTAGATAGCTGTGCATATATAGAACAACTTCGCGTAAAGCGATAATTATTTCTTTTTAGTGGTTGAAATAAGGAATTTTAAAAATGCCTATATCAATTCGAGACTCAGGGTACTTAATACTAAAAAAAAATCCATTACATGACATTACAAAGTGCTAATTTGGAGGCTAACTTCCTTTAACGAGTACGAGAGAAATTGCTAACTTCGCTATTTCCAATTTCCGTTTTTTGTTTTTTGTTTTTTGTTTTTTGTTTTTATTCTCAAGTGCTTCTACTACTGAAACTTCCCATTCTTTTAAGTATTTAACTCGGTAGTTTGGGTTAATTTTCTTTATTTCTAAATAGCGTTTTAATAGCTGCTTTTCATCGCTATATTTCGAAGTAAAGAACTTCTTTTTTCAAGTTTCATGACTTAAACAGAATCATTAACACTATGACGGTAAACGTCTAAGCTGCGACTTCCATTTGATATTACATCCATAAATAAAAATACAAATGCTCAAAAAATAAAGTGACAAGGTAAAAGCCGATTGAGCATTGATAAACCATAATATCGGCTCGTCACTATCAAAAACGTCCCCTTAACGCTATGAATAATCATATAGCTAATGGCGATTAAGAAATATATCGAATATGTCCATAATGTTGATCTAGAATGCTTTATCGAAAAGTAAATATGAAAGCCAACTGAAGCTAAAATCACATTGGTACATGTAATTGCCATTACAAGATAAAATGTATAAAAATCAGCGTCTGTATTTATATATTGATTAAAAATACAGGTAGCAATTGCTAGCATGATTATAATGAAATTAAACTTGTTTGCTTTTACATTTTTGTAACTCAGTACAAAACAAAATATGTACGCTACAGATAAAACTTGGCAATAAAATGAGCGAGTTCTAGTGTTATCACTTCTTAACTGGTCTAGTTGGATGGCCTCCACCCTGATTAAATAACGTTTCGGCTTCATCAGAAATATTAACGGTGTAATGACTCGACGTTTTTGATTCTTCAGTAACTTGGCTTGCTAATTCAGTAAGCTTCATCGAGTTTTTTTGAATGGTGTGTAGGCTAACATTAGCACTTGAATTGATTTCCATATCAGTTCCTTATTCCCTATGAGTTTTATGACTTTAATGGAATGTTTTAAAAATCACAATGACCTTATTAAATAAAAGTGTATTATAAGTCACATAAATCTCTATAAGGATATAAAGATACATATGTACAAGTTTGTTCTGTTAATTCTAATCATCTTCAGCGCTCCATCATTAGCAGGTTCCAAGTGCCAAACACAGTGGGACTCTCTTAAATTAGTGCAACAACAGTTAAGACACCAAAGCTATGAATGGCTGAGAGATAAAGAACGCCGAAAACATAAGGAATACCAAGCTTGTCGAAAAGGCAAAAATAATAAATCAAGTAGAACTAAAAAACATACGACCAGCAAGCAAAGTACATATACTCAATATAAGCAGTTACCTAGTTATAGGCCTTATCGTTCTACTATTTCTCAAGTAAATGTGACAGGAAGGTTTAAGGGAGATAAGCAACAAGCTTGGCTTGATTATTATCATTCGCCTAAAGGCTGTAAAAGCCCTAAGTCTACCTCAGTATTCTCTCAATGTTTACGACATAGAGATAGTGAAGCTAAAAAGTTTGAGCAAGTATGGCTAGAGCAAAAATCAGCCCCGCCTTCAATTACTTTAGAGCCCTATTAAATCATAAAAACGACCAAAATCACTTTACTGTAATGGTCAATGTTAACTTTCTGGTCATTTAAATACCTTTAAGGTTTTGCGTATTCTAGGCTATAAATATTTCCAGTTTCATTAGACCACGACACTTTTTGGTTTCACCATAATCAGTTAATACTTTATGACAAAAAAACCGCAAAATTGCGGTTTTTTCCCAAAGCTCACGTAAATACGGCTTTATAATTCGCGTTTGGTAAGTACTACAAGTGAATACAATGGCTAACTTTAGTTAAATAAATGGTTTACGAATTTATCTAACAACTTCAATCACAACTTTAGCAACCGCACCATCCCAGTTGTATGCCTGGCGAGTTAAATCGGCTTCTCCATGAATAGCTGGGCTTGGGTAAATATAACCCTCACCGGCATCTTCAGGAGAAAACGGTACGCCACCACAATGAGGCCCAGGAATATTGCCACAATACTCATCGTTAGTTTCAGTACCGCCATCGTAGGCTCTTAGAAAGTACGTCACTTTACCTCTTTTGGGTAACTTTTTACCTAACAATGCAACCATAGCGTCATTAGTTGGCAGTAACATTGCTGCAATACTAATTCTTCCGTAACGACGATGTCCGTTAAGCATTAATTCAACACTTGCGCCTGGCGCCAATAACCCCTCAGAGTTCGTGGTTGAAAATACACTTTCAGAATCATCTAGCATTGTTTTCAGCACCGAAATATCACCACCTTCGGCAATACGAGATACTGCTTCAGACGCAGGCTCTCCGATGGCAAAAAATTGTGTATTGCGATTATGTGTGGCAGCTAGTAAAGGAGTAAACGACACACCTTTAGTGATATTAGTAATAGTAACTTTATACTGTTTTTTTGCATGGTAGTAACCATATTGATTTGCAGTTGTGCTCAATGAAATGAATGAGCCTAGTACCAACAACAGCACCGATATTTTCAATTTCATAACATAGCTCCTTTCAGGCTAATAATTAGTCTTTATATGTAGAGTAGATTGCATTTTTTTGTTTTTCATAAGTGAGTGTATTTAGCACTTATCACGGTTAATTCACGCGGAGTTAACAAAAGCATCACGAATTTATAAAACTTTATGAAATTGGCTTTCGAATACAAAGTGAAAATGTAGAAATGAATTGTCGCAAAGTAAAGATGGACGCTTAGTTACGCTAGAGTCACATTTGTATAGTTATTACTATGACCATATAAAACGTATAAAAATCAGCATCAGCTTTATATGCTGATTGAAAATAAGGTGGCTAAAATTACAATCACATTCGATCTATTTGCTTTCAAATTTCTGGAACTTATGCATAACTCAAGGCAAAACAAGTCACATATTTCGCAAAAAATAGGCATTTTTCTCGAACGAACAACTGAGTTGTATTTATCAAAATAAACTAAAGTTCAAAGCATTAATCTAAACTTTCAAAATACTCTCTAATCGCTTTTTCTGACTTGCCAACGGCGATAACTGCCGCGCGTAGGTCACCTTCGTTGCAGCCAAAGGATTTACACCAATTGGCAATTTCTTTTGGGTCATCTATATCAACTTGTTGGTTATCTTCAGGACTTCTGCGTGTTTTATCATCTGACATGCTTACACTCCCATTAAACGAAGCTACTTCACGTTAATTATTACAACCATTTTTCGCACAACTAACCGGTTGTGATGAGAATATCCAGTGGTCAGATTGGCTTTTGGTATTAGTACCACAACCTGTTGTGCCATCTTTCTTTCCTTTATGGACAATGCCGCTAGGTAAGTGTTTCAGCTTCATGATTAATTCCTACAACTTTTGAGCTTTTAGCCAAAATAAAAACTATAGCTAGTTTGGCTAAAAAAGAACATTACACGACATTACACAGATATTACCGTTGATAATATTAAGGAATTTATTGCTAATAATGAGGACGTTAAATCTGACTTGGTATTACAAATTTTGGCAAAGATAAAATTGTTTTATCAAATTAAAAATTCCGTTAAAGAATAAAAATAAGCAATTGTTAAATGATAATTTTATTTGCCGAATAAAAGCTGAAATTTAGTTTTTTAAACGGTTATTAATCACGTGTAATTGTCTGTCATGGCGCGAGCTAGCGGCACGTTTTAACTTTCTGTTCGTATTAAGTGAGCTCATACCGAGCCTCACGAAAATGAATAGGAAGTCCCCCATGAAAACATATTTAAAAGCACTTACTTTGTTATTAGTTTTATCTGGCAGCGCTTATTTACCTAACGTGTATGCTGAAAATTCAACAGCAATGTTAATTACCATTGCTGAAACCTCGCCAGCATTAATGGAACGATTAGACACTATTGCGCTAACGGATGCCGCGCTACTTAATGATTTATTAATCATGGCTGATTCTGACCCTGCTCAGCTTGAGCGACTGCTTGATTTACATGCAGCAGACCCAGCAACTTTTCAGCAATTACTCGGCATTGTTGCAGCAGAAAATAGTGACGAAGGAAATGCATCATTATTGGGAACAATTAGTGATGGCGGTATTATTAGGAACTAGCGTTTAGTTTAAATGCACAACGAGAAGCATTGTCGTATTGCTGCATTAGCTGACGAAATAGCTTCTCTTCACATAAGCTATCAAACCAAGGAAGGTTAAAAAACACTACGCCGATGTTATTTTCTAATGCTAGTTTTGCATAATGAATAGCAGACGTTTTTTCATTCAGCAGACTATAAACTACGGTAGAGGCGTAAGATACTTCATTATTTTTTGGCGCTAAAAGCTGAGCTTTATTTAGCGTTTCTATCGCAAGGCTTTGTTGATTTAACTGCCCGTACGCCTGCGCTAAGTTAGTGAGGTATTTCACCTCATTTTTGCCTATTAAAATGTCGATAACTTCTTGGTAATGAGATTTAGCTAACTCTTTGTCACCAACTATCATTTCGATATCGGCCAAATTTAGTAAGTTAAATGGCTGCTTAGGGTTAATTGCTAGCGCTTTTTGAGCAAATTCCAAAGACTTATCGTATTGTTTGTTAAATGCGTAGGCCAAGCTTAGGTTGGTTAAGTCTCTACTTGAATTTCGACGTTGAACAAGCTTTTTATATTTATCAATAGCTAAACTTAACCGTCCTTGCAACAGCCAAATATTGGCTTGCAATTGATTGGCACCATGATGATTGGGAACCGTTTCTAGCATTTTATTTAATGCGCTTTCGGCTTCAGCTAAATTACCTAAGCGCCAATAACTGAAGGCAGTATTATAAAGTAAATTAGTACTAGGTCGCAGGTTAAAAGCACGTTCATAAGACAGTGCAGCTTGTTCATATTGCCCGTTACCGAAAAACATGTAAGCTTCAAGTTCTAAAATAGTTAAGGCGTCAGCGCCGCGATTTTTCGCCTCAATAATTTGCTTGTTAGCTAAATCAGTTTCCCCCATATCTGAGGCCAGCCAGAAACGATCAACTGCTTCATAAGTACTGTATTTATATTCTGGCGGTGCATTGTTGAGTACAGTGTTTAAGCGCTTAAAATAACCTTGATCTTTCGAGTCTAAATATAAATTAAGTGCCGTATCGCGATATAAGCTGTATGCGGCATATAAATACGGCGAACTCGTTAAAATAACAGCGAGTTTAGTTAAGCTTGCATCGCTGTAATTGCCATGATGGTGTATTTCATTATAAAGCTTAATGTAACGTCGGTAGTCATCTTTATTTATTGGCCGCTGTACTAACCCTGCCTGATTAACTTCTGGGTGTTCTGGGTATAACGCGGCAAATTGCGTTTGGCTTGTGCTATAAATTCCATTAAAATTTTCGACAGGTGTTAACCAACTTTTCTCTGCTTTTACCACTAACTTGTTATTGCTCTCGGCATTAGTCACCAAACGAGAAAAGCTAACTTTACAACGGGTATTATCACACTTAAGCGATGTTGAAAGGATATCGCTAGCCCCTAACGCTTGCTGTAATTTAGTCAAATCATTTGGGTAAGCTTTAATAATGGCATTGGTTTCTCGTTGCGATATTAAGTACATATTTTTGGTGTTAACTACTGCTTGTCGTATCGCATCTTCAACGGCTGATAATACTAAGCTTTGCTGCATGGGTGCTATAAGCGAGTTTTCAGTAATTGTTGGCCTTAAAACAACTACGTGCTTAGTTTCAACGCTAGGTTTTTGGTAGAACCAAAACGTTGCTATTATGGCGAAAATCAACGCAGCAATGTTTACAGCATATTTAAATAATTTAGCTTTAGGTTTAGCTGTACTTTTTATCTCTGTATTAGTTTGTCTTGCTTTAGTTTTTCCTGCTTTGGCTTTTCCTGCTTTAGCTTTTTCTGCGTCAGTTTCAATACCAACAATTACTGACTTTTCAGCAGCTAATTGTGAAATAGGTACTGTGTGTTCTTCAGCTAATTGCGCTTGTTGCATCGCCTGTTGAATATGCTTTAAGCGGTGTTCAATTTCACTTGCCGTTAATGTGCGTTCCTCTAAAGGTTTAATTAACATTGCCATTAGCAAGTCTGTTAACGAACTTGGTGCATCAAGTAATAGTTTTTTTGCATGTTCGGGTGTCTGTTGGCATATATTTTCAGCCACCTTGGCCGCAGCACCATTGCCAAATGGGTGGCTACCAACAATAAGTTGATAAGCGATAATTCCTAGTGAAAATATATCACTTCGATAATCAAGTGCTTGTTGGTTAATTTGCTCCGGCGACATAAACTGCAAACAGCCATATAAGCGCGGCTGATTATTTTCAATATTGTTATTACTTGTTGTTGCTTGGGCTGAGTTTGTTGTTAAACAAGCAATGCCAAAATCGGTAATTTTTACCTGCCCTTGGTCATCAACTAATATGTTGCTGGGCTTTAAATCACAATGCACAACATTGTTATTATGGGCATGAGCAAGCCCTGCCGACAACTGGCGCAAAAGTGCTAATTTTTGTATTAGTGTTAAATGATTTTCTTGCTGAAATTGCGTTAAAGTTTTACTTTTGAAGTATTCCATAACCAATGAAGCTTGGTTGTTTTCATCAATAATATTATATATTTGAATAATATTATTATGATTAACACGCGCCAATAAACGCGCCTCATTTAACGCAAGGCTTACCTTTTCATCTTGAGGTTGGTCAGTAAGCGTTTTAATCGCAACATAACGCTGTAATTGGTTGTCGTGGGCCAAGTACACTTTGCCCATGCCGCCTTCACCCAATAACTTTTCGCGCGTATATTGAGGAAACTTATCAGCCATGCATTACCGTAAGTGAAACTTTGTCTTGCCCTTGATTGACGATTAGCTCGTTACCTTTGTAAATTCTGTAATAACTGCCGGCAAAGCGTATTTTTTTGCCTTTTCGCTCAATAAGTTCATCGCCGTCACAAGCACCTTTAAATACTTCTCGAAATTGCTTTTTGGCGCGGCAAACTTGCGTATTGAAAAGTGTAATATCGTAACCTAGCTCTTTAGCAATAATTTCTGGCAATATCCAACCTTGGCTGTCTGCTTCTAAGCCTTTTCTGGCATCGGTATCTTTATGTCTAGCCAAGCTTAGTGTTAAGTAGTGATGTGCTTTATCTGACAAAGACAGCTTTTCTTCGTCAGTTATTAAGTTTAGCTCTGTCGTTTCTTCATCACGACTTAAATTAAAACGATATTTTATTTGGCTCGCAAGTAGCTTTGGCGTAGCAAGCGGTAAGGTTTTTTCACTTTCGTTATTCAGTTTAAGCTGCCAACTTTTGTTATCAAAAAACAATTTATCAAAATTTTCTACCGGATACGCACGGCCATCGCTATCAATTAGGTGTTCTTTGTACCATTGTCCTTTACTGTGGACATAAAACAAGGCTATTTCTGCTTGTTCTTCTGACGGCAATATATTGAAGTCTGAAAGTATTATTGGACTATTTGCTGAGGTGTTTCCTGATGACTCAACCGCAAGTAGCATATTTTCTGGGCCGGTTAAATCTTTCACCAATAAACCATGAGCATTGGCTTGCCCGAAGAAAACATTGTCGTCAACTTGGAGTTTGTGTGGTTGGTCTTTTAGTAACTTATAGCTGTTTACCCAAGTGCCATTTGTACTTAGGTCGCGAATAAACCATTGTTTATCTTTCCATTCAATGATGGCATGCGTTCTCGATATTTCAGGAGAATTAATCACCATGTCAACATTGGTGTTAGAACGGCCAATACAATGATATGCATTTAAATAGCTTAATGCTTGTTGTTGATTTTCAAAGTTTAAAATTGCTGCCATATAATTATTCTTGGTTCGCTTTCGCCGCTATTTTACCATAATAATGCATTAGAAAATTAATTGCATATAAATGAAAATAGCTCGCTATTGTGTATGATAAATATCATTAAAATATTCTATTTCACATATTTTAAAGCTTATTACTAAGAATACACGCATCTTACTGTTACTGCTTTGTAATGCACACATTTGTTCAATAATAATTGCGAAAACCTATTTAAAATATTTGTATGGCGAAAAAATAAAGGCGCTAAATAGCGCCTTTATTTTAAAACTACTGAGCAATTTAACTTGTTACGCCAACTTTAAAGTAGCCAATTTGCTCTTTTAAATTGTAGGCTAATGCGTCAAGCGTAAGGGCAACGTTATTGTTTTTTTCTAATGAATTGGTTGAAGAATCTGCCATATCAGCAACACTTTTCATACCTTCGTAGAGTTCATCAATAGCCACTATTTGTTCTTTTGATGCTTCTACAACTTGCCGTACATTTAGCAAGGAATTGTTCGCTTGGTTTTCAATTTCTTTAAGTAGCTCAGCTGAGTCAACACCTAAGGCGAGTCCTTTCTCAATTTTAGGTAATGTTGATTCCATAGCTACTACTGAACCAGCCGTTTCTTTGGTAATTTCGGTTAGCATGGCTTCAATTTCTGAGGTGGCAGAGCCAGTACTTTGCGCTAAGGTTCTTACTTCATCTGCAACAACAGCAAAGCCTCGACCTGATTCTCCGGCCCTAGCTGCTTCAATAGCCGCGTTCAGCGCTAACAAGTTCGTTTGGTCAGATATGCCGCTAATCACAGAAATAATGCCACTAATATCTTTAGTGCGCTGCTCAAGCTTTTGCAGTTTTTCTAATGCGCTGCTAACAGTGGTTAATACCTTTTCAATTTCTTCGGCTGTGGCATTAACCGATTGGCTGCCTGATGTACAAGAGCTTAACGTTTTTGATGAATTTTCTTCGGTTTGCACTAATAATTCCGACACTGTGTAGGTTTTATCACGCATGTCGTTTAAATTATCAGTAGCGAGTGCAGTGTATTCACGTTGTTGCTGCACTAAAGCAAGCACGTCAGCAGAGCCCGTTGAAACAATATCTATTTGGCCATTAATTTCTTTTGATGCGTCGGCGATATTTGTTACCGTTGAGCTTAATTGATTTTGAGTTTTCTTTAACGAGAACAACACGCTGTTTTCATAACGCACTTCTATACTTTGCGTTAAGTCACCTTCGGCAACTTTTGATAATAAGCTGGCTACTTCGCTTGGCTCACCATCAAGTGAAATTCTCAAACCTTTGGCAATACGGTAAACAATAAAACCGCTGATCAAAAATGCAATGCCCGTTAGCACTAACATAACACCTTCAAAACTTGCTGCAGTTTCTCGTACCATTTTTGTTGCTTGCTGATTTTCAACTTCTTGATAGTCAATAAATTGATTAATTGCCGCCAGCCATTCAACAAAAGCAGGCCTAACGGAGTTCAATAGTAGCTGCTCAGCCTGTTGCTTATCACCTTGTTGCATTTTGTTGATAACTTGCTTAACCAAAGGCATGGTTTTACTTTCAATACGTTTAATTAAAGTAAGAATATTTTCTTCACTTGAAGACGAGCCTTCAACCATTAATTGGTCAAGCGGTACGCGTGATTCATTATAAAAAACTTCTAAACGGGAAATATCTTTTAAGGTACGCTGCAGCTCACTATTTTCTTGCAGTAACACCACATCACGAATCGCGATTGCTCTGTCGTGCACACTACCACGAAAATTTATCGCGTAGCGTTGTTTAACTGAGTTAATATCGGTGATAACTGTCATCGATTTATCAATGGCATTTACGCTATTAATACCAACAATAGTGATAACAATCATCATCATAATTACCGCACCAAAGCCAATGAGTAATCGAGTTTGCACTGTCGCGCGAGTAAAAAAACTTAACATAGTAAATAGCCTATAAAAGATATTGTAAATACAACATTGTCAGTAATAGACCATAACTAGTGCTATTGAATTTCAAATATTTATGTAAATAGTTTAATAGGCAAGAAAGGCGTTTTCGATGAAGAAAATTAGGCTTGTTTAATCAAGAATTCAATTACATCATCCATATCAAGATCAAAATCAGAAGCTTTAACTCCTTTAACAATATAATCATCACTGTTTGAAAGGTCTAACTCTTCTGTTTCTTGATAGTCATTTTCTTCACAATTGAAAAATAAGCGCACGCCAGGTCGTAGGGAATCGGATTTGTTTCTACGTTCAACTATAGCTACTTTATTTGAGCTTAATTGCACCAAAGAGCCTACAGGGTATGCTCCTATCGCTTTGATAAACTCTTCAACAAGTTCAATATCAAGATGGTTATGATTATTCGCCAAGTTACGTAAAATGATAAATGCTTTGTAGTGGCAAGAACCCTTTTTGTAGCACCTATCACTCGTTAATGCATCGAAGATATCGCAAATGCTCATCATGCGGCAATATTTACTAATTTTGTCGGCTTTAAGTTTAAACGGGTAACCATTTCCATCAAGTTTTTCATGATGATAAGCAGCTACTTCGTAGCTTAACTGACTTATACCTTTGGTCTGCTTAATTATATCGGCAGAATGATTTGCGTGAGTTTTCATAATGAAAAACTCATCGTCCGTCAGTTTACCAGGCTTATCAAGTATCCCGTCGGGCACCATGACTTTACCGACATCATGTAAAAAGGCACCTAATGTCATTTGATATACCGTTGCTTTATCAATTTTCAAATAACTTGCAAATATCGATAAATAAACAGACACCGCAGTTGAATGCTCAAGTAAGTATTCACTTTTATTACGTATACTAACCAAACAAGATAAAGAATCTATATTATTAAAAATAGAATCAACCGAACTGCTTGTAACATCAATGATTGGCTCTAGGTCAATATCACATCCGTTCCTTACATCACTAAATGTTTTATTAAGCACCAATTTAGATTTTGTAATTACTTCTTTAACTGACTTTAAGTTTTCGGGTGTTAATTCATTTGTGGATAGTGGTGTTGAGGCTTTATCAATAGTCTCAGGTGTGTTTTTAAGTTCCGCTGCAATAGTTTTTTCGTCATCAATCAGTACTGTTTTAACCCCCTTGTCCGCAAGGTTATCAATTACAGCAGTACTTTTAATGTGACTAGCAGACTTCAATTTAAAATTATCATTTTGCTGCTTTATTTCAACAACATAATGACCAACTTTCAGTGAGGATAGCTTTGTTTCTACAATCATATAATTTACATCACCCCTTTTGAATAAAGTTGTTTATATAAAAACATATGTATATTTATAACATTTATCAAATATAAAACCATACTTATTGATATCGGTCATACTTTCTTTTTTGTAGATATTATTGTTTCTAAATAAATGACTTTCTGCGCTAAGTTGAAGTAAAAGGTATAAAGATTAAATTTGGCATAAATGAGCAGCATCTGTTTCGCTATAAATAAACTACGGGTTATAAAAAAACCGCATAATTGCGGTTTTTTTATTTATTTATGCATTTATGCATTTATGAAACTATCGCTTGAGATTAATCGTCTTGATCATTAACAATTCTGTGCAAGTGATTAGTAGTATTTTTTTCGTGTGATTGATTCCATTCATCTAACAACAACTGATACTCAGCCACTTCTTGTGGTGTCGCCCTTTGACTGACTGCTTTATCTGTAAGAAAACTAAAACGATCTAACTTTGAATTGTGCATATTAAGCCCTCCTTGCTTATGTACAACTAACTATGAAACAAAATAGAGATTTTTCAAATAAAAAATGTAACAAGGTAAGTGTTTAATAAGCATTCCCCCATCAAACAACCTCCTGCTAACTGGCTATTATTCCAAGTGTTTTTTGAGCCTAACGAATAAGTAATAGCTCTTGCTAAAAAGTTTCACCAACCTTAAAACTGTAAACTTTTAGTTACATTAAACTTTACATATTAATTAGAACTCTACGTAGTAATTTCTCTGCAAAACCAAAGCGTAGCTAGCATTGCTAATGGAGCCTTCTATCAATACAGAATAAATACTTCGAACTCTAACTAATTAGCTCTGCGTTCTGGTAGAATGCGCCGCAAATTAATAAATGTATTTACTTAACTGGATTTCATGAAAGAATTTATGGCTTAACATTGGTATACCGTTACACTAAAATAGTTGCGGGTAAAGATGGCTGATCTGTTCACAATAATTTAAGTAAAAGATTACTGCTCCCAGAATGAATCCCCTTACTAGTTCCCAAAACCAACTTTAATAATATCACCTTGCGGCCCTGACATTTCACGCATGAAATATAACGCTTCTTCCCCGTCTGAACTAATATCAGAAAATTGTGACTTCGTTGGAAGCGAAATAATAGATGAAATACTCCCATTTAACATATTAACTTTCTGAACCTTATAGCCTCTATCCACACGCGATGCAATATACAGGTTATTATGTTTTATCAAAGCCTCGCCAATATTTAAGCCCTCTATAGAGTCAAGCGAAGTAAAGTTCAAAAGTTCTCCAGTTTCATTCAATGTTTTAAGGCCGAGATTCGTATAGTCGGCAAATGTAATAGAGTTAGTCACATTATTTTCATGTACAAACAAACCACCATTTTTTGCAATTGGTTTAGCTTTAGTCAAGTCTCTAGAGACTTCAAATAAGTTAATATTATCCGAGTATTCACTTAAATAAAGTATCTGTTTATTTACAGACCAACTTAAAGGGAATCTCAAGTTATCGGTTTTAATGTTGCTTTCTCGTGCTTTGCTCGTTAAATCGAAAACAGTTAAGTAGTTACTGTCCCGCTCATAAGATATTGCAACTAATTGGTTATCTAGTGAGATCACTGGTGGGTGCATTTTCACAGCGTTTAAATGGGTTATTTGTTCGGCAATACTGGTATTAAGCTTATAGAGCCATAAATCATATCCACCACCACGATTCGACACAAATAAGATACTATTTTGGTCATCTATAAACTTTGGGTAAAGCTCATTATATGGAGTGTTTATTGTTTCCATTGATAACGACTTCCCTTCCTTAAAAAGATAAATATCAGTATCAAATTGATAGGTTGAATAGAACAGGTTGCCTTGATGCAGCTTAGCCTGAACGATCTTCTGACCACCTGCAGAGGAGAGCAGTAACCTTTGCTCATTATTCTCTAAATTAATTTTCCATATACCACTAGCTGATTTATTTTCTCCTGTGACCAACAAATTATGCTCATCAATCACATCAATATGGCTCACTCGCGTGAAATTACTTTGTATCTCTTGTATTTTGTTAGAGCCAACTTCAAGCCACATTAACTGGCCATTTTGACCAGAAATAAACATACGCTTTTCACTTAAACTAACCTCAAAAAATGAAATATTAGCCGGTAATAGAGAGCTTTTTTCTGACAAGTTATTAATGTTTCCAGTCACTAAGTCTATCGACTTTAAGTAGGTTAGAGGTTGCCCCCTTAAATTATGCTCCTCTGTAAAATAAAGTTTTTGCTTAGTTTTACTAACCCAATAAATAAAGCTTAATGATGTGTATAAATCGTCTTTTTTGCCCGCCAAATTTTGCCGCGTAATTGCATAATCATTTTGGCGTGCCTGAATATAAAGAAATGTATCCTCATTTAACCACTTTGGAGAGCGCTTTCGCGATTGACTGTCAGTAAGTTGTTTTGGCTTTTCTTGATCTTTACCTGTAAAAAACAACTGGCTACTATTGTTTGTAGTGTGCACATATATCAGTTTGTTGGTTTTTGGGTTAACGTTGAAGTGTCGCTCTAAACCAGCTTTACTTGTGACAGAAGAAACGTCTGATATATCGCCAGCATTTAGCTCATCCTTGCTTAATAAAAAAATCATCAATAAGGAAATTAAAGCTAAGGCAAAAATAAGTAATGCTATTGAGCTATATTTTCTATGTTTTACTTGCGCTTTAAAAAATTTTGGAGCAATAAGTAATCTATAACCCTTCGTAGGGATTGTCTCTATAAACTTTGGCTTTTTAGCATCATCACCTAAGACATTTCGAAGGTTAAAAATCAACCTAGCTACAGCTTCATCGCCTACTACGACCTCCCGCCATAAACTAGCCATAATTTCATCTTTCGAGACAACTCGCTCAGAATTTTTTGCAAGGTAACACATAAGCAACATAGTTTGAGGCTTAATACGTTTCTCTTGCTCATTGATAGTGACAGAGTTGCATTCTGGGTCAAATTTTACACGCCCAATACTAAAACTTTCTTTCAAAATTATGCACTCTAACCTGTTGTTATTAATAGAAATAAAAAAAGAATAAAAAAAACACTTTATAAGAATAGCGTTAAATCATACTCCATATCAAATTGATTGAAAACTAACTTGGAGATTACAATGAAAATTAGATCATTTCTAATATCAATTACTATTTTTGCCAGCCTTCCTACCGCAGCCTTGAGTCAGGATAACGTTTTAACACTTGAAATTATTGGTAAGGGTGAGATAAAAATTGAATCAAACGAAACCAGTTGCCTTGAAACATGCCAGCAGCCTATTGCAAATAACTCTGTTGTCTCATTAAGCTTTGAAGAAACCTCAGGATATAAATTTAGTAAATGGGGGCAAGATAGTTGTGATTCAGGTGAAGGGGTATTATTAAACCCGGATAAACAGACGCTAATCACCCAAGAGTTTCGCCCAAAGGAAGTTGCCTTTGCCGATTTTAACAGCGATGGCTTGCAAGATATGGCGACAATTTCTTTGTTTAGTAGTCAATTAACTGTGAATATTTCCCAAGGTGATGGGCAATACCAGCAACCTCAAACATTTTCGGATTCCGATTACTCAAGCTCAATGGCAATTGTTGACTGGGAAGGAGATAATGACATCGATATTTTTGTAGTAGATTATCACTCTAATGTTATTTTTCCATATATGAACGATGGTAATGGAACCTTCACATTAGCTGATGTGATAGAGATAGGCAATGAACGTCCGTATTCTTTAGCGATAGCCGATATTAATCAGGACGGCTTGAATGATTTATTACTTGGGAGTTTTAATGCAAATATATTATCTGACAGTTTACGAGGCATTGTGGGCTCCATCACAAAACCCACCTTAAAATGGTATGTTAACCAAGGAAATAATCAATTTTCCCTTTACCAAGATATTCCAACTGAGGGGGCGTTTTTCAAGCTGGCAGTTGGAAAAATAAGCGGAAGCAGTCAATTGGATATAGTGGGTACGGCAATTAATTTGAACAAAGTGCTCACCTATAGCTTAACGACCGAGGGTTATACTGAATCTTCCCTTTTCGTTGACAATTATGTTTACGGTTTGGCACTCGGAGACATTGATCAAAATGGTAAAACAGATATTTTGGTCACTTCCTATTATGGGCAAGCTGTAAGTCTGTTAACTCAGAATAATGGCGGCGGCTTTGCTTCGAGCACAGTTTATCAATCTGACGATGGGCTAACTTCAGTTGCATTAACAGATATTGACTCAAATGGCATAGACGACGTTGTTTGGGGCGAGTTTGACAATAGAGTTATCAACTGGCTTTCAGCAGATAGTTTGACAAAGTGTATGATTAACATGAACTCGGATAGAACTGTGCAAGCTGAATTTATTGAAACTGCTTCTGACAATACTGAAAACAGTAATAGCGCTCCCCAATTAGAGTCTTCCAAAGATAATTCTTCATCTGGAGGTAGCTTCGGTTTGTTAGGCTTTTTTGCTTTGGCAATTTATAGCTTTAGAAAAAGCCAAAATTAAAATTTAGCCTTAAAACGAGTTATTTAAATAGCTCGTTTTAAGCAATAATCCAACTAGCACTTTGAATGATTTTAATTTAACGCTAAACAACAACTTTAATTAAGATTTTACTTCAAGTAGCGCTAACGCTTTAAAATACGTAGATACATAGCTATTTTATTAGTTATCAACTCCTTCTTCATAGATAAAGCACTCTTTACTCATTGAATACTTCACACAAATTTTACGGTTAACGATATTAAGCTCTGCGATTGATTCCATTCATCTAACAACAACTGATACTCAGCCATTTCTTGTGGTGTCGCCCTTTGACTGACTGCTTTATCTGTAAGAAAACTAAAACGATCTAACTTTGAATTGTGCATATTAAGCCCTCCTTGCTTATGTACAACTAACTATGAAACAAAATAGAGATTTTTCAAATAAAAAATGTAACAAGGTAAGTGTTTAATAAGCATTCCCCCATCAAACAACCTCCTGCTAACTGGCTATTATTCAAAGTGTTTTTTGAGTCTAACTAATAAGTAATAGCTCTTGCTAAAAAGTTTCACCCCCTTAAAACCGTAAACTATTGGTTACATCAAACTTTACATATTAATTAGAACTCTACGTAGTAATTTTTCTGCAAAAGCAAAGCGTAGCTAGCATTTCTAATGGAGCCTTCTATCAATACAGAATAAATACTTCGAACTCTAACTAATTAACTCTGCATTCTGGTAGAATGCGCCGCATATTAATAAATGTATTTACTTTACTGGATTTCATGAAAGAATTTATCATCATCGGCGCAGGACAATCTGGGCTATCAATCGCTTATAATTTATCCAAAGAAAATAAAGATTATCTGATTTTAGATGCTAATGAACATGTTGGAGCACCTTGGCTCAAGCGTTGGGATTCTTTAAAGTTATTTACCCCGACAGAATACAATCATCTTCCAGGGATGAAGTTTCCGTTTCCTAAAGGTTATTACCCTAATAAATATGAAGTAGCTGATTATTTAAAAAGTTATGTTGAGAAGTTCTCAATTCCCATTGAGTTCAATAAAAAAGTAACTTCAATTAAGAAAGTTAATGGCATTTTTGAAATAAGCAGTGCAACGGGAAATTATCAGGCTAAGCAAGTTATTATTGCAACAGGCCCTTTCCATACACCTTTTACACCACCTTGCCACGCTGACATTGCTGATAATATTACCCAAATGCATAGCGAACACTATAAAAGCCCAGCCCAACTGCAAGAAGGTGATTGCTTAGTAGTAGGTGCTGGTGATTCTGGCGTACAAATTTTATCAGAAATAGCTGAAACTGGCCGTACCGCTTACTTTTCAGGAACCGATAAAATCACCGCGATTCCACAGTCATTTTTAGGGAAAACGTTGTGGTGGTGGTTTACCAAAATTGGCTTCTTATCTGTTACTCGTGACAGCAAAATAGGCAAATGGCTAAGTAAAGGCGTGCAGCCTGTTATTGGTACCGATGTAAAATCACTATTGGCAAAAAAGAATGTTATTCATGTTGGTAGAACCTTGTCTGCAGATCAAACAAGTATAAAATTTCAAAAAGGTAGCATCGACAGTATTAAAAATATTGTGTGGGCTACAGGGTTTAAACCAAACTTCTTTTGGATTGAAAACATCACCTTTGATGAAATGAACTACCCAAGTAATCATCGCGGAGTAAGTAGTGATGTTGATGGGTTATATTTTATTGGCCTACCTTGGTTATACACTAGAGGTTCGGCAACGTTAGGCGGTGTTTGGAAAGATGCTGAATATTTGATGAACTATATTCAGAGCAAAAATAAAGAGAATGTCGTTATTAATAACGTGGTTGATTTAGAAAAAGCATACTAGCTTTGCCAATAGAGTTAGTTATTTTAAAACAAGAGTGACTGTTATTTTGACCACCACTCTTGTTTTAATAAATTTCTCTTACGCTACGCGATGTAAAGCACAAACTTTATTGCCAGATGGATCTCGAAGGTAAGCAAGATATAAACTTCCAATAGTACCTTCGCGTACACCTGGTGCATCTTCACATGCAACGCCCCCATTTGCCGTACCAGCAGCATGCCATGCATTCGCTTGTTCTGGAGATGTTGCAGCAAAACCTATGGTGCTGCCATTGCCATTGCAAGCTTCTTCACCATTAATAGGTTTGCTTAAAGCAAAAATACCGGTATCAGTAAAATAGAAACAACGGCCTTTTTCGTCCATTACACCTGGCTTGTGTCCTAGTTCACCTAAAATGGCATCATAAAATACTTTCGATGCCTGTACGTCGTTCGCGCCAATCATGATATGACTAAACATTTAACTTTCCTTTTAATTTAAGAATCATACAAAAAAGAACTAACCGATAAACCAGCTGTCAGCTCTAGTGAAAAACATACCAATTAGCATGCCCGATAAACAATGAATAACACAATAACAATTTGTACTAAATTAGGAGATTAAAATATTTTGAATGTGCTAGCCCTCCTAAATATTTAGCATAATTACAAAACCGTATATTTCACCGCTCACTTAATAACCAAAAACACCATAAATTTGATTAATTCGACTTTTTACTCTAATAATTCAACATTTATCTTGCAAATGATAATCACTCTCATTAACATTCCCCTTACAAAAATGCTCGCTGCATTTCACCTTGGAACAATAGTTAATAATTTGGAGATTAACATGAAGTACTCACCGCTGTTTTTAGCACTTTCTATGGCCATGCCACTAGCCCATGCTAACAGCAATTCGATAGAGGTTATCGAAGTTACCGGCAGTTATTTTAATGATTACAAAGTAGATGAAGCTAAAGGTGCTATGCGTACTGATGCCTCATTACTTGAGACTGCGCAATCAGTGACGGTAATTCCAAGAACGATTGTTGAAGAACAATTGGCGACAACTTTAGGTGAAGTACTAACTAACGACGCTAGCCTTTCAGCGGGTTCAAAACAGCGTAACCGTGAAGTTTTTAACCTAAGAGGCTTTGAATTAAGCTCATCAAACGGTTATTTACGTGACGGACATCAGCATTGGTCGCATTACCAACAGCCAATTGAAACATTAGAAAGCGTGGAAGTCATTAAAGGTCCTTCTAGTATTTTATATGGTCAATCAGGCCCTGGTGGCTTAGTTAATATGGTAACTAAGAAGCCAACAGCAAGAACATTGTTTAATATTGGCGCAGATACTGACCAAGAAGGTTCAACTCGTTTCACTTTAGACGCGGGTGGTGCATTAAACGATGAAGAGTCACTTAGATATCGTGCCAATTTAGTTAAGCAAGATGTTACTTATCAACGTGAATATCAAAATGGTGACCAACGTGAACGTGATCGTTTTCTAGGTGCTTTAGTTGTTGATTATGATGTATCAGATGATCTTTCTCTGCGAGTACATTATGACTACACCAATGATAAAGCTGGTTTGGATACTGGCGGTTGGTTAAATGAAGACGGCGATTTAATTGGCGACCGTAAAACTATTCGTGACATGTCTTGGGCATTCACTGACATTGATGTGGAAAACTACGGCGCAGATATTAATTACAATATTAATGATAATTGGCAAGTAGCTATTGGTTATAACAAGCAAACATTTGAACGTCAGCGCTTTGAGTCTGCCGCTAAAAAACCATCTGGCTTTAACGAAGGTGATGAGTACACATCAAACCCATATGATCGTTTTGATGATTGGCAGTTCACCACTAAATTCATTGACTTTACTGGCGAATTCGAATTCGCAGGTGTTGAACATCAACTATTAATCGGCGCAAACTCTCTCGATTATTACTACGGTCAACTAAAAGTTAAAGCTTCATCAGTGACTTATTCTGCAGGTCAAAACGAGCCAGTTAAACCTGATATTGACTATAGAGATGACGATACGCTATATACCAGCGAATATGACTACTACGGTGTTTACTTGCAAGATTTAGTGACTTTAAATGATTACTGGCAAGTATCTTTTGGTGGCCGTTACGACAAACAAAATAAAGAAAATGCCGATAGTGAATCATTTTCACCTAAGTTTGGTGTGCTTTATCACCCTTCAGAGCAAGCAACAATTTATTACAGCTACACCGAAGGTTTTGAACCACAAAGAAGTGAAACTTTAAACAATGAAGACGATATGAACCATGGCATGAAACTAGATGCAATGGAATCTAAGCAAAGTGAAATTGGTATAAAATGGCAGTTAGTTGATGACAGACTTTTATTAAGTGGTGCTATTTTTGATATCAGTAAAACAGGTAAGTTAATCAGTGAAGATATTGACCACCCTGACTTTGACTCTCGCACAACACAAGCAGGTGAACAACGCCACAAAGGTTTTGAGCTTGGCGCGCAAGGTGCGATAAACGATAAACTATTTATCATGTCTTCATTAATTAATATCGATGCAGAATATGAGAAAGACGAAAACTATCAAGGAAAAACACCTACCGATGTACCTGAATGGTCTGCGGCTTTATGGTCTCGTTATGAACTTACCGATGCGCTAGCTTTTAATGCTGGAGCATTTTATGAAGGTTCACGCTTTGCTGATAGTAGCAATACCATAAAAAAAGATAGCTACACTCGCATTGATGTTGGTGCAACATATCAAATGGATATAGACAACCATGAGCTTAACCTACGCTTTAACATTAATAATTTGCTAGACAAAAAGTACCTTATTGGTGGTGGCACTAGTAGCGTAACAGCAGCCGATGGCATTAGTTTTCGTTTAGCAGCCCAGCTAGCGTTCTAGTCAATAACATAAGGCACTGGCGTGCAATTTTTTTTGCGCGCTGTGCCCTTTTCAAGATCAATTCTATTAATACACATGAAACCACAATTAAATAAGCTAAATAAGTTATAGCAGTAATGAAACCATCAAAAAAAACACTAAACCTAGCACGATTGATACATGTTTATGTTTCTATGGCCTTGCTAACTTTGCTGCTATTTTTCTCAGTTACAGGAATAACACTTAATCACCCTGAGTGGTTTAGAGATCACCAACCGCAAGTTATAGAAATAGAAGCCACCATTGAAAGTGTACAAAAACTCTTTTTAGAAAATGACGAAATTAGTAATCAGCAACAGCAAAAAATCACCACTGAGCTAGAACAGACTTTAGCTATTTCATTAGCCAACGCTAACGTCGAATTAATGTCTGGAGAATTGTTCTATAGCATCAAGCAAGCAGGTGAAAGTGCCAGTGTGTCTGTTGACTTAGCTTCTGGAGAGGTATTTTTTGAACAAACTCATTACGGTTGGTGGGCAGTGCTAAATGACTTACATAAAGGCCGAAACACTAGCAATTTTTGGGGCTGGATCATTGATCTTTCTAGTCTACTTTTTATTATTTTCGCCATTACGGGCTTTATTTTAGCAATGCCACAAAAGCGCTTTCGCAGAACATTACTGCTCAGTATTGGCAGCACTATTTTTGCCTTATTCAGCATTATTTACTTAGCCTAAAGGAACATGATAAACCTGATGAATACATTATTTTCACATCGCGCCATCAAAGTTATTTTATTGATTTTTTTCTTGCTATTGCTATCCGTTTCACAATCATCTCAAGCACATGGAAGCAGTACAGGCACACTAGCAATAAACCTCGAACTTAAACAGCAACAAGGTGAATATCACCCACCTTACGTAGCGGCTTGGCTTGAAAACAACAACAGAAAATCAGTTCGCACACTGCTACTTTGGCGTAAAGAACCTAAATGGTTAAAAGATATTCGCCGCTGGTGGCGGAACGTCGGCAGGAAAGATGCTGAATTAGTTGATGCAATTACCTCAGCAACACATGCTGCTGGTAGTTTCCCACTTTCGTTCAAGCTTACCGATGATGAACAACACGCACTTACCGAAGGTGACTACACCCTTTATATCGAAGTTGTTCGCGAAAAAGGTGGTAGAGCACTACTTCAGCAAAAGTTTTCTTTAAACAATCAAACTCAACAATTCACCTTAAAAGAAACCGCTGAAACTGGCGCAATTACTTTTACTGTTACCCCTTAGGAGCAAAAACATGAATTTAAAAAAAGCAACATTAGTGATGCTAGCCCTTGCCGTTAGTAGCCAAGTTAGCGCACATTCACGCTGGATTTTACCAAGCCATTTCACACTTTCTTCAGAGCGTGGAGAGTGGGTAACATTAGACGCTACAGCGTCAAATGAAGTGTTTAATGTTGATAAAGCACTGAGTATCGACCCATTAAGCATTTTAACGCCATCGGGTAAAAAATCACGTCCTTCTTCAGCATACAAAGCTCATAGAAAATCAGTTGCTGATTATTTTGTCGAAGAAAGTGGTACATATAAAATTACCAATAATTCAACACCTAGTTACTTTTCAACTTACAAAGTAGGTGATAAACGCCACCGTGCTCGCGTAAATAAAATGGAATTAAAATCATTAGTTCCAGCAAACGCAACTAGCCTGCAAACCGCCTATGGCCTTACGCGAATTGAAAGCTACATCACCATGAACAATCCCACTGAGAATTATGCAATTGATGGGAAATTCTTAGAATTATTACCTAAAACACATCCATCAGAAGTGGTAGAAAATGAACCCGCAACTTTCGTATTTACTTACAATGGCAAAGTGCAATCGGGCGTCGAAGTTGAAATCACCCGTGATGGTGCTCGTTACAGAAACAACCCAGAAACATTAACAATGAAAAGTAATAACAAAGGCGAAATTACTTTTACGCCAATGCATGCTGGCCGTTACTTACTGATTGCTGAGCATGAACAAGATGCAAAAAACAAAACACTTGCTGACAAGGAACACGGCGGCGTATTCCTTACCTTTGAAGTACAACTACAATAGAATGTTTCTTTAAAATATAAGTATTTAAGGAAGGGCTACGGTAAAACGTGGCCCTTTTTGTTTATTGTTCATCACATTCATTGTTATGATATCACCTCAACCTTAATTGAGGTTCAAGCTCATTATGAATAAAATTAAAACAGATCTTTCCATTGGTGAAGTGTCAAAACGCAGCGGCGTCACAATTTCTTCAATTCACTTTTATGAGAACAAAGGACTCATTTGTTCGCATCGAAATTCCAGCAATCATCGTCGCTTTTCTCGTGATGTTTTACGAAAAATATCAGTGATAAAAATTGCTCAAAAGTCTGGGGTTCAGCTAAAAGAAATCAAAGAAGCGTTAGCGACTATTCCAGACAATAAAACCGTAACCCTCGAAGATTGGAGCCGACTTTCAAAGCAATGGCACAATCAACTCGATGAACGCATCAACCAACTTATTGCCTTGCGCGATAATCTTGATAGCTGTATTGGTTGTGGTTGTTTATCAATTGACCGTTGCAGATTGGCCAACCCGTATGACACATTAGGCGACTTAGGCCCCGGCCCTCACCTCAAACCAGATGGTGTTGAATACGAAGATGCGTCATCAGAAGGTGATGCGTGTTTAAATAAAAGTAGTTAGAACTCACTATATTAAGCTGAAAAATCGCAGTTTAGTTTTATTGTTAGCATTGTATTTAAAGTCGACATTCAATAATAAAACTTGTTTACGAGCTTAAAAAAGCATTAAATTTTAGTTAGATAGTACAATTGCAACCGCTGGTTGACAAATTAACAACTTGACTTGCTAGTTTGCAACTAACTGATTTCCTAAGATTGCAGCTCAAAAATTAACAAAGGAAAACCCTTATGATATTAGCAGACAAAATTATCAGATTAAGGAAACAGCTGGGCTGGTCACAGGAAGAGCTGGCAGAAAAAATGAATATTTCTCGACAGTCAGTATCTAAATGGGAAAGTACGAATAGCATTCCTGATTTAAATAGAATAATTAAGCTAGCTGAAATTTTTGACGTTTCTACTGACTTTTTATTAAAAGACGAACATGAAGCATTCAACCCTAGCGATGAAAGTAAAGATACTAATATTCTACAGGTGAGTTTAGAGCAGGCAACAAAGTACGTTGAAACTAAAATAGAAGTTTCAAACATAGTTACCAAAGGCGTAATGCTTTGTGTATGTTCTGTAATACCGCTATTTTTCTTTTTAGCAATGGCTGAAACCAGCAAGTTAGGCCTGACTGACGATATCGCAACAGCAATAGGTGTTGTTAGCATTTTGGTCATGGTGTCTATCGCAGTAAGCTTTTTTATAAAAACCAACCAATATGAAAGTGATGCAGAAGTTATAGACAATGAAGAGTTTGAGTTAGCCTATGGCGTGCACAGTGTTTTCAAAGAAAAACTACAAAAATTTAAACCCAGCTACAACAAAAGGCTATCAATCGGTATATTCCTATTCATTGTCAGTTTTGTGCCGCTGATGGTTGTTAGCATGTTTTCTAATGGCAGTGATGTCGTTTTAATGATGTTAATTGTCCTGATCCTCATGATAGCCGCAGGGATTTATATTGTCGCACCGATATCAGCTCAATACGACGCATACAGCAGCATTTTAAAGGATACAGGCGTAGATACAGAAAAAAGTAAGCGCACAAAAAGAGCAGAAAAACTCGCTGCGTTTTACTGGCCTTTACTTGTCACTATATTTCTTGGCTGGAGCTTATGGACAATGAATTGGGCAGTAACTTGGATAATTTGGCCTGTCGGAGCGGTACTTTTTGTAGCTTTAGTCGGGCTAATGGAGCTATTAGAAAAAGAACAGTCTCGGTAACAATATATATTCGCTCCTGCGTATTCATGCGCTCGCGTAATATACTATTCTTGAATATAAAAAACCGAAAAGCTTCACAACTTTTCGGTTTTATTACATGGCTCTACTTAAAGTATTGCTTAAGAAACATTCTTCAAAGGCTGTTTAATTTTAGTATCAGTAGATTCTTTCGCTAAATCATGGGTAGTACAAGCACTACGATTTTCAGCTATCCATAAATAGAACACAGGTAAAACAAACAAGGTAAAGAACGTACCAATTGCCATACCCGCCACTAAAATAATACCAATACTGTTTCGAGCTTCAGCGCCAGCACCTGTTACTAATACCAATGGAAAATGGCCAAGTATCGTAGCGGCTGTGGTCATTAATATTGGTCGTAAACGTGTTGTGGCCGACTCAATAACTGCGTCAAACTTGCACTTACCTTCTTCTTGCAAATGATTAGCAAATTCAACAATCAAAATGCCATTTTTAGCGATTAAGCCAACCAAAGTCACCAAGCCAATTTGCGAATATATGTTGATAGTAGTTAACTCTAAAAATGGCAGTAATAACGCGCCTGATAACGCTAAAGGCACACAACCAAGCAAGATAACTAACGGATCTCGATAGCTATTAAACTGAATTGCCAATACCAAGAAAACAATCATTAACGAAATGCCCATTACGGTAATGAGGCTATTGCCTTCCGTTCTTATTTGTCGCGATTCACCCGCATAATCTAAGTTATAGTTATGCGGCAAAATATTCGCCGCTGCAGTTTCTAACGTTTGTAATGCTTGTTCTTTAGTAACCCCAGGTAAAATACCGCCATAGATTCTAAAAGAATTTTGCTGACCGAATGAACCTAAAGTTCTCGGTACAGTACGATATTTAATTTCAGTAAATGCTGACACCGGAATTAACGCACCTGAAGGTGTTTTCACGGTTAAATCTAATATTTTCTCTGGCTGTGATGTAATGTTATCAGCCACCATCGGAATAACCCGATATGCCTTACCATTAGCATCAAAGCGATTAACATAATTGCTTGAAAGGTAAGTTGATAACTGACTACTCACTAACGACACATTCATGCCTAAATCAGCAATTTTTTCACGGTCTAGCTTTAATTCAATTTGCGGTAAATCGATTTTTAAATCGGTATCAGCATAAAGAAATTGTCCGCTTTGAAACGCAGAGCCGACGAGTTGATCTGCGTAAGATTTCATTTCACTGTATGGCGCTGAAGACTTAACGACTAATTCAACATCAAACTGGCCTGCCGTTGGCAATGGTGACGGCAATATCGGTAACAGATCTAAGCCTTCAGAGTTGGTTAAACGACCATAAACTTCAGGTAACATTTCTTGTATGCTTTTTGTGCGCTTGTCATTACCTTCAAACTCAAGGCCACCAAAACCACCGCTGCTTAAAACAATTTGCCAAAGCTCTTTACTACCTTCGGTTTCAAGTAAAGCATCCGCCACACTTTCAACGTTGTCTTCATTATATTGTAATGAAGCATCTGGTGGTGATTGTACAACGATAAACACACTACTTTGGTCTTCAGTCGGTGCAAGTTCTTTTGCTGACATTAAGTAGAACGGTACAACCAATAATGCAACGATTAACGCAAGAAAGAACAACTGCCCTTGCCAGTGAAAAGTCTTTTGTAGTAATCGACCATAAAAATTTTGCAGGTGTTCAAAAGCGTGATTGACCTTAACGGTTAACTTACCTTCTTTGCCCCCTTCACTCGATACATAAGCACTCATGATAGGTGATAAGGTTACGGCAACAATGCCAGATATAATGACGGCAATTGCTAAGGTAAAGGCAAATTCTTTAAATAGTACGCCTGTTAAACCAGACAAAAAGCCAATAGGTACGTAAACCACAGCAAGTGTTAAGGTCATGGAAATTATAGGGACTAATAGCTGTCGAGAGCTCATTAATGCTGCTTGCAAACGAGGAACACCTGCCCGCATATGTCGAGCAACATTCTCCACAACCACAATGGCATCATCCACCACTAAACCAACCGATAATACTATGGCTAATACTGTTAACAGGTTCAGACTAAAGCCCATCAACCAAATCGCCGCAATGGCACCAAGAATAGAAATAGGAATAGTAATCAACGGCACTAATGCGGCTCTAAATGAGCCCATCAACAGAACAACAACAATACCAACTAATACAATAGTTTCCATTAATGTCGTGACAATTTCTTGCAAGGCATCACGCATGTAAAGCGTGCCGTCGTACGCAATATCGACCTTCAGCTCTGGCGAAGTGGCATTAATTTCATCCAGCACTTTATAAAGTTTGTCACCAATAGCAATTTCATTGGCGCCAGGTAATGGCCAAACCGAGATGTATACGGTGTCTTTACCGTTGAATCGAGCTGTGGCACTGGCTTCTTCAGCGCTATACTCAACACGAGCAACATCTTTTAAATAAACTAATGTTTCGTCACTTTGTTTGATGATCAACTGCTCAAATTCACCAACAGACGACATTTGAGTATTAGCAATAATATCTATTTTTTGACGAGCGTTTTCTGCATAACCTAGTGTAGAAATGCGGTTATTGTTGCTCAGTGCTTGGTAAACTTCATCGGCACTAACATTGAATATATTTAAACGGTCAGCATCAAGCCAAACCCGCATAGCTGGCGTTCTTGCCCCTTCAATACCAACCTTTTGTACACCTTCAATATTATTAATAATCGGGTTGATTTCACGCGTGAGATAATCAGTAATTTGCGCTAACGTAGAGCCCTCAGCAACCACATTGAGATAAAACACAGCAAACGGTCTATCCGTTCTTACCACGGTAACAAATGGATCTTCAGCGCCAGCTGGCAATTCAAACTTTATTTGATTTAAACGGGTATTTAATTCAGCTAATGCATTAGTACTGTTTTGATTAAGCTGCAGCCAAGCCGTTACTTTACTTTGCCCTGAGCCAGTACTTGATTCAACAAAATCAACACCTGGTACTGTTGACGCTACACGTTCAATTGGGTCAGTAACAAAACCTTTAACTACGTCAGCAGAAGCGCCAGTATAGTTAGTGGTTATTTCTAACGAAGCACCTTCGATTTTAGGGAATTGTAATACCGAAATGGCATTAACAGCCCATAAGCCCACTAAACAAATAAATATTGATAATACCGTCGACACCACAGGCTTACGGACAAATATGTCCATCAGACGGCTTTGGGAGGATAATTCTTTAATCATGAGTATTCCTATCCGCCCATTTTTTCGTTATCAAAACGAATTTTCAATCCAGGACGTAATTTGAATGAGCCTTTAGCTGCCACTAATTCATCTAACGCTAGCCCTTCATTGACAATAACTTGCTCGTTTACTCGGTCGCCTAGAGTCACTTTTTCACGACTTGCACGGTAATCACCGTTTTCGTCTTTTACCAACTTAAAAATATATTCACCTAATTGATCACGCACAATAGCTAAACTAGGCACCATAATCACTGACTGCGCAGATGTAATAGGTACAGCAACTTTAACTAATTGATTAGGCTTAACCTCCAACTCTGACTTAAGCACTTTAGCGCGATATTTAAGTTGACGAGAGTCTTGTGTTAATAAAGGTTCTACTGAACTAATCACGGCAGCACTACTTACGCCAACTAATGAAGAAGCACCACTAGCCGTTACTTCAACAGTACTGTTTATCGCTAATTGCGGGTAAATTTGCGGCACTTTAAAATCGACCCAAATGAAATCATCAATACCGATTAAGTCAGTAATATCAGTATTACTGTCAAGAAATTGCCCAACACTAATATTGTGAATACCAATACTGGCATCAAACGGCGCAACAATAACTTTTTTCGCAATAATCGCTTCTAAGCGGGTAATATCAGCTATGGCAATACGATACTCAGCTTGGGCAACATCAACATTTTCTTTACTAATACGCTTTTCTTTCGCAAGTTCTTGATAACGCGCTAAGGTTTGCTGCTTTAAAATTTTAGTCGCTTTTGCTGATGCCAATGATGCCAACTCTTCTGTGTGCTCTAACTCAAGTAACACTTGACCTTTTTTAACAACATCACCTGAGGCAATATTAAGTTTACTTACCTTGCCAGCAAGCTCATTTTTTAAAGCGATATACTTTACCGCATGCCCTTCCCCAATCACTGAAAGTTGTTTTTGGTAGTTAGCATTAACCGCACGAAAAGCTTCTACTTTCGCGCTTGGCTCTGGGCCAGACTGCATTTGTTGATTGTTAGACAGTGAATCTTTGTAATAGAACAGCCCGCCAACAGACGCAGACACAATAACAACAACACTAAGCCAAGGGATTAATTTCATAAGATCTTCCTAATTTAAAATATCGTCGCAATTCCATGCCCACGACATTACTACATTTAATTTTTTCACAGCATAAGACCTCAACCATAGTTGAGGTCAATATATTATTTATAAATATTTTCTAACTACAAATCCATACAGCATTAATATAGATAGTCATTTCAGCAATCTAATTTCAAGCACCATGCCTTTTATCTTAGCACTATTCTAACATTGACTCAGTCCATTACTTAATGATTATCCATGCTTAATTTCATGCACAATGGCAGCTTTACTCAATCTTAAGAAACCATTTACCACTTTTCTGGTCATAATTCTCAAATGCGATAACTGTCCAATATTGAACCTCATTGCAAAAATTGAGCAGGTATGAACTGTATAAGTTGATAACTCATCAATTTGTATCTATTAGAGCCATTTAACTTGCGCTATTATAACCACGAAAAATAGCTAGCCACTGGAGTACCACTTGTTTAAAAAATTTACATTTTTACCTATAGCCATCATGGCTTCATCAGTTTTGTCATTAACGATAAGCCTATCTGTTGAGGCAAAAACTGAACCAGTGAGTGATCTCGCAAAAAATACCGCAGACTACGCCGTATCAACTTACCAAAAAGATATGGTTAATAGCTTACGCGAACTTGTTAAGTACAATACCTTAGCAAAAGACGGCGTATCTGCTAACGACAATCCAGCCCATATTGCCTTTAAAGCAGAGTTAAAAAAGCAAGCATTAGCGCTAGGCTTAGACTTTATCGATGACGGCTACGTAGTGGTAATTGGCTTAGGCAATCAAAAAGAACGTGTTGGCATTATTACTCACGGTGATGTACAACCGGTTAACCCTGAAAAGTGGACTAAGTCGCCATTTGAACTTGATACCACAACAGAGCCAGGCAGTTTAATTGGCCGGGGTACTGAAGATGATAAAGGCCCTATTTCCACCGCCCTTTATGCGATGAAAGCCATTAAAGACAAAGGTATAGCACTTAATAAACGTATCGAATTATATGTTTATATGGCGGAAGAGTCTGACTGGGAGCCGTTAAAAGCTTATATAAAAACTCACGACTTACCACAAACCAACATTACTATTGATGCTGAATATCCCGTGGTAACGGCTGAAAAAGGTTATGGCACTATTAAGTTAGTTTTTAACAAACAAGAAATGCCAACCATTTCTCCTTATATCAGTGAATTCACTGGTGGTTTCTTTGGCAGCCAAATTCCTGAAGATGCCAGCGCAACCATTGAAAATGCTAACATTGTGCTACTGCAACGTTTAATGCGTAAAGCGCGTGATTACCAAGGTGTCAGTTTTGATCTTGAATTAAAAGACAGCACACTAATCATTAAAGCCTTGGGTAAATCAGCACACTCTTCAAAACCTGATGATGGTGTTAACGCTATTCCTTACTTAGCAGACTTATTATCACGCACACGTTGGGTGAACAATGGCCCTGGTACTTTAGTTAACTTTGTTAATGACAATATCGGTTTGGGGTTAGAAGGGAAAAAATTCGGTAATATCGCGTATCAAGATGACTTTATGGGCCCGATGACGGTAGCTCCAACGGTGATTAAGCAAAGCGATGACAATTTAGAGCTGAACATTAATTTACGCCGACCTCAAGGTAAAACTAAGCAGCAACTTGGTGGTGAAATTCATCAAACAGTTGTTGATTGGAATAATAAGTTTGACGCTAACGTGACTGAACTTGAACATTATATTGGTGACCCTTTCATTCAAAAAGGTGCGCCACATGTTGATACCTTACTATCAGTATTTAGTCACTTTACTGGTATTAAAGACGCTAAGCCGATTGCTATTGGTGGTGGTACAAATTCACGTTTATTCCCTAATGCGGTAAGCTTTGGTCCATCAATGCCAAACACTGAATACACCGGACATTCTGAGCATGAATTTATTACCATGGATCAGTTTGTATTGAATTTGAAAATGTACACTGCGGTATTGGTTGAATTAGCCAAATAGCAGCTAAGGTAAAGTAAGCTTAAGATACCAAAAGCGGTACACTACCTGCTTTTGGTATTCTTTAACTCATTTCCTTTAATACCATTTTAATGGCCATGCGAGTATCATCAATTTTACTCACCAAGGCTTTAACAACGGTTTCTTCTTCATTCATTAAATGCCAAGAGTCAGCCCATACCGCCTTCAGCATAACCGCTTTATCGGCAACATCAGGATCGATAAGAGCACTCAAGTCGACAACTAAGCCAACTTCAACCCAACCTTTACGAGGATTGCCGGAAATTTCATCACCGTCATAATGTGCGGTTAAAATAATATGTTCTAATTCGCCCAGATGTTCAAACACTTCAAAAGCAGCTGTTCTGACATTATTATTTTCTTCACTGACTTCCATACGCCATGCATTATAGCTAAAGCCAAGTAAGGCAAATAGCACACTAAACACACTCATGATGTAATAAACTTTTAATTTTTCTTTCAAATTTCTCAATCTGACGACCTCTTTATTTCCTTGAAAAATGCAAACACTACTTAGCAGATTTTACAGACCGAATATATTGCTTAAAGCATTCAGCCGATACAAATTTCACTGCCTTTTTCCTACACATATTTATTAACTTTTATATTCGGTAGAAAATATGTTTACTAATCATTAGCTCCTAGTATGCGATAGCGGTAGCCCTGAGCACAAGTAAACGATATTATTTAACAAAATCATTAATGTGTTCTGAATATGAAAAAAGTGTGTGTTGTTACCGGTGGTAGCTCAGGAATTGGTTTAAGTATAGTTAAACTATTTTTAGCTAAGCAATATCAAGTATTTAATCTAGATATTAGCCCTTCAGACTCTGGTGAGTTTTGCCAATGCGATATTACGCAAGTGAGTCAGGTCAGCCAAATCATTAATGACATCGCAAAACAAGGCGCGATTGACGTTTTAGTGTCTAACGCCGGCATTCATTTTTCTGGCTCTATTGAAAACACCAGTGAAGATGAATTAGAACGGGTTTTTAATATCAATGTTAAAGGTGCATACGCGGCAGTAAAAGCTGTTTTACCGGTGATGAAAACACAGCAAAATGGCGCAATAATTTTAATGGCTTCTGATCAAGCATTAATCGCCAAACATAACTCATTCGCCTACAACCTCAGCAAAGCCGCCTTGGCGTCAATGGCTAAAACTACCGCGCTTGATTACGCACAATTTAATATTCGCGCTAATGCCGTGTGCCCTGGTACGATAGAAACACCGCTTTATCATCAAGCAATTAATCATTATTGTGAAAAGTCTGGTGCCAACAAAGCTGAAGTACATGCAGAAGAAGCAGCATTACAACCGTTGGGCAGATTAGGACAAGCAGAAGAAGTTGCAGAGCTGGTCTATTTTCTCGGTTCAGACAAAGCAAAGTTTATCACGGGTAGCTTACAAGTGATCGACGGCGGCTACACCGCACAATAGCGTAAAAATCATCATGAATATCATTGATCCTCATCTGCACTTATTTGATCTTAACAAAGGTCAATATCACTGGTTGAAAGCGGAAAACCCACCCTTTTGGCCAGATAAGTCAGTGATTGCGAAAAACTTCAGAGAGCAAAACCTTAAGCTTGCACCGCCACTCAACCTTGCTGGATTTGTGCATATTGAGGCCGGATTTGATAACCAACAACCATGGCGGGAAATTGCATGGTTAGAGCAAAACTGCCAAAGCAACTTCCGCTCAATCGCCAGTCTCGATATTACCTTAATGCCAGAAATATTTTCGCAGCAACTAGATAAATTATTAGCTTATAAAAGTGTTGTTGGCATTCGTCATATTTTGGATGACGAAGCGTTAAGTATTCTTGAACATGAAAATAGCCTTATTAACTTGCGGCTTTTGGCAGCAAAGCAACTCAGCTTTGAACTGCAACTATCATTGTCTGATAGCCAAGTTATTGAGCAATTAATTGAAATAATATCTGCTACTTCAGGTCTACTCTATTGCATCAACCACGCTGGTTGGCCACCTTTAAATATTGAACATGACACAACACAATGGCAAGTAAATCTTCAGCGCTTAAGTGAATTTAAGAATATTTATATTAAGTGTTCTGGTTTCGAAATGGCTGACAGAAATTACAGCAAAAACTGGCAACAAATAGTGATTAGCCAATGTATAGCAAGCTTTGGGCTTTCACGTGTCATGCTAGCAAGTAACTTTCCATTATGCTTATGGCAGGCAAGCTATCAAGACAATTGGCTTAATCACAGTGGGCTCAAGCAATATGACGATAAACAGTTGACTAGCAATGATATAAATCAGCTTTGTTACCAGAATGCTCACAACTTTTATAGCTTTTAAGCAGCATTTTTTTTCCTGTAACCTACTATACTAAAACGATAACTTTTTCGAATCAGCGATTATCTACTCACACAATAAAATTTCAGAGTATTAAATAGTGAAAAAATTCTGCGGATAATAAAAATATGATTAATACCTCAAATTGCATTATTGAACACCCATTAGAGAACCTAAACACTGAAAATTGGCAGCAACTTGTTAACTTAATGGCAGAGCTATTTGACGCTGCTAGCGGCGTTATTGTGCAATATCGCCAGCAAACCTTTAATGTTGTTGCCACTAGTGACAACGACGACAACTTCTTGCAAGTAAATGCTACTTGGCCTTGGGACATCAAAAGTTTTTGTCGCCGCATTGTTGAAACTAACGACAAACTTTATGTTAAGAATGCAATAGATGATAGCGAATGGGCATGTGCTCCACCGGTAAGCAAAGGGCCAGTAAGGTCATATTTAGGCTATCCACTATACTGGCCTGACGGCTCACTTTTTGGCTCTTTTTGTATTATTGATACCAAAGCAACAGACTATTCATCTGCGTTAGATAAAACATTGGGTCAGCTAAAGCTTATCGTAGAAAATGACCTTCGTTATGTCTCTCACATCATCGAAACCAATATATTACTGGCAGAAAAAACGGTGCAAGAACGACAACTTAAAAAGCTCGCTTTGTATGATCAACTTACCGGTTGTGCCAATCGAAACTTACTTATTGACCGTGTTAATTATCAAATAGCGCAAGCACAGAGAAACAACTCTCAATTTAGTTTGGTGTATTTTGATCTCGATAAATTCAAACCAGTTAATGACAATTACGGTCACCAATGTGGCGACTTAGTACTTACTAATATCGGTAAAGTAGTCAAAGCTGCCGTGCGAGAAACCGACACGTTAGCCAGAATTGGTGGCGATGAGTTTGTTATTGTCATGAACAAAAAAATCAATAACGACAAAATTAAACAAAAATTGCTCGAAACCATCGAAGCACCTATCCAACATGGCGATATAAATGTTTCAGTAACGGCAAGTATTGGTATTGCCACCTACCCTGACGATGGCGAAACAATGAAAGCGTTGTTAGCGGCGGCCGATGCTGATATGTATTCAGACAAAGCAAAAAACATCATTGCTGATTAAAATAGTTCTCGCCATAAGCATTGATTTATCGCAATATAATTCCACATACTGAGTAAATTATAAAAAATTATTTCATCTGAAACGCTATGGATTCATTCGATAAAAAAATATTAAAAATTCTCCAAAATGACTGCACTTCTTCGGTTAGTGATGTGGCCAGCCAAGTAGGCTTATCCACCACACCTTGTTGGCGCCGCATTCAAGCAATGGAAAAGTCTGGCATCATAAAAGGCCGTGTTGCACTTGCCGACCCTGAAAAGCTCAATGTTGGCTTAACGGTATTTGTTACCATCAAAACGAATCAACATAATCCTGAATGGTTAAGTGAGTTTAGAAACGTTGCTGAAGACTTTCCTGAAATTATCGAGTTTTACCGCATGAGTGGTGAAGTTGATTACCTATTACGTGTTGCCGTGCCTGATATGAAAGCCTACGACAGCTTTTATAAACGCTTGATAACACGAGCAAGCTTTGCCGATATCAGTTCAAGTTTCGCGATGGAAGAAATTAAATACACCACGGCTTTGCCTGTCGATTATATTTAGTCGAAAAAAGACAACGGCAGTAGATCATTGTTTTTGCAACAAAAGAAACTAAAAGGGGAGCTTTCGCTCCCCTTTTTAATATTTGAATTTAGCCACCTTACTTTAAAGCATTCACCGTCACATTAGGCGAACGCTTGACGATTTCATCATTAAGTTCAATACCAATACCAGGAGTATCTGGCGCTTGAAAGAAGCCATTAATTGGCTGTGGGTCTTGTAAGCATAACTCACGGTTCCAATCTTTAATGGCATAAGTATGGTGTTCATGAATTAAAAAGTTTGGAATAGCAGTTTCCAAATGCAACGAAGCTGCCGTTGCTACTGGGCCGCCACAAACATGGGCTTGAATACGAATATCATAAACATCGGCATAATCACACACTTTTTTAGCTTCGGTAAAACCACCACATAAGCCAATATCAGGCTGTAAAACATCAATACTTTGATCTTCAAAGTAAGGGCGCACGTCCCAACGATGATATAAACGCTCGCCACCGGCAATCGGTACATTAACGTTATCAGCCACTTTTTTGTGTACCGCTGAATTTAAATAATTAACCGGCTCTTCATAAAACATACAGCCAACTTCTTCAACAATTTTGCCCATTTGAATAGCTGATGCCGCGCCCATTAATGAATGCGATTCAAAGATAATATCAACATCTTCACCAACAGCATCACGAATAGCGCGTAAACGATTGCCAAATAAGCGCATTTGTTTCGGGGTGAATAGTTTTGTGCGATCAAACGACGAACTGCCATCTTGGTTATAAACAATCGGGTCAACTTTTACCGCGTCATAACCTTGTGCAACCGCTTTTAATGCCGCTTCGGCGTATTGTGCTGGCTCGATTAGTTTGTTGATTTGTGTGTCCCAATCGAACTGCAATTGGCTAGCATAAGTACGTAGCTTGTCATTCGTTTTACCGCCTAGTAATTGATAGACCGGCAAACCTAAAGCTTTACCTTTAATATCCCATAATGCGGTATCTATTGCGCTCATTGCAGAATAAAGCACAGGGCCGCCGCCTAGTCCCCAAAAGCTTTCTCGCAACATACGTGACCAAAGTAATTCAGTATTAAAAGGGTTAAAGCCAATAAGCACCGCTTCGCTAATTTCTTTTAGCATTGCCGCCGCGGCGCTATGTCCCCAATCGTAAGCAAGACCAGCTTCACCAACGCCACTAATTCCTTCATCAGTATGCACGCGAATAAACACCGGATTCCAGCCGGGACGCTTCGGACATTCAATATCAAAAATTTCTACATGAGTTACTTTCATTACGCTCTCTTTAAATTCTTATGTGTTAATTTTATCAGCTATCAATTTATCGCTATAACGCGAAACTAGGATCTACTTTATAAGCCCGACGCAGCATCGCCGGCCATGCTTTTTGCCCACCTGTTAAGCCAGTATGAACAATATCTGCTTGGCCTTTAATGCCATCAACAATACTTTGGTCGACTAATATCGGTTTCATGCCCGTCGACATCACTTGAACTTGAATTTGGCAGGCGCGTATTAAATCGTACATATGCATAAAAGCATCACCAATGGTTTTCCCCATGGTTAACGCGCCGTGGTTGCGCAGTAGCATAAAGTTTTTATCACCCAAGTCTTGCTGTAAGCGCAACTTTTCGTCGTCATTTACTGCTAATCCTTCATAGTCGTGATAACTCATCGACGCTAAGGCAAACATTGAATATTGGCTAATTGGCAACAGTCCTTCTTCTAAACTTGCTACTGCTATTGCTTCATTACAATGTACATGTAAGGCACAAATATCGTCATGACGAACTTCATGAATGGCACTATGAATAGTAAAACCAGCAGGATTAAACTCAAATGGACAGTCAGCATCAACAATATTGCCTGCCATATCAATTTTTACTAAATTCGACGCCGTAATTTCATCAAAGCGCAAACCAAAGGCATTTATCAAAACATGTTCAGTATCAGGTATTCGCACTGAAACATGGGTATAAATTAAATCGTCCCAACCGTGTAATGCAATTAAGCGATAACATGCGGCTAAATCAACTCTAAGTTGCCACTCTAGCGCTGATACTTTATTTTTTAAATCAATGACGGGGAGAGTTAACATCAGCGTGCAATACCTTATTATTTCAATTAAATGTGTGATTTTTATGCTACAAACCATATCCTATGATGAAGTTGAGTTAAAGCACCAGATATTCTTAGATATAGCTAAACTAATTCAATTTATTGGTAAGCTAATTTCTGAACATAATAAAGTGCCGGTAAACTCTCAGTAAATTATCGATAAACTTAGTTCTCAGTGACACGGGCAAAGCCCTACAAAGGTAAATTATGTGCATTTTATTTATTGCCGTTGAACAACATCCTGACTATCCCGTGATTATTTGTGCAAACCGTGATGAATTTCATCAAAGACCAACACAAAATATGCACTGGTGGCCTGAGCAAAATATTCTGGCAGGCAAAGACTTACAAGCAGGAGGTACGTGGTTAAGCTTAAGCCCTAACGGCAACTTTTCAGCTTTAACTAACTTTCGCCGACCGGCAAGTTTTGATAAAAATATGCGTTCACGTGGTGACTTGGTCGTACAAGCATTAACAACGAATGACGAAAGTACTCAGCAAGTTTTAACCAATGAGTCTGAGCAATATAACGATTTCAACTTAGTTTTTGGGCAATTGAATAACTTACAAGCATTCGATAGCGTTAATAAGAAATTCGTAACGCTAGCAACGGGGTTTCATAGTGTTTGTAATGGCGCACTCGATGATATTTGGCCAAAAATGGCATCAGGATTAACAACACTCGAAAAATTAATTACCATTGAAGAAATAAACATTGAGCAGTTTTTTACGGTGATGACAAACCAAGATGTTGCGGAAGATCAGCACCTGCCTGATACGGGCTTAAGTGCTGACTTAGAGTTATTACTGAGTAGTATTTTTATCGTTTCCCCTGAATACGGTACCCGTTCAACCGCTATCATATTACAAAATAAAGCCGGTGAAATTGAAGTTTATGAACGTAACTACAACAATGAAGGTAAGGTGCTAAACCATACTGAATTTCAAATAATACCTAGCTAAACCATCTCGCGAATAATGGCGGCAAAAATAGCAATAAAAACCACCACCCATAATATTTTAGAATATTTTTGTTGCTGCTCTGCTTCCATCGGTTTACCAAAACGCTCACCTAGTACAACCATTGCCGCTACGGCAGCAAAAACACACAGTAAGATAATCAATAAAGTCATAAAATCCGCCACTCAAATAAAATCGTTTGTCTGATTCATCATACCGAACTTAGCACTATCCGCAAACTTTCTAATCAACGACAAAATGCGTACTATTTTCAATAATTTTTGCCAGATCACACTTCTATGCTTTCATTTTAAAATTAATCATTTACCATAGAAAATTATTTTCAATGTGAATGATTTTGCCATGGCAAATACTGATAATTTTATCGATAAACGTCGATTTATAATTCGTTTAGGCAAAGCCTTACATAAATTTGGTACACCTGCATACCGTTTAGAAGCGCATTTAACCAATGTTTCTGAAAGTTTAGGACTGTTCGGCTCTTTCGTGATCACGCCTACATCGTTAACATTTGTATTATCACAAGACCACGAAAATCAAGACTACAACCACATTCTTCGTGTTGCCCCTGGCGATCTCGATTTAGGCTCATTAGCCCGTGCTGATGAGTTAGTTGACGAGTTAACCTCAGGCCAAAGAACCTTAGCAGAAGCTATTGAACGCCTTGACGATATTGCCAATAAACCCAATCCATACGGACGCTTTTTAACTTTCCTTGCTTTTGGCGCCTCAAGTGGTGCGTTTGCCATGCTAATGCAAACTAGCTGGAACGATGTTTTCTGGTCAACCTTACTCGGCATGGTCGTTTGTTTATTTACCTTTTGGGCCGAACGTTCGAAGCGAGTTACCGACATGTTAGAGCCTATATCGGCACTAACAAGCGCAGTTTTAGCTTCTGCCATTGCATTGGTCGATCCTAGTATCAATATTCCGCTGGTAATTTTATCGAGCATTATCGCCTTTATACCTGGCTTAGCATTGACCTTAGCATTGTCAGAACTTGCCGCCCGAAATTTAATGTCTGGCACCGCTCGTATTATGGATGCGTTAATGATCCTATTTAAAATTTATTTTGGTAGTGTATTAGGTATTGCATTAGGCAAAATGCTTTGGGGTGAAGTCGCTTTTATTGAGCCATCACATACTCCTGAATGGACGGTATGGGCAGCGGTAACCACGTTATCAATCAGCTTAGTAATACTATTTAAATGCCGTAAAAAAGATGCACCTTGGGGCATTATTTCAGGTTATGTGGCTTTTGGCGCTAGCATCATAGGCGCAGAATATTTAGGTGTCGCTTTAGGCGCTTTTGTCGGTGCTTTTGCTTTAGGTATTTATAGTAACATTTTCTCACGTATCATGAACTTACCATCAAGCGTGGTAAAGTTATTAGGGCTAGTCGTACTGGTTCCTGGTAGTAAAGTTTATATTGGTTTAAATCACGCGGTTTCCGGGCAAACCATATTGAATGCAACCGATATTGGCTCCCAAGCTTTCTTGATTTTCATGTCATTAATTGCGGGATTAATCTTTGCCAATGTCGCACTACCTTCAAGAAAAACGCTTTAATGAATACCGTCAATGCTAGGGTTGTTCACTAATGATCACTAAAACTAAATATCATCACGGCGATTTACGTAAATCATTAGTGAGCACGGCCAGTGATATGGTGGCAGAAGCCGGCATTGAAGGTTTATCATTACGTAAGCTTGCCGAGAAAATTGGTGTTTCTCGTACCGCTGCTTATCATCATTTTACTGATAAAAATGACTTGTTATGTGCTATTGCTGAGCAGGCATTTGAACGTTGGCATCAAATTTCCAGTGAAATTTTCACACAAGAAAACCTGTCTAATGTCGACAAGTACCGTAGCTTTGTGCACGCTTATAT
>OJBM01000043.1_pt1 | contig 75814 bp, 73 predicted proteins | sample 1591061 | NCBI WGS metagenome assembly OJBM01 (sample SAMN05416872, study PRJEB24817) | seawater metagenome | isolation source: Sea water | place: Canada:Atlantic | collected 2013-11
CAGCGTCAGATGTGTATAAGAGACAGATCGTTAGGTAACCCAAGGTTAGTGAATCGCTCACCATCACTGGCGTACTGCGCTGCGACACAGTCAAGGTTATTGAGCATTTCATGCATTAGCGGCGCGGCTTTGCTGAGGTACCCATTCATTGATTTTTCAGACATTCGCGCATTCGCCAGCAATATCGGGGTTTTAGCCTGAGCAAGTTGATGAATTAAATTAGGCCAAAGCTCGGTTTCCATCACTATTGCAGCTTGCGGAGTTATTTGCTTTAAAAAACGCGCAACACTACCCGGTAGATCAATGGGCAAATAGCAATGCTCAACACTGGCACCAAAGAGTTTTTTTACCATCGCACTGCCAGTGGGTGTACTGGTTGTTACTAAAACTTGGTGTGAAGGATAATCACTAACAATTTGCTTGATTAATGGGGCTGCAGCAATGGTTTCTCCTACTGAAACACTATGAATAAAAATGACTGGTTTAGTGATGCCTAAACGTTTAAATCCAAACCGTTCAGCAACTCGGCCACGATAGTCTTCACTCTTAAAGGCGCGGTATAGTAAATATATCAGTACAAACGGAGTGGCTAAATACATAAAAACATTGTAGAAAAAGCGATTCATTGTTTTGCACTGACTCCGATAACAGGTTACATTGGCGAGGTGTTTAACGGCATTCTACGTTGTTTTAAGTGAAATCAAAATAACGGGCTTCAAACAAACAATAAGATAGTGAAAAGCTACGTATGAAAACAAAAGATAAAATCATCCAAGGCAGCATCGAATTATTTAACCAGCAGGGTGAGCGCAATGTGACGACGAATCACATTGCTGAATATGTTGGGATAAGCCCTGGTAATCTCTATTATCATTACCGCAATAAAGACGACATCATCCGTTCTATATACAAACTCTATGAAAAGAACCTAGATCAAATGTTCCAACCTCAAGACTCAAGTAGTCAGGGAATGGATGAGATGATGTATTACTTAGAACGTGTTTTTTATTCGATGTGGCAATTTCGATTCTTTTACGCCAATTTACCTGACATTTTGGCGCGAGATCCTCAGCTACATGAACGATATCTTGTAGCTCAAAAATCACTTTACCAACGAATTGTTAGTACGTTAAAACAAGTGCGTAGTCAGGGGTTTATAACGCTAGATGATGCAATGATTGATGATTTAGCACATACATTAAAGCTCGTTGTAGCATTTTGGATTAGTTATCAACACACCCAAAGCTTAGGGGAAATTACCCAAGCAACAATTTCTCAGGGTGTTATTAAAGTATTTAATGTCGTCAAGGGATATTTAACGCCGTCAGGCCTGAGTAATATTCAAGAAATTGAGAGTAAATATCTAATGATGATGAAAACTAATGCAATAGATATTGATAAGACATTAGTTTAACTAATGTCTTAGGTAACTCCATTAGGTTTTTAATATTTAAAACAGTGTATTAAATACGTAATGATATCTTTACCATGAAATATTCTAATACTGCTTAAATATCCCACTTCAAAAGCTGATTTACTTTTTTAATCCGATTACACTTAACTCAATTATTTCGTAATGACGTGTCGCTAAGCAGCCTCTTCATTACCCAAATTTAAGTGAGGAGAGAATATGTCTAGCGCATTTAATCAATTTATTACTGAGCAACTAGAGCAAGTAAAAGCAGAAGGTCTTTATAAAGAAGAGCGGTTCTTACTGTCTCCTCAAGAAACTGACATTAGTGTTGCTAAAGGTGATGTTATTAACTTTTGTGCTAATAACTACTTAGGCCTCGCAAATCACCCTCAATTAGTTGAAGCAGCGAAAGCTGGCTTAGATGCCAATGGCTTCGGCATGGCATCTGTACGCTTTATTTGTGGTACTCAAGACATTCACAAACAACTAGAAAGTGATTTAAGTGCATTCTTGGGAATGGAAGACACTATTCTTTATTCTTCATGTTTTGATGCTAACGCTGGCTTATTTGAAACCCTATTAGGCCCAGAAGATGCAATTATCTCTGATGCACTAAATCATGCCTCAATCATTGATGGTGTACGTTTATGTAAAGCAAAACGTTTCCGTTATGCAAACAACGACATGGCGGCACTAGAAGAGCAGCTTATCGCGGCAACTGAAGCAGGCGCACGTTTCAAACTTATTGCAACTGACGGTGTATTCTCAATGGATGGCGTTATCGCTAATCTAAAAGGTGTGTGTGACCTAGCTGATAAATACGGCGCTATGGTGATGGTTGATGACTCTCATGCAGTTGGTTTTGTTGGTGAAGAAGGTCGCGGAACGCATGAATATTGTGAAGTGATGGATCGCGTAGACATTATCACTGGTACCTTAGGTAAAGCATTAGGCGGCGCGTCAGGCGGTTTTACATCGGCTAGCAAAGAAGTTGTTGAATGGTTGCGCCAACGTTCGCGCCCTTACTTGTTCTCAAATTCACTAGCACCAGCAATCGTAACAGCCTCTATCAAAGTATTAGACATGCTTAAAAATGGCCAAGAACTACGTGACCGCGTTAAGAGCAATGCTGAATACTTCCGCACACAAATGGGCGCTGCTGGTTTCACCATGGCTGGTGCCGATCACGCCATTGTTCCTGTGATGTTAGGTGATGCAAAACTAGCGTCGACTATGTCTGACAAGCTGCTTGAAAAAGGCATTTACGTTATCGGTTTCTCTTTCCCTGTTGTGCCAAAAGGCCAAGCGCGTATTCGTACGCAAATGTCAGCGGCACATACTAAAGAGCAATTAGATCGCGCTATTGCTGCCTTTATCGAAGTTGGTAAAGAACTAGAGGTTATCTAAGCATGAAAGCCTTAAGTAAATTAAAAGCCGAAAAAGGCATTTGGATGGTTGATGCGCCTACCCCGAAAATGGGCCATAACGATCTATTAATCAAAATTAAGAAAACCGCCATTTGTGGCACCGATATGCACATCTATGGTTGGGATGAGTGGGCACAGCGCACTATTCCTGTACCTATGGTGGTTGGTCACGAATACGTAGGTGAAGTTGTTGGTATCGGCCAAGAAGTGAAAGGTTTTGAGCTTGGCGATCGTGTTTCTGGCGAAGGCCACATCACCTGTGGCCATTGTCGTAACTGTCGCGGTGGTCGCACACACTTGTGTCGTAACACAACGGGTGTTGGTGTTGATCGTGAAGGTTCATTTGCTGAATTCTTAGTAATTCCAGCATTTAACGCCTTTAAGTTACCAGATGATATTTCTGATGAATTAGCCGCGGTATTCGACCCTTTCGGTAACGCTGTTCACACGGCCTTGTCATTTGATTTAGTCGGTGAAGACGTATTAATTACCGGTGCTGGTCCTATCGGCATTATGGCCGTTGCTATCTGTAAGCATGTTGGTGCGCGTAATGTTGTTATTACTGATGTAAACCCATACCGCTTAGAACTTGCTAAGAAAATGGGTGCAACACGTGCTGTAAACGTTGCTAATGAAAAACTTGAAGATGTTATGAGCGAATTGGGCATGACTGAAGGTTTTGACGTTGGTATGGAGATGTCAGGTGTTCCGATGGCGTTTCAGGGTATGCTAGAAGCCATGAATCACGGCGGTCGTATTGCCATGTTAGGTATTCCACCATCAGACATGTCAATTGATTGGGACAAAGTGATTTTCAAAGGCCTAGTAATCAAAGGCATCTACGGCCGTGAGATGTTTGAAACTTGGTACAAGATGGCAAGTTTAATTCAATCAGGTTTAGATATCTCGCCAATTATTACTCACCATTTCCCTATCGATGAATTTCAGAAGGGCTTTGACGCGATGGAATCTGGCCAATCAGGTAAGGTTATTCTGCACTGGGATTAACTTTTGGTTGATTAGTGATGGATAATGGAAAGCCCAACGATGTTGGGCTTTTTTGCGAGTAAAATATTAAAAGTGACTATATACGCGCTGCTGAGTAGCCGTTTTTAAAGCCTTGAATAAAGCATTCAATTCCTTCTGGAATATTGTGAATATCGGCATTGGGGATGATTGAAAATACTAATAAACCAGCTGAAAAAACAATCGTTTGCTTAGGGTTACTTTTCTTGTTGGATACAAAGACTGCGATTGCTAAAGTGGCTAAAATGAGAATTTTAATAGTTAGCATAAATTTCCTTATTAATTGTCTATTGAGTTCTTTTTAAATTAGCACGTTATTACAGGCTAATCATTAATTCTCAAACTGATATTCCCTAATCAACGCTAAGAAGTCATCGCCAAATTTCTCTAATTTACGCTCACCAACACCGTTTACGCGTAACAATTCGTAAGGTGTTTGAGGTTGCTGCTCGGCCATTTCTGCAAGACTAGCATCGTTAAAGACGACATAAGGTGGTACACCTTGAGCGTCGGCGATGGTTTTACGTAGGGTGCGCAGTTTAGCGAATAACACCTCGTCATAATCGTAATCATCTTTGCGACTACGGCCTTTGGCACTGTTTGAGCTCTTGCTAATGGCTTGTAGACGCGGCACCGCAAGTTCTATGACTTTTTCGCCTTTTAGCGCACTACGGGCTTCTGGGTTTAATACCAAAATTGAACTGCGGGTGATGTCTTGGCGTAAATATCCTAAGTGAATAAGCTGGCGGAAGATACTGAGCCAATATTCTGCGCTGTGTTCAACACCGATACCGTAAGTGGTTAACTTGTCGTGGCCGTACTCTAAAACTCGTTGATTCTTAGAGCCGCGTAGTACATCGATGACATAGGCGACCCCAAAGTTTTGTTGCACGCGATACACACAAGATAGTGCTTTTTGTGCCACGACTGTGCCATCAAAATGCTGTGGTGGATCTAAGCAGATATCGCAGTTGCCACATTTACTTGAGCCGTATTCGCCAAAATAATGGAGTAATACTTGTCGGCGACAGGTTTGTGCTTCTGCAAAAGCCGCCATCGCATTAAGTTTTTGATGTTCAACTTGTTGTTGTGCTGGATTATTACCTTGCTCAATCAAAAAGCGTACACGACCGGTATCACTTGGGTCATAAAGCATTACGGCTTCTGCCGCCATACCATCACGACCAGCACGGCCGGTTTCTTGATAATACGACTCAATATTCTTGGGAATATTGTAATGGATAACAAACCGTACATCAGGCTTGTCGATACCCATGCCAAAGGCCACCGTTGCCACCACAATATCGGTATCACCGCGAATAAAGCTCTCTTGCACACTCATGCGCTCGCTGTGTTCCATGCCGCCGTGATAACCCAGCACACTAAAGTTTTGCTGTTGAAGTTTAAACGCCGTTTCTTCAACTTGTTTTCGTGTGGTGCAATAGATAATGCCTGAGTTATTATCTTGGGTTTTCAGGTATTGCAGTAGCTGAGTAAACGGCTTGAATTTTTCATACAGGGTGTAGCGAATATTAGGGCGATCAAAGCTTGCTTGATGATAAAACGGGTCGTTTAAATTAAGGCGCGACGAGATTTCTTGGCGTGTTGCATCATCGGCAGTCGCCGTTAACGCCATAATAGGTGGTGTAGGCAATACTGATTTTATTTGTCCGAGACTGGCATATTCAGGTCTAAAATCATGTCCCCATTGTGAGATACAATGAGCTTCATCAATAGCAATCAAAGAAATATGCAATTGTTGAATGCGTTCTAAAAAGTTAGGCTGCAAAATTCGTTCTGGGGCGACATAAATTAGTTTTATCTCACCATATTGCATTGCGTTTAACACCTGCATGCTTTCTTCGCGTGTTTGACTCGAATTTAAGTACGCAGCAGCAACACCGTTGGCTTGTAGGGTATCAACTTGGTCTTTCATTAATGAAATGAGTGGTGATACGACAATAGTGAGTCCAGACATTAGTAGTGCTGGGATCTGGAAACAAAGTGATTTACCGCCGCCAGTAGGCATGATCACCAAAGAATCACGATGACTCAATGCCTGTTCAATAATATCTAATTGTCCCGTGCGAAATTCACTATAACCAAATACTTGGCTCAGGACTTGTTGGGGAGTAGGGGGCTGCTGCACGTTATCTCTTTATTTATTGCTGAGGTATTAACCAGAGACTGTAGTGTAATCGAGTATCGATGGCTTGTCTTATTAAAATGCTTGTTTAAATTGATTGTATTACTTATTCTGTGGGCTGGTTAATCAAAGAGAAAACATCATGGGGACACAACTAAGCGCTCAAACATTCAGGAAGATGCTTAAGGATATTTTTGAGCTACAGATGCCATTTCATCAATTAATTGGTCTTGAAATTCCGTGCTATGAAAATAACAAAATCGAATTAAAGATCGCAATGAAGCCTGAATTAGTTGGAAATATCATGCATGGCATTTTGCACGGCGGTGTCACGGCGAGCTTGTTGGATGTGGCTGGAGGCATGATTGTGTTTTCAGATGTACTTGAAAACATGGAAGACTTAAGCGAAGAAGCAGTTACTAAGCGCTTACAAAACTTAGGCACTATCGATTTACGTATTGATTATTTACGTCCGGGTCGCGGTAAAGAATTCACCGCTACAGCAACTGTGATTAGAACAGGTAATAAAGTTGCTGTTGCACGCATGGAATTACATAATGAGCAAGGCGATCACATCGCATTTGGCACAGGCACCTATATGGTTGGATAATTCAACTATACTTAATATTTTATGGTGCGAGCTCCTTCATGTATTCCAAAATATTTAAGTATATTGTTATTTTATTTTGCTTTAATTGTGGCTCGTTATTAGCAAAACCTATCACCGTTGTTACGGAATATTTGCCTCCTTTCCAAATAAAAAAAGAAGACGGTTCTCTCGGCGGCTACTCCACTGCGGTGGTTAATCGTTTATTTGAATTAACAAATTTGCGTTCAAAAGTATTCGTGTTGCCATGGGCACGGGCTTTTTTGATGGCTAAGAAAGAGCCTAATATTTTGATTTATTCGATGATCAGAACAAAAGAACGTGAATCTCAATTTCAGTGGGTAGGTAACCTACAAACTCAACATTTCCATTTGTGGGGCCTAAAGAAAAACTTTAACCAACCACTAGCATCACTTGACGAGGCTAAGAAGTATCGCATTTCAACCTCCAAAGGTTATAGCTCTGCCTATTTTTTGAAAGAGAATGGTTTTACTAATGTTTTGTTGACCGCTAGAGACACGCAAAATGTAGGCATGTTGTACAAAGAACGCGTGGATATTATTTCTGGACCTGCATTGCTACTAAAATATATGGTCTCTGAACTTGGATATGACCCAAGTCAGTTGCAACGATTACATGAAGTTAAAGCACTCAATAAGGATATGTCGATTGCTTTTAGTAAAGACACAGATCCTAAATTGGTAAGACGCTTTAAAGTGGCGTTTAACTATTTAGAAAAAACTGGCGAATTAGCAAAAATAAAACGCCAGTGGGGAATTACAAAGTATTAGAGTTTGTTACTCACCAATATCTTGCTTAGATTGGATAAATGAAGATACTAACGCTGCTAACCCTTGCCCGACATCACTGACTCCCGCTTCAATTCCTGACGGATGCTGACATGGCGCGCCTTCTGCAAGGTGTAAATAACAAGATTGTGGTAACTGAGCAATCGCGTGGACATAAAATTGCGCATCAGTCATCTCAACACCAACATTTGTATAGGCACTTGCCGGCATGAAAGAAATTGCGTCAACGTCTAGCTCAATGCCAACAGGCGCATTACTGTCATTAAGGTAACAGCATGCATCGTTAATTGCTTGCTCAAATGACACCTCACGTCTGACATATATCTGCTGATAACTGACATAAGGAAAGTGATGCTTGTTGAGGCTACTAATATTGGCAGCTGAATTTTTTAATTCATGCATTCCCAACGAGAAGTAATGGCTCAGCAGGCTTTCATTTGCAGCATAGCTAAAACCGTTTCCGCTATGACGCCCTTCAATACTTCTAAAGTCCGTGTGTGGATCTAGATTAACAGCAGCCATTGGTTGTTCTTTCGCTTGGCTCATCCCTTTGAGAATGCCATAGGCATTGTTATGACCGCCTCCGATAACGATTGGGATTAGGTTCAGCTTCGCAATAGCTTGGATTACTGCGCTCACTCGTTCATCTAACTGACTCACAAGTTCACGAATAGTGTTTAGTCCGCTTGCTGTTGTTAGATCTAAATCATCGCTTAATTTTTGTAGATCATCAGTAATAACATGGCCTAATAAGCCAATCTCATTGCTACGAATAAAATTGTTCTGCTGTAGATTTAAAAAGCGTGATAAGAATGCTTGCCAACCTTGTGTGCTGCCGCCTCGTCCTAAATTTGCACGCGGGCCAATATCTTCAGGAATACCTAATAAAATGAATTTGGCGCCTTGGTTCTTGAAAGTCGCTAATACTTGTTCAAGGTTATTTGAATCAGGAAAAAGTAGCTGTTGGCCAATTTTTATCTCATGTAGACGCTCACTAATAAGTGGTGCGACTGAGCTGGCGGTCGAGAATTGAATTTGTGTCATAGTAGGCGTTATTTGTGAAACTAAATTGAACGCTTTATAACACAAACTAATGTGTTACAAAGCGATAAAGATGGGTAATTATTCGATATCTAATGGATCTGGCGACAAGATAATGCCAGTTGAATCGGCATAAACATGATCTTCAGGCAAAAAAGTAACACCGCCAAAATTGACGGGCATGTCTGTTTCACCATCTTGACTATCATTGGCTAATACTGGAATAGAGGCCAATGCTTGAATGCCAAGATCTAGTTCGTCAATTAAATCTACTTCGCGAATACAGCCATAAACAATGATTCCTTCCCAGCCGTTGTCTAATGCAAGCTCGGCAAGTTCAAAATCGACCAGCGCTCTGCGTAGCGAGCCGCCGCCATCAATGACTAATACTTTGCCTGCACCACTTTGGGTCAACGCTTCGCGAATAAGGCCATAGGCTTCGTGGCATTTGATAGTAACAACTTCACCACCAAATGAATTACGACCACCAAAATTGGCAAACATAGGCTCTACTACATCGACGCTGTCTAAGTACATGTCGCATAATTCAGAAGTATTGTATTGCATGGTCAGATCCCATTATCTAAGAGTTACTTAGATAGTAGCTCATGACACTATCAATGCCAAGATGCGACTGTTGCCAACTTAATTGATATCAAGTTCTTTCAATTTACGCGTAAGGGTATTTCGTCCCCATCCCAACTTCTTAGCGGCAAGCTGTTTATGCCCGGCGCTGCTCGTTAATGCACAATCAATGACAGTGCGTTCAAACTCAGGCATGGCTTGATTAAGTATCGCTTCATCACCATTGTTAAGCTGTTCCATACACCAAGCCCGTAGTGCTTGTTGCCAGTCACTGTGTTGGGTGAGTTGTGTCTTAGCTTGCGATAATTCAGGCGGTAAATCATTAATCAGAATTTCTTGTCCTGATGCCATTACCGTTAGCCAGCGACATGTATTTTCTAATTGCCTTACATTACCTGGCCATTCAAGTGTAGTTATATATGTTTGCGCTTCTTTACTCATCTTCTTCGCTTCTACCTTTAATTCTTTGGCGGCGAGGCTTAGAAAATGATTAGCAAGCGTTGGAATGTCTTCTCGGCGTTCATTAAGGCTTGGAATATGAATTCTTATAACATTGAGACGATGGAATAAGTCTTCCCTAAATTCACCATCGGTGACGAGTTTTTCTAAATTTTGATGAGTGGCTGCAATAATTCTTACATCAACAGAGACAGGCTGGTGGCCACCAACGCGATAAAACTGACCATCTGCTAAAACACGCAGTAGGCGAGTTTGAACATCTAATGGCATATCGCCAATTTCATCTAGAAATAACGTGCCGCCATTGGCTTGCTCAAATCGTCCTTCACGTACAGTGTTAGCGCCCGTAAAAGCGCCTTTTTCATGACCAAATAACTCTGACTCAATTAAGTCTTTTGGGATAGCAGCCATGTTAAGGGCAATAAAGTTATTATCTTTGCGTGGGCTGTGCTTATGAAGGGCTTTAGCAACAAGTTCTTTACCTGTGCCTGATTGACCATTAATTAAGACACTGATACTTGAAGAAGATAATCGGCCAATAGCACGAAAAACTTCTTGCATGGCCGGCGCTTCGCCAATAATTTCAGGTGCCGGAGTTTGTTTGCTAGCTGATTTTTTTGCACGTTTGGTTTGCTCTAAACTGTGCTCAATAGCGCGATTAATTAATCCAAGCGCGTCATCAATATCAAAGGGTTTAGGTAAATACTCAAATGCACCACTTTGGTACGCGCTAACGGCGCTATCGAGATCTGAATGTGCTGTAATTATGATGACCGGAATGTCAGGGTAGTGTTCTTGAACACGGCCTAGTAATTCCATACCATCGGTATCAGGCATGCGAACATCTGACACTATTACGCTTGGTTGCTCGTGTGAGAGTGCTTCCCATAAGCTTTCTGCTGCGGCGAATGTGGCAACACTAATGTTGGCACTTGATAATGCTTTTTCTAGTACCCAGCGAATAGAGCTATCGTCGTCCAAGACCCATACTTGTTCAGTCATTAGGCTTCCTTAATTACTGGCAATGAAACGGTAAATTCGGTAAATCCGGGACGTGATTTAAAATCGATACGTCCGTTATGTTGTTGTACTAGTGTTTGAGCGATAGATAACCCTAATCCTGTGCCTTGAGCGCGGCCAGTAATCATCGGATAGAACAGCGTGTTATGAAGGTGTGGCGCAATACCTGGGCCGTTATCGATAATCTTAATTTCAATAGCCAACCGATGACGCTTTCCGTTAATAGTCACTTGGCTAGTGACTCGGCTCATAATCGTTAAGTGGCCGCTATCACCCATGGCTTGAATGGCATTTTGAATAATATTAAGTAGTGCTTGTTGAATTTGCTCATCATCAATCGAGATATCAGGAATGCTAGGATCGTAATCCCGTTCAATGTGGATATCTTTGGGTAACTCAATGGAAACGAGTTGGATAATTTTTTCTAAGACTTGATGAATATTGTGTAATTGATGCTGGTGGTGCGTATTGGGGCCTAATAATCGTTCAACGAGGTTATTTAGGCGGTCAGCCTGCTCCATAATCATTTGCGTATATTCTTGATTGCTCTCATCAAGTTGGCGATGGAGTAATTGAGCGGCGCCGCGTAACCCACCGAGGGGATTTTTTATCTCGTGGGCGAGGCCTTTGACTAAGTTTTTAGCTAACTGTTGTTGGGTAAGTTGTTGCATCTCTTGTGAAATGCGTTGTTGTTGATCGACTTGTCTTATTTCTACCAGCAGTAAATGCTGTTGCTCCACCTCAATTGGACTCACACTAAGATCGATTGTGACACTGCGACCATCAACGCAAATGAGTGTTGCTAAGTTATCGGTAAACCCCTGATCGGTTTCGAATACTTGGGAAAATAGCTGAGTATTTGAGCTGAGATGATGGAATAGTGTATTAAGGTGGCTTCCCGCCATTCGCTTACTGCTCAGTTTGAGGAGTTGTTCCGCTGCGGGGTTATTGTGATGTACACAAAGCTGTTGGTCGAGTAGAAAAATACTCGATACCACATTATCAAATATCGATTTATAAATGGTCGACACCCTAGGCTCCAAATTCGTAATCTAACTAACGCACCATTTTGGTGCGAAAGATTGACGATTGCAAACATATTGCTCATTTTTGGGCTATCGAGCTCTATTTATTGAGGCTTTATGCATGTAAACAACCGTTTCACTAGATGTTGCAAGAACTTTGCCACGACGGCCTTGCAGCTGTGCTTTTATTTTGATGATTCCACGATCTAATTCTTTGAGTGTAAAGGTGGTAGTTTGGACCGGAACGCCATAAGGCTTATCATTGATTAATAACTGAATTTTATAGCGGTTATCTGCCGCATGTGTAGTGCCCACCGTCACCGTTAACTCACCGGCATTACTACGGATGGAGTCGCCATTGGTTGGCGATAGTATTGTAATAGTCGCTACTTCTTTCTCTGGAGCCTTTTCTGTGACTATAGGAGTTGGCAGTGGCTGAGTTTTACGAGTATTTATCGGTGGTAAGTTTACTTTTGTAGCACCGGGGAAAGGTTTATCTGAATAGACTACCGTGCCATCCTTATTTACTTTTTTGTAAACAGTAAAAGCGGAAACTTGATTGCTAATGATGACGTAGCAAATTAATAACAATCCAACAAAATATTTCATTACACGCCTTCAATTAAACGAGAGAAATATAATAATGAGCCTTAACTGTGCATAATTCAAATTTCAATAAAAAAGCCTGCAAGGTTGCAGGCTTTTAGGTCTTTAAATTCGTTTAATCAGTGATTAAACGCTGTAGTACATTTCAAACTCAACTGGGCTAACAGCAAGATTTAAACGTTCTACGTCTTTAGATTTTAACTCGATGTAAGCGTCAATCGCTTCTTTAGAGAATACGCCACCTTCAGTTAGGAAGTCGCTGTCTGCTTTTAGTGCATCTAGTGCTTCGCTTAGTGATTCAGCAACGGTTGGAATTTGTGCTGCTTCTTCTGCTGGAAGGTCGTATAAATCTTTATCCATGGCATCACCAGGGTGGATCTTATTTTTGATACCGTCAAGGCCAGCCATCAATAATGCTGCGAATGATAAATATGGATTAGCCGTAGGATCAGGGAAGCGAACTTCGATGCGACGTGCTTTTGGTGACGGCACTACTGGAATACGAATCGATGCACTACGGTTACGTGCAGAGTATGCAAGCATTACTGGCGCTTCGAAACCTGGTACAAGACGCTTGTACGAGTTAGTCGATGCATTAGTGAACGCGTTTAGTGCTTTAGCGTGCTTGATGATACCACCAATGTAGTAAAGCGCCATTTCAGAAAGGCCGCCGTACTTATCGCCTGCAAATAAATTTTGACCATCTTTAGCAAGTGACATGTGACAGTGCATACCACTGCCGTTATCTTGTGCTAGTGGCTTAGGCATGAATGTCGCTGTTTTACCAAATTCGTGTGCAACATTGTGAACAACGTATTTGTAAATTTGAATCTCATCTGCTTTCTCAACGATAGTGTTGAAACGACAAGCAATTTCGTTTTGACCAGCGGTTGCTACTTCATGGTGATGTGCTTCAACCACTAAGCCCATTTGATCCATTAGCATACACATAGCGCTACGGATATCTTGTGAAGAGTCTACTGGTGCTACAGGGAAGTAACCACCTTTAAGACCTGGACGGTGACCTGTGTTGCCTTCTTCGTATTCAGTGTTTGAGTTCCAACATGCTTCTTTGTCATCAATTGAGTATGACGCGCCATTGATGTCATTCTTGTAACGTACATCGTCAAATAGGAAAAATTCAGGTTCAGGGCCAAATAATACGTCGTCAGCGAAACCTGCGCCACGCATATATTCTTCAGCACGTTTAGCTACAGAGCGCGGGTCGCGATCGTAACCTTGCATTGTGTCTGGTTCTAAAATGTCACAACGAATGTTTAATGTAGGAATGTCTGTAAATGGGTCTAAAACAGCAGTAGAAGGATCAGGCATCATGACCATGTCTGAATCGTTAATTGATTTCCAACCAGCGATTGATGAACCATCAAACATTTTTCCGTCTTCGAAAAAGTCTTCGTCAACTTGATGTGATGGGATACTGATGTGCTGCTCTTTACCTTTAGTATCGGTGAAACGTAAATCAATAAATTTTACATCGTTTTCTTTAATTAACTCTAAAACATTTTCAATAGACATCTAGGTGTTTCCTTCTTACATGTTAAACATACAACAATTCAATTACTGCTCTCTTAGCTATAACTATGCCAAGACTTTAAGTTATTGATTAATTGTGTTTAATTGTTTTTTTGTTGTTGATAGTGCGCGATATTTGCACCAATAAGATCCCTTTGGTGCACCAACGTGGTGCGTAAAGGTTGTTTGCACCAAATTGCAACATTTCGATGTGATGTGTGGTAGCTCATAAATTGACTAATAAAATCACCACTAACGCGGTATCAGCTATTAAATAGATAGCTTTTACTGAGACAAGTCTGTAGAATTTGCCGCCTAATTTTTGTACCCGTAAAGTTGTTTTATACGGTTTAGTCATGTGTTGGTCATACAACACAGGTAAATTGTTACGGGTACCCATGATCTTTGAATAACTAAAGCAGATGCTGGTTATTCCTATTTAGGCGAAATAAATGTCAAATAATATTACTGATATCAGCAAGTTGCGTAACGTTGCAATCATTGCTCACGTTGACCACGGTAAAACTACCCTAGTTGACAAATTGTTAGCACAATCTGGTACGGTTGAGTCTCGCGGTGAAGCCGAAGAGCGCGTAATGGATTCAAACGATCTTGAAAAAGAGCGTGGTATTACTATCTTGGCAAAACCAACTGCCATTAACTGGAATGATCATCGTATCAACATCGTAGATACTCCTGGACACGCCGATTTCGGTGGTGAAGTAGAGCGTATCATGTCGATGGTTGATTCTGTATTGCTACTTGTTGACGCTGTTGATGGTCCTATGCCACAAACACGTTTCGTAACGCAAAAAGCATTCGCTCAAGGCCTAAAGCCAATCGTTGTTATCAACAAAATTGACCGTCCTGGTGCTCGTCCTGATTGGGTTATGGATCAAATTTTTGATTTATTCGATAACTTAGGCGCTACTGATGAGCAGTTAGACTTTAAAGTTGTTTATGCATCAGCATTAAACGGTTGGGCAACAAATGATGTTGACGAACCGTCTGATAACATGAACCCATTATTTGATGCGATCCTTGAAGATGTTTCTGCGCCAGACGCAAACTCTGATGGTGATTTCCAAATGCAAATCTCTCAGCTTGATTACAACTCTTATGTTGGTGTAATCGGTGTTGGTCGTATTAAGCGTGGTATCGTTAAGCCTAACCAACAAGTTATGGTTTCTATGGCTGATGGCTCTACTCGTAAGGGTAAAGTTGGTACGGTAATGGGTTACTTAGGCCTTGATCGTAACGAAGTTGATGAAGCGCATGCGGGTAACATCGTTGCTATTACCGGTTTAGGTGAGTTAAAAATCTCTGACACTATCTGTGCCGTTGAAAATGTTGACCCATTACCTCCTCTAAGTGTTGATGAGCCAACAGTAACCATGACTTTCCAAGTAAACAACTCTCCGTTTGCTGGTAAAGAAGGTAAATTTGTAACCTCTCGTAATATTAGCGAACGTTTAGAACAAGAACTTGTTCATAACGTAGCATTACGCGTAGAGCCAGGCGATGATCCTGATAAATTCCGTGTTTCTGGCCGTGGTGAGCTTCACCTAGGCGTATTAATTGAAACTATGCGTCGTGAAGGTTTCGAACTTGCTATTTCTCGTCCTGAAGTAATCATCAAAGAAGTTGATGGCGTGAAAATGGAACCGATGGAAAAAGTAACTGTAGATGTTGAAGAAGAGCATCAAGGTACAGTTATGGAAAAACTAGGTACTCGTAAAGCTGTTATGTGTGACATGCAGTTAGACGGAAAAGGCCGTGTACGTATAGATTTCGATATGCCTTCACGTGGTTTAATCGGTTTCCAAACTGAATTCATGTCAATGACTTCTGGTTCTGGCTTAATCTACCATACGTTTGAAGAGTACGCAGAGCATAAAGGCGGCGATATCGGTCAACGTGCTAACGGCGTATTGATCTCTAACGCTACTGGTAAAGCATTAACTTACTCTTTGTTTAACCTACAGCAACGCGGTCGTTTATTCGCTAGCCACGCTGATGAAGTTTACGAAGGTCAGTTATTAGGTATTCATAGCCGTGATAACGATTTAACCGTTAACGCACTTAAAGGTAAGCAGCTAACGAACGTACGTTCATCAGGTACTGATGAAGCACAAGTACTTACGCCACCAATCGTTTACACACTTGAGCAAGCGCTTGAGTTCATCGATGATGATGAGTTAGTAGAAGTAACACCTGTAAGCATTCGTCTACGTAAGAAGCTTCTTACTGAAAACGAACGTAAACGTGCAAATCGCTAGAGATTAAACGTTAATGAGAGGCCGTCAATATGTCGGCCTTTTTTGTGTCTGAAATTTAATTCATTTGTGGTGCGTCGCAGTCTTCTAGATGCTCCGCCCATTCAATTGCTTGTTGATAATATTGATTGATGGTTTCAATAGGGATGCGTAACTTTAGCGCCTCACGCTCTGATAGATGCCAGCTCCCGTGTTCTAAATGTCTAATAGTACGTAATGCCATGCTAATAGGTGTTTGTGATAGATCATCGTCATCAAGGAGGGTTTCACAAATAACTTCATCCAATGATAAGCGTATGGTGATGTCTTGCATTGGAATATCCAGAATGGCATCAATTAACGAAAACATCCCAGTCATAAACGCTTGATCGCAAATTGCGGGTGCTAAATCATTGATAACCAATTCACAAAACTTTGCACGAGTTGCGCAAATTTGAATGAGTTCAGGTGGCTTATCTTGCGCTAATACCGCGGTAAAAAATAATGAGATTAATTCTTTTAACTGTAATTCACCCATGTAGGTTATGGCTTGTTTTACTGAGGTGATTTTACCTTTTAAAGGAAAAATTCCCGAGTTTACGTAACACAAAAGCTTGTAGACTAATCCACAATCTTTCTCTAACAAGCTTATAATTTTGCTGTAGTTTATATTTTTCTTATTAACTTCATTGAGCAGCATTACTAGCAATAGCTGTGTTGATTCGACTTCTTGGCTTTGTTTCATTTCCGGTTTACAAAAATAATAGCCCTGAAATAAATGAAAGCCCATTTCAATCGCTTGTTTATATTCGGCGTGAGTTTCTACTTTTTCTGCAAGTAATTTGATGCGTGTTTTAGCCAGTAGTTCGCGAACCAAAGGCTCGATGTCACTGAGAGATGTATGTTGAATATCGAACTTAATAACACGCACTACGGTTAAAAATCGTTTCCATTCTGGTTTATAGACGAAATCATCAAGTGCAATTGAATATCCTGATTTCACTAGCTCTTGGCAAACTAAAAAAATCTCATTGCTTGGTGTTACGTCCTCTAATATCTCTATTAAAATTTCGTCTTTAGGTAAAAGAAAAGGTAATCGTTTTAGCAATGACTCTTCGGAGAAATTGATCAATGCGCGTTTACCGGAGGTAAATGGTTTGATGCCTTTGTTGAAATAAGTACGGCCAATCAGTTTTGACGTAGCGACATGATGATTGGTGTTTTCTGGATAAGCGTTTACCTGCCCTTCGCGAAAGAATAGCTCGTAGGCAGAAACTTGTTTTTTTCTGTTTAAGATAGCTTGTCGAGCAATAAAAACATTCATAAAGGAACCAATATCAAGATGAGTTTCCAACCTAAGGTAATTCCTTAGTATTGTAAACTCTCATTACTCAAACTATGGTCTAATGACCGTTTCGAAAATTACTCAACAAAAATGGCCATCTCTTCGCCAATTTGTTTACGCATATCCATTAATCGAATGGCTGTATCATGCTGTTTTTTATCTTCTTCGGTTTCTGGTGTCCAAGTAGGTACTTGAATGGATTCACCGTGCTCATCTACGGCGACCATAATCACGATACAGTGTGTTGTTAGGCGTTTATTGAGGGATTTAGGATCACAAGCATTGACTTCAAGCGCAATGTGCATTGACGATTTTCCAGTGTAAATAACCTTGCCTGTAACTTCTACTAGGCTGCCAACATGAATTGGCGACACGAATCGAATACCACCGGCATAAGCGGTTATACAATAGCGACCACTCCAACCTGCAGCGGTTGCATAAGCGGCTAAATCTATCCATTTCATTACGGCACCGCCATGAACTTTTCCGCCAAAGTTGACGTCTTGAGGCTCTGCTAAAAAGCGCAACGTGAGTTCGCGTTGTGGGTTGTTCATGGGGCTTCCTTTTACTTGGATTAACGCTTAATTAAATAATCTTATGATCTAAATAAAAAATTTGCTAGCTTTGCTGCTTATTAAAGAAGTGGTTGAGCCAGAGAGAGAATAAAATAATCCCGCCGCCAACAGCTAATCTCGTCAAATCTTCATCTCGATTCCAAATGAGAATATTCACTACTAATCCAGCAGGAACTAGCGCGTTATTCATTACTGCCAGTGTTCCTGAATTCACTAGTGTTGCGCCTTTATTCCAAGCGAAATAACCAAGGCCTGAAGCGATAACTCCAAGATAAATTAGCACTCCCCATTGAGTGTTAGTGGTTGGTAATCTATCGATATTGCCAAATAGCGTGAATAATATCAGCGCCACAATAAACGCGCCGACATAAAAGAGACCAAAGATTGAAGACTGCGATAGTTGATTATTTTCGTCAGATTCCATGACACGCTTGTATGCGACTTGGCCTAACGCAAAGCTAACATTAGCGCCTTGTACCACTAAAAAACCTAGTAGGAAGCCTTCATTGATGCCTTGATACTTTATCATCATCGCACCGAACACTGCGACGACGGCACTCACTAAAAATCCCAATGAAAATCGGCGCTGACTAATATCGTAGAACAACGTGACATAAATAGGTGTTAACACGGTAAACAGTAGAACTTCAGGGACGGATAAATAGAGAAATGATTGATAATAAAAACAATACATCATCCCCAGTTGTACACCGCCGATACTCATCAGTTTTAGTGCTAATGGCTTGGGCATGTTTTGTAGTTTAAGCAGTGGCAGAAATAACAACATAGCCAATGAAATACGCGTTAACGCAGAAAACCACGCGTCAACTTGTCCTGCTAAATAGACGCCAATCAGGCTAAATGAAAAGGCCCAGAGTATGGTGGTGGCAGCTAAGTAGTTCATAAGGCCTCAGTGTATTGTTATTCGACAATCAGTTGGTCAATTTTATTGGGAGTACCATTGACGCTGTCGGCGTTGGGCAATGGTTTAATGACTTCAGTAATCTTTGGCCACATCTCGCTCAGTTCAGCATTGAGCTCTTTAAATTGCTCTTGACCGGCGGGAAGCTCATCTTCCTGAAAAATAGCATTAGCGGGGCATTCAGGTACGCATAAATCACAATCGATGCAGTCAACTGGGTTAATGGCTAGAAAATTAGGCCCCTCATGAAATGCATCCGCCGGACACACTGATACGCAATCAGTGTATTTACATGCAATACAGTTGTCAGTGACAACAAACGCCATGAGTTGCTCCAAAATATATGTAATAAAGATTTTTACGGATCATACGTATTGTTATATGAATTTCAACGCTTGATAGAGCTTAATATGGAATGTGCTGAGTGTGACGCCAATTTTTGATGCTTTACAGCGGTTAATTGCTCCGAAATAACATACAATACCCATCTTAATTTTTACTATAGCCAAGTAACATTGCCACACAGGAATTTCCGATGATTCGTTTAACCAATCTCAAACTCAATTTAGATCACACTGAAGATGATCTGAAAAACATTATTATGTTTACCTTAAAAATTAGCGCTGAAAAGCTCGTTGATTTTACGGTGTTTCGTCGCGGTATTGATGCGCGTAAAAAGCGTAACATTGTTTTACTTTATACCGTTGACGTTGAAACGACTGAAGAAGACGAATTATTAGCGAAGTTTGAGCGCGACCAATCAATTCGTAAAACTCCAGATATGGAATATAAATTTGTGGCGCAAGCACCAACTGATTTAGGCGACCGTCCAGTCGTTGTTGGTTTCGGTCCTTGTGGTATTTTTGTTGGTTTGGTTTTAGCGCAAATGGGTTATCGTCCAATTATTCTCGATCGTGGTAAAGAAGTGCGTGAACGTACTAAAGATACTTTTGGTTTTTGGCGCAAGAAAACACTTAATACAGAATCAAATGTACAGTATGGCGAAGGTGGTGCGGGTACTTTCTCTGACGGTAAGTTATATAGCCAAGTAAAAGACAAGAAGCACTATGGCCGTAAAGTCCTTAATGAGTTTGTTGCCGCAGGGGCGCCAGAAGAAATTTTATATGTAAGTAAACCACATATCGGTACCTTTAAATTGGTGACCATGGTTGAAAAAATGCGCGCTGAGATTATTCGTTTAGGCGGTGAAATTCGCTTTAGCGCCCGCGTAGATGACTTTGATATTGAAGATGGCAAAGTAACAGGTCTTACGTTAGCCGACGGTGAGAAGATAGTTTCGAGCCATATCGCATTAGCAATAGGCCACAGTGCTCGTGATACGTTCCAAATGATTCACGATAAGGGCATTTATGTGGAAGCAAAGCCGTTCTCTGTCGGTTTCCGTATTGAGCATCGCCAGTCGCTAATCGACGAAGCGTGTTGGGGTAAAAATGCAGGGCATCCAATTCTAGGTGCTGCAGATTACAAACTTGTTCATCATTGTAAAAATGGTCGTAGCGTTTACAGCTTCTGTATGTGTCCAGGTGGAACTGTGGTTGCGGCAACCTCTGAAGAAAATCGTGTTGTGACCAATGGGATGAGTCAATACTCGCGTAACGAGCGAAATGCTAATAGTGCCATTGTGGTCGGAATCGACCCGTCTGATTATCCTGGTGGCCCATTAGCGGGCATTGATTACCAACGTGAATTGGAAAGTGCGGCATTTAAATTGGGCGGAGAAACCTATGACGCACCAATGCAGCGTGTTGGTGATTTCTTAAAAGGTGCTGAAACGCAGGAAACAGGTGAAGTCGAACCATCATACAAACCGGGTGTTAAATTTGCTGACCTAACGAGTTTACTACCTGAGTACTGTAATGAAGCGCTGCGTGAAGCGATTCCTGCGTTTAATCGTAAGATCCACGGCTTTGCAATGGATGATGCAACGTTGACAGCAGTTGAAACTCGTACATCGTCTCCGATTTGTATTAAGCGTGATGCATCGATGCAAAGTATTAACACGCAAGGTTTGTTTCCAGCGGGCGAGGGAGCAGGTTACGCAGGCGGTATACTATCAGCAGCAATCGATGGTATCAAAATAGCCGAGGCCATGGCATTGTCGATTAATGGTGAAAGCCAAGAGTAGATATTAAAAAGGCCATCGCGAGATGGCCTTTTTGTTAGCGTTTCTTTAGCCAATACTCTGCGGTTGTTTTATCATGTTGCCAGCCAAGTATTAACACGCCGATAATTAATATTAATCGTGTGAAGGTGTGTCCATCGATATCAAATAATGGCGTCGCGAGTGCATGACCATATGTGGTGATAATTAATAGCACACCAACTGACGTTAATGCGGCTCTTAGTTGCCAGCCGATAAGAATTAGCGCACCAGCTAGTAGTTCCCAATAAGGAATAACATAACCACCAGTCAACAACGCCCATTGTGGGATCCAAGAATCGGCATAGGCGGCAACGAAGAAGTTTTCTGCATGCACTTTAGCGGTGAGCGTAAATACCTTCCAATAACCTGCCATCAAAAATAAAACACCTACAATCCAGCGCATTAAGAATGATGCAATGGTTAGGTTATGAGTATTTACAGATGAGTTATTCATTGGCGGTTACTTTTTTGGCGGTGTGTAGGCATAAGTGGCTTTTTTAGGGCCTCTACGTTCATCGCGTTTTGATTTGGAGAAACCAGATGGCTTGTCACGATTAAATCGTTTAGGAGCATTATCGGTTTTTGATTCTCTTATTTCTGGTTTCTCTGGTGTATAACCAGGTGCCGTTTTACGTGAGTCTGCAATAAGGTTATTTAATTCACGCATTTCATGCTTTTTGAGATGACGCCATTCGCCTGCTTTAATATTATCAAGCGTTAGATTCATAATACGCATGCGTTTCAGCTTGCGTACACGAAAACCAAAGTGCTCACACATACGACGAATTTGACGATTCAGCCCTTGAGTTAGCGTGATATTGAAGCTGTATGGACCTGTTTTTTCGACTTTACATTTATTGGTGACAGTATCAAGAATCGGGACGCCGTTACTCATGCCAAATATAAAATCATTGTCGATTTCTTTATCCACAGTCACTACGTACTCTTTTTCATGATTATTACCTGCACGTAGAATTTTGTTAACGATATCGCCATCGTTGGTTAACAAGATCAATCCTTCTGACGGCTTATCAAGGCGGCCGATTGGAAAGATACGTTCAGGGTAATTGACGTAATCAACAATGTTGCCGTCGATGTGCTGATCTGTCGTACACGTGATACCACGTGGTTTATTTAAGGCGATATAAACAGGCTCGGCTTTACTACCAATTAGCTTACCACTAACGCGTACTTCATCACCTGGCTGAACTTTCATGCCCATAACAACTTTTTCGCCGTTGATAGTGATGATGCCTAAGTCGATATATTTATCAGCTTCGCGGCGCGAGCAATATCCCGCTTCACTAAGGTATTTATTAACGCGAATGCCAGTTGAGGCTTGATCAGACATAGTAATGGGCTTTATAGAATAGAATATGGGCAATTCTAACATTGATTAGGGTGGTCGAGAAATAGAATTAAGGGATGGTTGAGCGCCATCCCACACTTACAGTGATTAAGCGTTACGTCTTGCTTTCACTGCTTCACTTAATTGACGTAAGACAGTCTCGGAGTCTTCCCAGCCAATACAAGCATCAGTAACACTCTGGCCGTAAGTTTCTGCACCGCCGTTGACGATATCTTGGCGGCCTTCAACAAGATGGCTTTCAATCATCACGCCAAAGAGCGATTTGTCACCTGCGGCGATTTGTTCGCTAATATCAGTCGATACATCCATTTGGCGCTTAAACTGCTTTAGGCTGTTGGCATGACTGAAATCAACCATGATGTTGTTTGGAAGTTTAGCTGAGGTTAGTTGTTCGTTGACGGCGTCGACGTGAGCTTTAGAATAATTAGGCTCCTTACCGCCACGCAAAATGATATGGCAATCTTCATTACCGCGTGTTTGTACAATGGCAGAATGACCATATTTGGTCACAGACAAGAAGTTGTGTGGTGCACTGGCGGCTCCTATTGCATCAATCGCCACTTTAATCGTGCCGTCGGTACCATTCTTAAAACCAACAGGGCATGACATACCTGACGCTAATTCACGATGTACCTGTGATTCTGTGGTACGTGCGCCTATGGCACCCCAACTCATTAAGTCGGCAATGTATTGCGGCGTGATCATATCTAAAAACTCACCAGCTGTTGGTAATCCCAACTCGTTGACGTTGAGTAATAGTTTACGCGCCAAACGTAAGCCATCATTTAATTGGCAGCTATTGTCCATGTAGGGATCATTAATCATGCCTTTCCAGCCAACAGTGGTACGTGGCTTTTCAAAATAAACACGCATCACCACTTCTAATTCTTCTTTTAGTTCTTCACGGAGTAGCGCGAGGCGTTCTGCATATTCTAATGCTGCTTTAGGATCGTGGATAGAACATGGGCCAATAACTACTAATAATCGGTCGTCTTTACCAGTAAGAATGTTATGGGTTGCCTGACGTGCATCAAAAACTGTTTTAGAAGCGGTTTGACTAAGTGGAAATCGCTCTAGTAAAGCAACAGGAGGTAACAGCTCTTTAATTTTGTCTATATTGACGTCGTCAGTTTGGTAATACATGGTAATTCCTTAAGTTAATGTCCTCAGCGGTGGCTGAAAGCCCACGTTAACGAAGCCTTAGCGATTTAGCAATACTAGTTTTGGCTAAGGGATAACTTTTAAGAATGAATAATGAAATTAGGTAAGAATTAATGGTGAAAATAATAAAACTCTTGCCACTATTGAGTGGCTAGAGTGTTTTAGCATTTTATGTTGCCGGTGTGAAGCTCATTAATATTTCACACTCTTGTTTAATATCGGACTTTAAACGGTCTTCTTGCTGAGCGCGCTTTACATCAAAACGCATACGTTCTTTACGCTCTAACGCCTTATATCCAGCATGTGTTGGGTAATCAGCTAAAAATGAATCAAGTTCGTGTAAGGCTGGGTAGCGTGTTGGATAATTCGCGTCTTGGGTGACGTAGACTTTTTCAAGTAAACGGCAAATACGGATCGCGCCTTCAGATAACTCACACTGCTCTTCGCCAACAGCTTTCGCAATTAAACGAATACTGTCAACAAGCTTTTGATTATGCTTAGTAATTTTTTCGTTATGGGCTGTAATAGCATCTTGCTGTTGTGCTGTTTGCACGCGCAGTTTAGCAATTAAACTACCCGCATAATAAGCAAGGCCGCCAATAATCAATAAAGCTAAAACAATTAACACAATATAAAGGGGGGTCATTACGATTTAAACTCATCAAATTCAGAACTATCTAACTCTTCCCATGCTTCTTTTTTGTCTTCTTCGTTGGCTTCTGCATCATCTATTTGTGCTAGCAGTTTTTGATGCTTAGCCGTTTGATGATCGATATAAGCCTGATCTTTAGCTGAGATTTCATTGCCCTCATCTAAGGCGTCTAATAAATTATTTAAGCGCTCATCGTTCTCAACCTGAGCAAGTTGTTGCTCTATCGATAACGTTGGTGTTGGTTTAGCCTTTTTGACCACAACTTTAGGCTGTAAGTTCTTAGGTGCTTGACTCGGCACAAGCTCAATCGCTTTTTTACTACCAACTCTGCTGTCTAGCTCTGATGCGCTATTGCTTGATGAACGTGTTTTTTTAACTTTAACACCATCAATATTCGCTTTCGCACCAGAAGGGCGGCCTTTGCCTTTCTTCTTAGAGTTGTCTTTGATTCTTTCCGATTGCTTTAGCAGTGGTTTTTTTGCTGCGCCAATGGTTTTTTCAGTACGAGTCTTTTTCTTACGAGTCATGGTGGTGTTTCATCTAAATTAATTAGCGCGTGTTATACCAGAATTGGCTGTTGATTTCAGTAAATGAGGGGAAAAAATGTGCACAAAAGCGGAAATAAAAAAAACGGCAGATAAAATCTGCCGTTATTGAGTGAATACACACTACTTTTATATTTGAGCTCTCCTTCAAATATAAAAGAAAGGTTGTTTCCTAATTTCACATCCTATTTTTATTCAACCTTCCATGATTGCTTGGTGAATATAAGATTATGTATTTTATTATTATAAGCTTCGAAAAACATTTTAGTTAAAATTAACTATTTAAGTTTGACTACAAGCTAACCTAAATTTAGGTCGAACTCTTAAAGTTAAGAGTAAAAGAGACAATGTCTCGTGCCATAAAGGCTATTTGTTATTTTCCTAGGTAAACCTAGGTAGTTCAAAATCGAACTATATAAAGTACTTAGTAAATACTGCAAAGTACTGAAGGTACAAGGTACCAAATTTATTATTTTAAATGTTGAATCATCAACTTAGTTTAAACACTTATTATTATGTATTTTAATTATAATTTTGTGGTCGCGTTTAACTGGGGCTTACTTTACTGGTGTGAATATTCATCACAAGTGTTTTTAGTTACTTTTTTTATTTGTGATTAAGTCAATTTTGGTTAAGTTGTTGTAATAGTTTAATTATAACAATAATTGACGTTTACGTAATGGCGTATGTCTCACGGGTTTTGTGGTGTATTTCTCTATCATTATGTGGTCTATTTCTTAATGTGGAGTATGTTTTTTTATCATTTGTTAATTTAATGTTATCGATCAATTGAGTGAGGTAGTGTCGATCGGTTTAAAAACTAAGCGAACGTGCGTTTGAATTGATAATGCCATAAACAAAGCCTTTCCACTTATAATTGGTAGAACTTTTATAGGATAAATTGCTCATTTTTTGTTGATAATTAGGCGTTTCAGAATTTTTAAACATCCAGTGCAACTTAAATTTAACAAATAGGCTAAGGCTTATTGCGTACATGCTTAATGCTTACGCAGGTTCGAGATAAGTTGATTTCCGACGATTTACTTAATATAGAAATAGAACTCTCTATGGTGGAGGTTGGTGATGTTTCGATTAACGCTGTGTTAGACTACGCGCTCTTTAAATGGACAGTAATAGTGTTATGCCAAATAACGTAATTAATATAGTGGTAGGATCTAAAAATCCTGTAAAAGTGAACGCAATAAAATCGGCTTTTGAAACTTACTTTCCTAATAATGAAATCAATTGTCGTGGTATGCATGCACCCTCTCTTGTCTCTGAGCAGCCAATGACGAGTAAAGAGACGCGTGATGGCACTGTTAATCGTTTACGTTATTGCCAGGCGCACGAGAAGGCTGACTTTTACGCTGCTATTGAGGGCGGTGTTGATCTTTTTGAAGATGGCGCAGCCACCTTTGCTTTTGTTGCGATAGCAAACGATGAACACTTATCAGTGGGGCGTGGTGCTAATTTACCTTTGCCAATGAATGTCTATCAACGTTTGCAAGCCGGCGATGAATTAGGTCCGTTAATGGATCAATTGTTTAATACCACTAATATAAAGCAAAAAGGTGGCGCAATAGGTTTATTAACAAATGGGCATGCAACACGCGAGGCTAATTATACGCATGCTGCAATTTTGGCCATGTCGCGCTTTGCCCATCCTGAGTTTTATGCCTAAATGAATTTCAACGAATATGAAAACGCCGCTAAGTTAAGCGGCGTTTTTATTTCAATAATAGGATGTTAGAACAAACGATTTAATCCGTTCATTGCCGCCACTCGGTAAGCTTCGGCCATTGTTGGGTAGTTAAACGTGGTATTAACAAAATACTCAATATTATTGCCGTCATCTTTCTGCTCCATAATCGCCTGTCCGATATGCACGATTTCTGAGCTACGCTCACCGAAACAATGAATGCCTAGCAATTGTTTAGTGTCGCGATGGAACAACAGCTTTAAGAAACCAACATTAATACCACCGATTTGTGCGCGAGCAAGATGCTTAAACTGTGCACGGCCAACTTCATAAGGCACTTTTTGTTCCGTTAGCTCTTGCTCTGTTTTACCTACCGAACTAATTTCAGGAATGGTATAGATACCTGTAGGGATATCATGGATAAGTGAACCTTCATCGTTACCACTGATCATTGCTTTTGCGGCGATACGGCCCTGATCGTAAGCGGCACTTGCAAGTGATGGATAGCCAATTACATCCCCAACAGCATACACATTTTCTACAGCTGTCTGATAATGTTCATTAACATCAACTTGGCCACGTGAATTAACGTTTAAGCCAATATTCTTAAGGCCTAGATCATGAGTATTACCAGTTCTGCCATTAGCAAATAAAATACAATCAGCGCGCATCTTCTTGCCGGACTCTAAATGAACAACAACGCCATTACCTGTGTCTTCTATTTTTTCATAAGACTCACTGTGACGAATAACGACACCACTATTCCAGAAATGATAAGACAGTGATTCACTTACTTCGGTATCGAGGAATGATAATAAACGATCTCGGGTGTTGATTAGGTCAACACGAACCCCAAGACCTCTAAAGATCGATGCGTATTCAGAACCAATGACACCCGCGCCATAAATAATGATGCTCTTTGGGTCTTTATCAAGGGATAAAATAGAATCACTGTCGAAAATATGTGGGCTATTGAAATCGACGTCCGCTGGGCGGTATGGGCGAGAACCTGTAGCAATAACAAATTGATCAGCACTCAAATACTCTTTTTCGCCGCCTTCTTTAGAAATTTCGATTACGTTGGTATTAACGAACTGAGCGTGGCCAGTATAAACAGGGCACTCGTTGCGCATGTAAAAGCCTTGGCGTAATTTCACTTGATCGCTAATAACGCGCTCGGTATGTTTTAAAATCGACTTAAATGAAAATTGCTTACTAAAATCACCTTCAACATCGTAGCCACTGCGGCGAAATTCTACGATACGTGAAACAGAATGACGCAAAGCCTTTGATGGAATTGTTCCCCAATGAGTACAACCACCGCCAACTTGAGGAGCTCGTTCTATAACGGCAACAGACTTTCCTTGTTTCGCTAATCCCATTGCGGCACCTTCACCACCTGGGCCGGTACCAATTACGATAGCATCGTAATGATTAGAAATATTAAATTGCTCGCTAATTGCTGCTGGCGACGATTTCTTGGCTTTAGGCACGTGTCGATCCTTATTATTAGATTATTTGGCTACAAATATTAACGCGAGTGGTGATAAATCGCTATGTTTAATAAGCGTTCATTAGTCTTAGGCTACAACTCAGATTGTATAATTACTGCTTGACATAGTTAGGTGATGTTATAACATTTGTCTTGTTATGTTGTAACGTTACAATTTGGAATCTGAAATGAATACTAAAAAATCACTACTCGCGACGCTAATTTGCATGTCGTGTGTCCCTGCTCATGCTAATGAAAAAGCGCCTAAAGATGCTGATAAGAAAGCTAAAACTGAAACTATTGTGGTTCGCAGTAATGCGCATTTATTACGTAGTGATTTAGATTCTTTAATTTCTTCAACGCTTATTGAACGTGAACAACTCGACATGATGCAGGCAAGCAGTCTTGGTGAAACATTAAAGTTTACGCCTGGTATTCATGCTAATTATTATGGTCCTAGCTCATCACGCCCGATTATTCGTGGTTTAGATGGTCCTCGCGTGAAGATTCTGCAAAATGGATTAGCTGCTGGCGATGCTTCTGCTAGTGCACCTGATCACCAAGTTAGTAGTGAAGTGAGCACTGCAACACAGATTGAAGTGTTACGAGGTCCTGCAACCTTGTTACATGGGAGCGGTGCTATCGGTGGTGTTGTTAATGTCATTGATGAGCGTATTCCTACTAAATTATCTGATGAAATTTCTGGTGAAGTGATTGGAGCATTTTCAACCGTAGATGACGCTAAAGATGCTGCATTTTCTATCAGTGGCTCAAGCGGAAACTGGGCATTTTATGCTGATGGTTTTGCAAAAGACGCGAATGAGACAAATATTCCCGTGCTTGCTGCTCATGAAGAGCACGATGAACATGAAGAAGAAGATCATGATGAGCATGAAGAAGAAGGCCATGATGAACACGAAGAGTCTACGCGTAAGGTTATTGAAAATAGTCAAAACCGCAGTGATGGTTTCACATTAGGCACTAGCTACATTACCGACAGTTTTATGATGGGTTTCGCTTTTGGTTCAACGAGTTCTAAATATGGCTTAGTAGGGCATTCTCATGAAGAACATGAACATGAAGAAGAGCACGAAGAAGAAGGTCATGATGAGCATGCGGATGAAATGCTACCATTTGTTTTAACAGAGCAAGACAGAACACAATTTAATGCGAAATGGTTTGATTTAGGTAATGGCATTGAGTCTATTTCTCTTAAAGCGGTACATGTTGACTACAAGCTTCAAGAAATAGAAGAAGGTGCAGTTGGCACTCAGATCACTAATAAAACTGACGAAGTGAAATTGCAGTTGAATCACAACTGGATTGAGCAATGGCAGGGTATCGTTGGCGTTCACATTCAGAATGATTCAACAACACCTGTTGGCGCAGAAGCTAATTCTCCAGCAACAAAAACAAATGCAACTGCGATTTTTGCAACGCAACGTCGTCAATTAGGTGCTGCACAATGGCATTTAGGCGCTCGTATTGAACAGGTAGACATTAAACCTACATTAACTCAAGCTAATGCACTATCGAGCATTGATTTTACGCCTGTTAGCTGGGCTGCTGGTGTTGATTGGGCGATGACTGAAAACCAACAATTGTTAGTAAATTTAAGTCATAGTCAACGAGCGCTGAGTGCGAGCGAATTATTTGCCTTTGGTGAGCATTTAGGAACGCAAACTTTCGATGTTGGTACATATTTTAATATGGGCGTAGTCGATGGTAATGCGACTCACCAACCAACAACACAATTTAATAAATTAGAAACAGAAGACGCCAATACGTTAGATATTGGTTGGCGCTATGAGGGTGGTGATTTTGTTTTCGCTACTTCTGCGTTCTATAGTCGCGTTAATAATTATGCATATCGCGAACGTGTTGTTGAGGGGAGTGGTGAATTACCTGTTTATCAATATCGCCAAAATGATGCCAAGTTATATGGTGGTGAAGTTCAGTTTAGTTATTTCTTTAATGAACAATTAACCTTTAGTTCGTTTGTTGACTATTCGCAAGTACAGCTAACATCAGGAGAAGATTTACCACGCATTCCACCGTTACGTATTAAGAATACATTGAACTGGGAACATATGGATTGGCATTACAATGTTGGTGTGACAACGTATGCTAAGCAGGATAAAGTAGGCCAGTTTGAAGAAGAAACTGACGGTTATACACTAGTAGATGTTGGTGTGTATAAACATCAAAATATATCTGTTGGTCAGCTTAAGTATTTCTTAAAAGTAAATAACCTGTTTGATGAAGAAGCACGAGTACATAGCTCTTTCTTAAAAGAACAGGCACCATTACCTGGTGTTAATGTTAAATTAGGTGTGCGTTGGACATTCTAATGAAACAGATATTCAAGCCACTTTGAGATATGCATCTAGAGGTGAGTGAATACTAAAGCCGTTTTGATTTCAAAACGGCTTTTTTATTGGTGTTAATTGATAGTCACTATGGTTGTCTGATTTGCGATAGGGTGTTTTACCGCTGCGAAATCGGTGATAGTGACATTACCTCTTCGGTATCTATTAATATGTTTTGCTGTACGTTGCGCATTATATTTGGCAGCAAAATTTGCGATGTTTTCACCATTACAAAGGGTCGCTTGAGCAACGTGTCGATCGCTTAATCCAGAGTTATCTACTTGCTGATTGTATTGCATCAAATTGTTGTTCGCTGCGGCAACACAAAATTTTGTGTAGGTACTATCATTTCCCGCAACAAACTTAAACTCACCAGCTTGTGCCGAGCTAGCGCAAAATATTATTCCCGAGATTAAAGTAACTGTTAATGCTTTCATGATGTTCTCCATAATTATTAAATGTGTCTTCTGATAGAACGATCACCAATTGAAATGAGAGCTCGGTAATTTTTGTTCTGTCCTTCTATAAAGTATTCATTCGAGCAATAAACTCTCAGTGATAAATTTTGCAAATGTAAATGAATGTATTTCGAAACAGTTATTGATGTAATGTTTACAATTGCTCTAATGCATTGTTTTGTCGGTTGTAATGATGGGCAATAGATCGTTTTAGGGCTGAAAATTAGGTAGTGTTGGGAAACTATTTGTAACATCAGGCTCAATTCTAAGCCGAGAAATTGAGATAATTCGTGCAATATTAAATGAGTAATCATGAGGAAGGAGTTTTAATATGCGCGAAATTCATCAACCTTTACCAAGAGAATCTCTAACTTGTGAGCATTTATGCCAGCGTGTTGCTTCTCAAGAGGCGGGGGCAGAGGTTGACACTGTTAATCTTCTACTGCCTTTCCTAACCAAAAAGCTAGCAATGAAAGCCGATATGAACTTGGTGGCAGATCTTGTTCAAGAGACATTAATGGCATTAATAGTAAAAATGCGCGCTGGAAAAATACAGCAACCTTCCGCCCTCAAATATTACGCTTATTCAATCGCTAACCATCTTTTGATAAAGCAGATGACTATTGCCAAGCGTATGCAAGAAATTGATATTGATGATTTAGAGTTGATGGCAGGTACGCCATCGGTAGAGCAAGTGCTTGAACTGCAACAACAACGACTTGTATTAATGACTGCGATAAGCAAAATGCCGCAACAGCGTGATAGAACTATATTGACTGCCTTGTTCATTGGTATGCAAGACAAGTTAGCTGTGTGTCAGCAGTGGGATATTCTTCCTGCTGACTATGACCGTATTGTGTCGCGGGCTAAACAACGGCTAACTGCCATTGTTAACGCGCAAGATTAACTAGCCCTGCCAATACTTTTCAAACAGATTTGGATAGCTTGTTTTAAGGTATTTTCGAGTGTCTTTAAACCGCTTACCAAACGGTTGGCTTTGACCTGAGGGTACATAAGGAAGCTCGTGTTCATTGCGTTCTTCAAAGAGCTGGCCAGCAATTAGATCGTACTCTTCTAGGTACGGATTGGCGAAGCCTTCTTTATCTTGCGCAATATCTAGATTCGCTAAAGTATCTGGCTTTTTCAATGCTTGCTCGAAGGTTTCTTGACCACGAGAAATTAACCAACAGCGAAACTCTGCAAAGGCGTATTCACTGTTGCATCCAGCAATAATAAAAGCCGCACCCCAAACTCTCCATGTATAGCTGTCACGCATTTTTAAACTAAAGTGTTTGTCGAATGCGGCAAGTTGCTCGTCGTCTAACGGCGTTAATTTTTCGCTAAGTTGCTCTGCCAGTTCATCTGAACCAGCGAGCGGGTTGGCGGCGGTTACCAGTTGCCAAAATTCAATTTCTGTCATGATTTAATTTAGAGAGTAAATAATGCCGTCAATGATACCTCAGTTAACATTCATGTGCAGCTTCAAGTACTTTCTGTCTAAACCAAATATGACTGGCATCATGGTGTAATAAGGGAGACCAAATCATTTTTAATTCTATTTCTGGAATATCAAACGGTGGCTCCAATAAAGTAAAACGTGGTGCCGTAATAAAACGTGCAGCTGCTTTGCTTGGTAGCGTCGCAATGAGTTGATCTTCGAGAGCAAGCTGAATGGCTACATTGTAGTTACGGGTAAAGACGCGAATATCGCGTTTTTCGCCTATGTTCGCTAATGCTTCATCCACCCAACCAAGCTTTTGCACGTCTTTGGGATCCATACCAACGCCAACACCGAATCCTGTTTTAGATACCCAAATATGTTTAGCGCGTAAGTAGTTTTGAAGCCCAAAGCGTTTCACCATCGGGTTATCTGAGGCCATTAAACACGTGAAATTATCATGCCATAGTGTTTTTTGATGGAATGATTGTGGTAATTCTTCAAAGCGGTTAATTGCCATATCAACTTTACCGGCTTCAACGTCGTGAAAATTAATATCACTAGGCGTCATGATATCGATGCTGATATTGGGTGCGATTTTACTAAGGTTGCTTAAAAGTTTTGGCACTAATGTAGACGCTGCATAGTCACTGGCCATCAAACGAAATACCCGATCGCTAGTTGCTGGATTGAAATTATCCTCACTTTGCAACGCTTCTTCTAGCTCTAATAAAATTTTTCTAATGACGGGGGCTAAGGCTTGAGAGCGCTCTGTCGGCGCCATGCCATCAGATGTTCTAACAAGAATTGGATCATTAAATAGATTACGTAATCGTTTCAAGCCATTACTCATTGCAGGTTGAGTGATATTGAGTTGATTGGCTGCTCTCGTTACGTTTTTTTCGCGCAACAAAACGTCTAGGTAGATAAGTAAGTTAAGATCTATTTTATTAATATTCATGTGACTGATGCTCGCGATAAAAAATATAACTTACCTTAATGATTGATTGTTTGAAAGTAAAATTTCAAATGCCTGTTTAATTATTGTTGTGAAGTAGACAAAAGTATAGTTGTTTGTAATTTAACCAGTGATTTTGGGCGATGGTAAACTCGATATCTGTGTAACACGCGTTAGTAAAGGTCATTATCTATTATCAAAGCGTGAAGTTAATTTCCATATGCGCTCTCGCAGAGCGCATTACTTAACGTAGGTATTTACCGAGTGAATGTTCGCAATAATAATTATAAAGTATTTTTATAGTGGTTAGCTCGGCTAGTATTTAATCAAACCACGGCACTATGTAAGCCGCTCTACAATAAATATTACTGATACGAAGGAAGAATGCTTATGTCTACATACACTACTGAAATCGACAACGTTGCAAACCTATGTCAACAACAAGGCGAAGCATGGAGTGCGATTAACCCAGAATCTGTTGCTCGTATGAAATTGCAAAATCAATTTAAAACGGGCTTAGATATCGCTCGTTATACGGCCGGTATCATGCGCCGTGATATGGAAAACTACGATAACGATTCTAGTAAATACACTCAGTCACTAGGTTGTTGGCATGGCTTTATCGGTCAGCAAAAAATGATTTCGATTAAAAAGCATTTTGAAAATACAGATCGTCGTTACCTATACCTTTCTGGTTGGATGGTTGCAGCACTTCGTTCAGATTTTGGTCCATTACCTGATCAATCAATGCACGAAAAAACGTCAGTATCAGGTCTCATTGAAGAGCTATATACTTTCCTTCGCCAAGCTGATGCGCGTGAGCTCGGCGGTTTCTTCCGCGAGTTAGATGCGGCGAGAAAAAGCGGTGATGAAGTAGAAGCGGCACGTGTTCAGGCTAAAATCGATGGCCATGTAACTCATGTCGTGCCAATTATTGCTGATATCGATGCTGGTTTTGGTAACGCTGAAGCCACTTACTTACTGGCTAAGCAAATGATTGAAGCAGGTGCATGTTGTATCCAGCTAGAGAACCAAGTATCTGACGAAAAACAATGTGGTCACCAAGACGGTAAAGTTACAGTTCCTCATTCAGACTTCTTAGCGAAGATTAATGCGGTACGTTATGCCTTCCTTGAGCTAGGTGTTGATGATGGTGTTATCGTTGCGCGTACTGATTCATTGGGTGCTGGCTTAACTAAACAAATCGCTGTAACAAATGAACCAGGTGATTTAGGTGATCAATACAATGCGTTCTTAGACGTTGAAGAAGTTGATGCGGCTGATATCCAAAACGGTGATGTTATTTTAAATCGCGACGGTAAATTAGTTCGCCCTAAGCGTTTAGCAAGTAACTTATTCCAGTTTAAACAAGGTACAGGTGAAGCACGTTGTATTCTTGACTGTATTACGTCATTACAAAATGGTGCTGATTTATTGTGGATTGAAACTGAGAAACCCCACGTTGCGCAAATCGGTGGCATGGTAAATGAAATCCGTAAAGTGATTCCAAATGCTAAGCTTGTTTACAACAACTCGCCTTCGTTCAACTGGACGCTAAACTTCCGTCAGCAAGTATTTGATGCAATGGTAGAAGCGGGTGAAGATGTGAGTGCTTATAATCGTGACAACCTAATGAGTGTTGATTACGATGACACTGAATTATCTAAAACCGCTGATGAGAAAATTCGTACTTTCCAAGCTGATGCAGCACGTGAAGCTGGTATCTTCCATCATCTAATTACGTTACCAACTTATCATACGGCTGCTCTCTCAACCGATAACTTGGCTAAAGAGTACTTCGGTGACAAGGGGATGTTGGGTTACGTTGAAGGTGTACAACGTAAGGAAATACGTCAAGGCATTGCCTGTGTTAAACATCAAAACATGGCTGGCTCTGATATGGGTGATGACCATAAAGAATACTTCGCTGGCGATGCAGCACTAAAAGCGGCAGGTGAAGATAACACCATGAATCAATTTGGTTAAATTAATTATCAACTAAGCGTAAGCCTCGAGATGACTCGGGGCTTTTTTGTATCTGCAGTTCTGCTATCCTACAGTCATATTTTCACTTTATTCTAATTTTTCATGACCAAAACGCGCATCTTAGTTGTTGAGGACGAGCAAGCTATCGCTGACACCGTCATTCATGTTTTAGAAAATGAAGGCTTCGTTGTCGATTGGGTCTCCTTGGGTGGCGATGCCATTACATCGTTGAATAAAAAGAAATACGCGTTGATGATCCTAGATGTTGGTTTGCCTGATATGAATGGCTTTGAGGTGTGTAAAGCCATTCGAGCTCATCATAATCTACCCATTATCTTTTTAACGGCGCGCAGTGAAGAAATAGACCGTGTTGTAGGTCTTGAAATTGGCGGTGATGACTATGTCACCAAGCCTTTTAGTCCACGTGAACTAGCGGCGCGGGTGAAGGTTATTTTAAAGCGTGTTAATCAAGCGCCTACTGAAATTGTTCACAGCAATAAATTACAAGTCGCATCCTCAGGATGTGATTTTTTACTTAATAATCAATTATTATCATTAACTTCCATTGAATTTAAACTGTTACAGCACATGCATCAGCACGCCGGCATGGTCATGAGTCGTGAACAGTTATTAACGGCGGGTGGCTTTGCCCATGATGCTGGTTATGAACGTAATATCGATAGCCACATCAAATCATTGCGGGCTAAATTGAGAAAGTTTGATGACAATGAATACATTAAAACTCATCGCGGTTTTGGTTACTCTCTTAATGAGATTACGTAAATATGACATGGCCTAAAATCCCATTTGGACTGCGATTATTTCTGCTTTACGCAGTCTTTGTGGGATTTTGTGCCTATTTGGTGTTGCGCACGATGACAGCGGAAATCAAACCCGGCGTTCGTCAAACGATGGAAGAAACCTTGGTTGATATGTCTAGCTTGATTGCCGTTGTTGTGGCTAATGATGTTAAACAAGGGACGTTGAATCAAAGCCAATATCCTCGGTTGTTTCGCTTATTTGGTGAGCATATACCCCAAGCATCTATTTGGGGGATGGATAAAATAGATGCCAATAAGCGTATATATATTACCGATCATAAAGGCATCGTTATTTTGGATTCTGATGGCAGGGCGCTTGGCCAAGATTATTCACGCTGGAATGATGTTTATTTAACGTTGCGTGGAGAGTATGGCGCGCGCACGACTAAGCTCGATATCGATGATGAGTTATCAACGGTTATGCACGTTGCTGCGCCTATAATGGATGAGGATGAAATAATTGGTTCAGTGACGGTTGCCAAAGCTAATATTGCGATGCAGCCATTTATTGAACGCTCTAAAAATCGGCTTATTTTGTGGGGCATCGTGCTTGGTAGCGTTGCCATGATACTTGGTGCGTTAATTTCGTGGCGTATAACCAAGGCACTCGGACGTTTGAGCGATTATGCCGAGCAAACGATTAAAGGTGACAAAGTATCGCCGCCGCAATTTAGAGTGTTTTATGAATATGGCGATTTGGCGCAAGTGATTGACCGTATGCGCCATCAATTAGAAGGTAAAAATTACGCTGAGCGATATGTGCAGAGCTTAACGCATGAGTTAAAAAGCCCCATAGCAGCGATTCGCGGCGCTAGCGAAATATTACAAACATCGCCAGAGCCCAAAAGCCAGCAGCGGTTTCTATCGAATATCGAGCATGAAACGAAGCGCTTACATCTACTGATTGAACGAATGCTAAACCTGTCAGCGGTTGAGAAGCAGCAAATGATAGAGAATCGTCAGTCTTTTTCTATCAAAAGTGCGTGTGAGCAAGCCGTTAGAGCCATTGAAGGGGAATGTTTGCAGCGAAGCATTACCTTGCAAATTGACTTGAACAGGAGTGCTGATGTGTCAGGCGATGAACTCCTATTGCAACAAGCCATCGTTAATTTATTACAAAACGCCGTAGAGTTTTCTCCTGCTGGTGGCTTGGTATCATTAAATTGTGTGACCAAAGAAGGCTTGTTAGTGCTTACCGTATTTAATCAAGGAGAGGCGATCCCAGATTTTGCGCTTGAAAAGCTGCAAGAACGATTTTTTTCATTACCTCGTCCAAGTACGGGTAAGAAAAGTACGGGACTAGGCCTAAACTTCGTTGCTGAAGTGGTTAAACTGCATAGCGCACAATTTACAATCAATAATATTGATGGGGGAGTCGCAGCTAGCATTATATTTTCTCAGTCTAAAAGGCGTTAAATTCCCACCTAAACTACACATAAATCCCACATTGATTATTTAAGCTACTTCTCAACATTAACAAGGAGAAGTAACCATGCAACTTAAATATAAACTCATTGCGATAGGCGTGTTGATTGTCGTGCTGACAGCAGCATTAGCGATGATTAACGGTTTGGTTAGTGAGCGTCAATCACTGCAATATGATGTCCAACAAGAAATAGCCCGCAGTAGCAGTGGTGAGCAGCAAATCATCGGTCCATTTTTGGTGGCGAAGTTTAAAAAAGATGTATTAGAAACGTCCACTGACGGTAAAACTCAGCGTTTGGTGACTCATTATGTTTATAAAAATTTATTGCCAAAAAAGTTTGAGTTTAACGGTAATTTAGACACGCAGTATCGCGCGCTAGGTATCTATAAAGCGCTGCTTTATCAGGCAAAAAATAACATTCGAGGAGAGTTTGTTATCCCGCACAATTGGGTTGAGATGGAAGACGCGACTTTAATGAATGTTGTTATGGTGACGGCCATTAGTGATGTGCGCGGTATCCAAAATGGTTTAGCTTTAACGTTAAATGATAGGTCATTTGAGCTGTTACCAAGTACAGGTAACAAACGTTTTAAAAACGGTGTTCACAGTGATATAGAGCCACAATGGCTTGCACAACAGCAACAACTGAAGTTCAAACTAACCCTCAATCTGCAGGGGATGGAGTCGTTAAATATTGCGCCGATTGGTCAAGAAACCGCAGTAAATATTACGGCGTCGTGGCCACACCCAAGCTTTATTGGAAATTACCTTCCTATCGAATCGACTATTGAAGAAAACTCCTTTACAGCACATTGGCAAACTACTTTCTTCGCCACCAACATGGCGAAGAAAATGAGTCATTGTATAAATAGTGCAGCCTGTGACGATATTCATCATTCTGTACTTGGTGTCTCGCTAGTTGATCCTGTAAACCAATATCTAAAAACCGATCGCGCGATTAAATACGCAGAGCTATTTATCTTGCTAATACTTTTTGGCTTTATGGCGTTCGAAATTTTCAAAGGATATTCGGTACATCCGGTGCAATATACCTTGGTGGGTGTTTCTATGGCTTTGTTCTATTTATTATTGTTGTCTTTGTCTGAGCACATAGCCTTTAATACTGCTTATGTTATTGCAAGTGTTAGCTGTGCAGCGGTATTGGGAATTTATATTTCAGGTGTATTGGGAGAAATTAAACACGGTTTGCTGTTTAGTGTTGGCGTGTTGGTGTTATATGCAATTCTCTTTGGTTTACTAGCGGCAGAAGACTTTGCGCTATTAATGGGGTCGATTTTTGTATTCGTACTGGTTGGCACTGTAATGATAGTGACGCGCCGCGTTGATTGGTATCAGTTGGGAAAATCTAAAGCTAACGATGAGTCGACTGAGATTGCTCAACGCGATTGATAATATGGCTGATGCGATAGGCAAGGATGCCGAGCCAGCCGATTAATACAAGGAGTAAGGCGATGGTAATAAGGATGACAGCGCCGTAGCCTAACCACGAATCTTCGCTTGGGTTATGCCATAACAAGGCTAAACCTGCACCAAATAAAACAAGGCCACTAAAAAACAAAGCAACGCTCTGTTTTATATAGTGGCCCAGCGGGTATAGTAACCGTTTAGCGCGTTCTAACATTAATAGTAAGAATGATCGCCAGCTTGGTGCTCAGTCATATCTTTAACACCGGTTAATTCACCAGCAAAGATTTCTAGCATTTCTTTTTCAATGCCTTCTTTAAGGGTTACATCAACCATCGAACAACCGTTACAACCGCCGCCAAATTGTAGAATAGCGTTACCGTCGTCGGTAATTTCCATGAGTGTTACTTGACCACCATGGCTTGCTAGCTTTGGATTGATGTCTGATTGAATGAAGTAATCAACGCGATCAACCAATGGTGCATCATCGCTTACTTTACGCATCTTAGCGTTAGGCGCTTTAAGCGTTAATTGAGAGCCCATTTTGTCAGTGACATAATCGATTTCTGCTTCATTAAGATAAGGAACGCTTTGCTCATCAACAACAGCAGAAAAACCATTGTATTCAAAACGCTTATCGCTTTCTTCTAGCGCTTCTGGTGGGCAGTAAGATACGCCACATTCTGCGTTTGGCGTGCCAGGGTTAACGACAAAAACACGGATCGCTGTGTTCTCTGGCTGATTACTCAATAGCTCACTGAAATGAACTTGAGCTTGATCTGAAATTGAAATCATTAGCTACCTCGAAAATTGCTCTTTAATCTGACTAAAATGGTCAAGTTTTATATTCTACCGTGTTAATGGGGACGCGGATAGGAGATTTAAATACTTAGCTATAATTTTTCGTCCTTATTCACTAATAACAGTTCGTGCAACTACCCAATGTTGAATCTCAATAGTTTGTTGTTGGAGTATCGTCTCGCTAATTTCATGCATAGTTGCGCCCGTAGTGTATACGTCATCAACTAAGGCAATTGAATCATAGGTAATTGGTTTACGTAATTGAAAGGCGTTGTCTAAGTTGTGTTGTCGTTGCTTAGCGTCTAACTCAGCTTGTGACTGTGTTGAGCGATGCCGTTTAATGTTATCGATGACGGGAATGTTTAGATAGTGACTCAGTTCATAGGCGATTAATTGGGCTTGATTAAACCCTCGCTTTGCTTGTCGTTGCCAATGAAGAGGAACCGGTTGAATCGCTTGCGGCATGTCAATAATATCTTGATCTATAAGCTTATAAATACGCCGTGCTAAAAAATGGGCTAGTTCGCGCGCTAGGCTCATTTGCTGACGATATTTAAAATCGCTCAACAATTGCTTTATGGGCGTTTGATAATACCCACCACTCACAAGAATAAAATAAGGTTCTGATTGTTGGCATTGTCCGCACCATTTCACTGTTGCGGAGATGCTCTTGGCACAACCACTACATAATTGTTGAGGGAATATTAGATCTTCACGGCAAGTATCGCAGAGTCGATGTCGAAAATGGGGGGTCTGTTCTTGGCAAAGATAACAACCATGAGGTAAACCATTACGTAAAGTAATAACAGATTGCGTTATCCAGTGGTAAAACTTGAGTGATACAATACGATATCTGCTAGTCATAAGATTAACTATAGACGATAGAAAAGAGTATCGATGAATCGTTACTTTTTGAGTTTTATTCTGATTAATAAAGGTAATACTACGTGGTACATGTTGAAAAAATAGGTCAGGGCCCAGCGCTTGTCTTAGTGCATGGTTGGGGACTCAATAGTGGTGTTTGGGCGCAAGTTCAGATGTCTTTGGCTGAGAACTTTACTTTATATTGTGTTGATTTGCCGGGTTTTGGCCATAGTGAACAACGCGTTAATTCGAATATAGAGGCATGGGCTAAATCTGTGGCGCAAGTCATTGAAGAGCCTGCTGTATGGTTGGGATGGTCACTAGGTGGGTTGATCGCAACACAGGTTGCACTTGATTATCCTCAGCAAGTTAAAGGGCTCATTACGGTAGCTAGTTCTCCACGATTCTCTGAAAACGACCAATGGCCAGGAATCAAACCTGAAATAATGACAATGTTTACCAAGCAGTTGGCGACAGACTTTGCACAAACCTTAGAGCGATTTTTGGCAATTCAGGCAATGGGTAGCAACAGCGCGAAACGTGATATAAAAGCGCTAAAAGCCGTTCTTGATGAACGCCCACTTCCACAACAACAATCGTTGCACGACGGATTATTATTGTTAAATGATGTTGATTTACGTGAAGCACTTAAAAATATCGAACAACCCTTCTTGAGGATTTATGGCCGCTTAGATTCGTTAGTGCCAAGTAAGGTTATTAGCTTAGTTGATGAATTATCTCCAAAAAGTGAAAAGGTCATTTTCAAAAAAGCATCTCACGCGCCGTTCATTTCTCATGGTGATGAATTTATAGCGGTGGTAAAAGACTTTATGGCGACAGTTTAGCATTAAATTTAACTTTCAATTTTGTGATAATTGATTAATAATTAGACTAACCGCCAATTTAAAAAAGGGATACAAAATGAATATTCAATCTGCATTTGATTCCGGTGTTGCTGGATTTAATCAAGCGACCGAGCGAGCGGCGGAGTCTGCAAGAGAAATTAATCAACAACAAGTGACCCCAGCACAACCAAATGAAGAAGTTGCTGAAACTGAAATACCAGCACAACAAAATACGCCAGTAACTGAAAGTCTTATTAATTTACGTTTAGCAGAAACCCAAGCGCAAGCTTCTGCTAAAGTCATTGAAACTGCCGACAATATGTTAGGTAGTTTAATTGATACCAAGGTTTAAACATTTGCTATGAACATCACCACTAACTATCCAAACGTTAGTCTAGTTACCACTAATCCGGCGACCGATAGAGTTGCTCGTGATAACGCTGTGCGTCCTGTGGTACCGCCGGTGACTCAACCAAATAGCGCTGGCGCTGAACCAGCAGTCGCTGGTGATAAAGAAAAAGCTCAACCTAACTTACCAATCGCGCCAAGTCTTAATCCGACATATGACCAATTACAGCACTCACCTACTCAACCTAAAGAGTTAAACGAAAATCAAGAGCAGTCGGATCAACAACAAAATGAAGAGCGCGAACAATCCAACGATGATAATGAGCGCTTTACAGAGCAAGAACAAGCAAAGATCGATGAATTAAAAGATAGAGATCGTGAAGTTGTAGCCCATGAACTTGCACATGCAAATGCTGGTGGACAATATGCTGGCTCGCCAAGTTATACGTATGAAACTGGGCCCGATGGTGTTAAGTACGCTGTTGGTGGTGAGGTGCCTATTGATACATCAAAAATAACTGGTGATCCTCAAGCGACTATTGCAAAGGCTGCGCAAATTAAGCGTGCTGCACTAGCGCCAGCGGAGCCGTCAGGACAAGACCGAAAAGTCGCTGCACAAGCGGATCGTATGGCTGGTGAAGCTCGTAGTGAATTACTCGCAGAGAATAGCGCTGTTTCTAAGGATGATGAGGAAAGTGAAAGTAATTTCCGTATCGATAATGCGGTTGAGTCTGATCGCTTTAATGAAAAAGCAACTTTAGCGAAAGATGAAGAATTCCAACAAACAATTGTTAATAGAAGCCAGCATATTAATGCCTTCTATCAACAATCTAGCCAAGCTTCAAACCCTCAGTTTTATTCTCAAGCTTAATTCTTTCTCGCTGTATTAAATGCCGCAGCCATTGTTCCTTGGGTCGCTAATTTCTTTTTATTTTCTGTGTGATGATGCTTAGTACCGGATGTACTTTGTTGTTTCATCGATAATGCGATTCTTTTTCTAGCGACGTCAATATCGGTCACTCTAACTTTAACGACCTGTCCAACTTTCACCACTCTACGAGGATCACTCACAAAACCGTCGGCTAGCTGTGATATATGCACTAGGCCATCTTGATGTACACCAATATCGACAAATGCACCGAAATTAGCAACATTGGTTACAGTGCCTTCAAGTTCCATTTCTAATTCTAGATCATTAATTGTTTCAATACCTTCCATGAGTTCTGCCGCTTTAAAATCTCCGCGGGGATCACGTGCTGGACGCTTTAGTTCGTTGATAACATCAATGACTGTTGGTAATCCAATGTTAGTAGTGGTGAATTCTGTAGCCTTTAGATTATTGAGTAGACTATCGTTACCAATTAACTCTTTAATATTCTTCCCACATCTTTTCATTATATTGCTCGCCAAGTGATATGACTCAGGATGAACAGCACTAGCATCTAATGGCTCGTTTCCATTGCTAATACGCAAAAAACCAGCAGCCTGCTCATAAGCCTTAGGACCTAAGCGCGGTACCTTCAGTAGCTGTTTTCGGTTCTGAAATTTGCCAATTGATTCTCGAAAATGAACGATGTTATTGGCTAGCGTTGCATTCAGTCCACTCACTCTTTGTAAAAGAGGCGCAGAAGCGGTGTTTAATTCAACACCAACACCATTAACACAATCCTCGACAACTTCATTCAATCGTACGTTGAGTTGGTTTTCATTAACGTCATGTTGATATTGACCAACGCCTATTGCTTTAGGCTCTATTTTTACTAGTTCCGCGAGTGGATCTTGTAAGCGACGAGCAATAGAGACAGCACCGCGCAGAGATACGTCTAACGATGGAAATTCATTAGCTGCGAGTTCTGAGGCCGAATAAACTGAGGCTCCTGCTTCGCTAACAATGATTGTGGTTATATCTAGTTGATGCTGCTTTTTACAATCTAATACTAATTTTTCAGTTTCACGGGAGCCTGTGCCGTTACCAATACTGATTAACGTAATATGGTGGCGTTTGATTAGCGCTGCTAACGTTGAAATAGACTGTTGCCATTGATTTCTTGGTGCGTGTGGATAAATGGTTTCGGTTGTCAATAGTTTACTTTGCTTGTCAACTATCGCAGCTTTTACACCAGTGCGAATACCTGGATCTAATCCTAACGTTACTTGATTTCCAGCTGGAGCGGCCATTAATAAATCCGATAGGTTATTTGCAAAAACATCAATTGCTTGAGTTTCAGCGCTTTCTTTCGCTTTGTTAATGAGTTCATTAGTAACGCTCGGTAGGACTTTTAACTTCCAACATTGTTGCGCTACATCACTTAACCACAGCGACATTTTTGGATTACGCTGAGAGAGTTTGAGTGACTGGTTGATTAATTCAAGGCAGGGATGAATTTTAGGTTCAAAGCTGAGCGTTAAGTTTATTTGGAGTGCGCCAGCTGCTTTGCCTCTTAATAGTGCCATCATTCTGTGAGATGGAATTTTATTTATGGACTCCTGATGTGCAAAATAATCTTTAAATTTAGCGAGTATATTTGGATCGATTGCTGGTGTTTTCTTACGTGCTTGTTTGGCACTAATAATACCTTGTGACCACAATTGATGACGAATCTTATTCATCATTACAATGTCCTGAGGCAACTCTTCGCTAATAATTGCTGATGCACCTTCTAGTGCTTGCTCTGAACTTTTGATAGCAGATTGTGAAGCGATAAATGCACTCGCTAAAGTTTGTGGAGATTGATTGTTTGATGAGAGTAGCTGTTTTGCCAATGGTGCTAACCCCGCTTCAATGGCAAGTTGTCCTTTAGTTTTACGACTACTTTTAAAGGGTTTATATATTTCTTCTAATGCTGTTTTGCTTTGACACTGCTCGATAGAGCGTTGCAGTGATGAAGTTAACTTTTGGTTTTCAGTTAATGCTGCCAGAATTTTCGTTTTTCGATCAACTAATTCTCTTGTGTAATTTAATTCTCTAGATAATAGCCTCAATTGCGTGTCATCAAGTCCTTGAGTAGCCTCCTTTCGATAACGAGCAATAAAAGGAACCGTAGCTCCTTCATCTAGTAAATTGATAGCTGCTGTTGCTTGAATTAATGAAATGTCTATTTTCTTTGAAATGATATCGACGGTTTTGTTCACTAAGATTTCCGAAGTTTTATGTTACTTGATGAGTGATTTTAAGGATTGCTAATAATAGAGGATATACTATAGTGCGAACGTGGTATATAAAATATAACGTTAAAAACACAAGGAATAAATAATGAATATCTTAACTAAGAGCCTGTTTGCTCTTATTATTTTGTTTGGAATGAATGCTGATTTATTCGCAACTTCTAAGCAAATTCCTGTAAAGGATTTTTTTAAAAACCCTGGTTACAGCCAGTTACAATTATCACCCAATGGTAAGTATTTGGCAGCATTAATTGATGTATTAGACCGCCGAAATCTTATAGTCATGGAAACTAACAACCTTGCTAAATATGAAGTTTTGACAGGCTTTAAAAAGCAAAATGTTGGAAGCTTTTTCTGGGCAAATGATGAAAGAATAGTTTTTACAATGGATAGTAGTAATGGAATGGAGGCTTTAAGTCTTTATACAGTTGAACATGGAAAGAAAAAGCCAAAAATAGTTCAATTGCTGGGCGCAGAACCAACAACTCGAGGTGTCGTTACTGCAAGTATCGTTTCTACTCTGCCGGAAGAGCCTAATCATATTATCGTTTCTTACAACAGGCGTTATATCAAAGCGCCTGATCTTTATAAAGTTGCATTAGATAGCAAGTGGAATGGTAAAAAGAAACGTAATCACTCAATGAAATTAATTGCAGAGAATCCAGGTAATGTTGAAGGATGGATTGTGGATCATGATGGTGATGTTCGCGGTGCAATTTCTGTAGATGAATTAGTTGGGAAGTTCTTATATAAAGATAAAAATGAAAAAGAATTTAAAACATTAGCAACTTATAACATCTTTGATGAGCATATTTCACCGTTGGGCTTCACATATGACAATCAAAAAATGTACGTGTCTTCGAATATTGGACGTGATCGTAATGCTATTTACGAGTTTGACCCAAAAACAGCAAAACTTGGCAATTTAATTTATGAGCATGATGAAGTAGATGTTTCTGGTTTAATGATGTCACGTAAGCAGAAAAAACTTCTTGGTGTGTCATATACAGCTGACTATCCTGAAAGAGTGTATTTTGATGTAAAAGAAAAACAGCTCCAAGCCTCGTTAGAAAAAATCTTTAAAGGCAAAAGAGTTTCGACGGCTAGCATGGATAAAGAAGAAAAACTAAGAGTAATAGTTGCTTATGATGAAACGGATCCTGGCACTTACTACCTTTATGATGGTGTAAAAAATAAAATTAGCTTGTTGGCTAAGGTAATGGATTGGTTAAATCCAGAGCAGTTAGCTAAAATGAAGCCTTTCCGCTTTAAAAGTCGCGATGGTCTAACTTTACGTGGTTATGTTTCTGTACCTCGAGAAAGTAATGGAAAAAACCTGCCACTGATAATTAATCCTCATGGTGGTCCATATGGTGTAAGAGATAGCTGGGGATTTAATCCTGAAGTACAGTTCTTAGCTAGTCGTGGCTATGCTGTCGCGCAGGTGAACTTTCGTGGTTCAGGTGGTTACGGAAGAAAGTTTGAGCAAGCTGGTTACGACGGTAAATGGGGTGCTGAAATGCAGCACGACATTACAGATACTGTTGAATATCTGATTAGCCAAGGTATCGCAGATCCTGATCGTATTTGTATCTTTGGTGCAAGTTACGGTGGTTATGCAACGATGGCTGGATTAACGTTCACACCAGACCTTTATAAATGTGGCATTAATAATGTTGGTGTAACAGACGTAGGACTTCTATTTGATACACTGCCAAAGCATTGGGAAAATGGCCGTAAAGCATTAGAGAATCGTATTGGAGACCCAAAAGACGCTAAGTTGATGGAAAGAATGTCGCCACTTGCACATGTTAAAAATATTAAAGCTCCTGTGTTTATTATTCATGGTCGACGTGATATTCGAGTGAAAATGAAGCATGCTGATTTATTACGAAGTGAGCTTGACGAGCTAGGAAAAGAATATGAATGGCTTGTAAAAAATAAAGAAGGCCATGGTTTTAGAAAAGTTGAAAACAAAGTTGAAATGTATGAAAAAGTTGAGAAGTTTCTAAGTAAACACCTATAGAAACAACTTATCGGAATCAAGGCCAGCAATTCGCTGGCCTTTTTAATTATTTACCAAATACAGCTAACTCTTGAGCTAGTTGCTCTTTAACTTCCGTTCGCGCTAAAAATGCGTTGTTGAAAGTCGCTACTGCTGGCCAGCGAGTGGCGTCGATATCGAACTGTGTATGATAAAGGCTGAGCATGTGGCTGCCAATAGATAAGTCAGCGACACTGAATGAGTTACCGACAAAATAAGGTTTTCCAGCGAGTGTTTTCTCTAAATAATCTAATTGTGCTGGGATTAAATTAGTAAGTAAGTCATCAACTCGCGTCTGGTCTGTATCGTGTTGGAAAAACATTGGTCCAATGATGCGTTGATAATAAAGTGCAGAAACCACTTCTGAAAATTTGGTATCACTATATTCTTCTAGCGCAAGGGCTATTGCGTATTCTTCCGCGTTTTCAGGATACAGCGAGTTAGTGTTATTTGTACGTTCAAGATAAGCGATTATTACCGATGAGTCCGAGAATGCAGTGGTGTCATTGAGTCGATAAGCTGGAATTTTTCCAAATGGTGAGGCTGCGCGAAATTCAGGATCATCACTGCCTGGCATCGTTGGTTTTAATTCAGCACTAATGCCTTTAATTGCATGCGCTAGTAATGTTTTACGAACGTACGGTGAAGGTGGTACACCATAGATAATAGCCATATTTCATTTCCTCTTTATAAACCATTCGGTCTAGTTTTGTTTAAAAATATAAAGTGTATTCAGTATTCTTTGTTTAACTCAGTAATTTAAGGGTGAACGCATGCCACCTATTGAGTGGCTCACCACTGCTGAGTGCTTTCATCCTCAACATCGCGCCTTCCCAACTGTCGACGATAAAGTAAGCTGTTTGTTCGGCGTCAATATCAGATGATATTTCATTGTCCTGAATTCCTTGAGTAATGACATGCATGAAAACCTGCGACATACGCTGCAAGGTGTCATTGAGTTTCTGGGCGAACACGGGACATAAGTCGGTAAGCTCTTGCGTTAAATTGCCAATAGGACAGCCATAAGAAAAATTAGATTGTGAAAAATCGTCAAAGTAATGCTGGTGAAAAGCGGTTATTTTTTCACGACTGCTGAGTGCTGGATTATGCAAATGCAATGGAAGACTATTTTTAAACTGCTGACGATAGTGGTCAATAATGGCAAAGCCTAGTTGATCTTTGTCGTCAAAATGAAAATAGAATGAGCCTTTAGAGACATTGGCAGCTTTTAATATCTGCGCAATACCAGTGTGATTAAAGCCTTGTTGATAGATGAGTTGAGCGGCAGATTCGATAATGTTCTGCTTGGTCTGCTCACCTTTAGATAATGTATTCATAAAGCGATAATAGACCGAATGGTTTATTATTGCAATGACTGTTAATAACTATTGGTTATTTAGCCACCAAGACCGTTGGTATTGTCGGGTGTTATTTGTCGTTAAGTCGTCAAAATTAACCGATTGCCCAAAAATGGGAGAAAGCATTTGTGTATTGTGTTTAATGCTTGCGCTGAGTGCGCGATCTAGCGGTTCAAACCATTCATGAAGTGCCAAGTCAAAAGTCGAATTATGAATAGGCAGCATAAATTTACCTTTTAAATCAACATGAGCTTGGACACTTTGTTCTGGATTCATATGAATTTCATTCCATAGATCGTTGTAGGCGCCTGTTTCTACCATGGTAATATCAAATGGGCCGTAGCGTTCACCTATTTGTTTGAAACCTGGGAAGTAACCAGAATCACCACTAAAAAATACTTTACGTTGGCTGCTGTTTATCACCCAGCTTGCCCATAGTGTTTCATCTCGGTCAAACAGGCCACGGCCTGAAAAATGTTGCGCTGGCGTCGCAACAAATTCAATGCCTTCCAGTGTCACTGTTTGCCACCAATCACGCTCAATAATCTTGGTACTGTCGATAATATCTTCAATATGCTTACTTAAACCAAGTGGCACGACAAAGTGTTTAGTTTTCTCTGCAAGCGCTTCTAATGTGGCGCTATCTAGGTGGTCGTAATGATCATGACTCAAGACAACAACTGCAATTGTCGGCAAATCATCAACATTGATAGGCATTGGATGAAACCGCTTAGGGCCAGCCCATTGCACCATAGATGCTCTCTCACTAAATACGGGATCGGTCAGTATATAATGCCCATCTAATCGCAGTAGCTGTGATGAATGACCAAGGCGAAATAGAGCATCATGCGTTTCGCTGAGGATATCTGCCGTAATTTCATTGACGGGAATGTGTGTTGGTGTTGCTGCAGCACGTTTCGTCGTTGCATAAGCTTTGGTGATGTCCCAAATATTTCTCATACTTGTTGCGTAATTGATGTGTTGATTTAAAAACTTACCGTCGGATTTACGCGATGTATCATATTCGTATGGCTGGCTAATGGCATTGCTGTTCATAAGGGCTCCTGTCAACGTAACTATTGCACTAAAAATTAAAGTGGCAGATCTCATTTTTATTACCTAAAATGTAAACTATACGGTGTAGTTTATTTATTGTTTGTTGATAAGTAAACGTCATGAGTTAAAATAATCGAAATTATGTGATGTAAGTGTGTTGGTATGACAGAAGCAAAACAGACAAGAAGTGAGTTAAAACGCAGCGCTATTTTGGTGGCTGCCAATAATGCATTTAGACAAGACGGCGTTAAAGCTACTAGTATGGATAAGATTGCGGAATTGGCGCAGGTGTCTAAACGTACCGTTTACAATCACTTTTCAACTAAAGAAGCATTAGTACTTCAACTCCTCTCTGAGTTGTGGGGTGATGCCGTGATGAAGACAGGCATGACTTATCAGGCAGATGTGCCCATTGAGCAGCAACTCACTGATATTTTATTGTTAGAAGTGAAAACCATGGCTAGCGAAGAATATATTGCGCTAGTTCGCGTTGCGTTAGGGCACTTCTTATTTGAAGCGTCTGAACTGCAAGAAGAAATGTGTAAAATTCATAATCGCGAAACCGATCTTGAACGTTGGTTAAAAGCGGCGGTTGCTGATAATAGGCTGCAAATTGAAAATGTTGAAGTGGCGATGGAACAGTTGCATAGTTTATTGAAAGGTAGCTGTTTTTGGCCACAATTGATTCGTGTATGTGATGTGTTAACTGAGCAAGAAGGCAAGCAACTCGTTAACCGTAGTGTTGAGATGTTTTTGAATCAATATCAGATCAAAGGTTAGGCTTTTCATCAATGAAGAAGACTAATTTAGTGACACCAGCGGGTTGGAATAAACTTGATCAGGAGTTGAAGTATTTGTGGAAAGTAAAACGTCCTCAAGTGACTCGTGCTGTGTCTGAAGCTGCTGCTTTGGGGGATCGTAGTGAAAATGCCGAATATAAAGAAGGTAAACGCGAATTGCGTTCTATTGATCGTCGATTACAATTCTTAATGAAACGTTTAGAAGAGTTAGAAATTGTCCATCATGCCCCTTCACAAGAAGGAAAAGTGTATTTTGGTGCCTATGTCGAACTTGAAAACGATCAAGAGCAGCAGGCTATTTATCGCGTTGTAGGCCCAGATGAAATTGATGTCGATAATAATCACATTACTATTGACTCACCAATGGCTAGAGCCTTAATAGGTAAAGAAGTTGACGATGAAGTCACTGTTAAAACGCCCTCTGGTGAACTCGTTTGGTACATCAATAGAATTTACTACAAAGCATAATTCTCCAATCCTTAATTAAACATACTTTGTAACAAAGCACCGTCAAATTACACAATTGAGATTTTGCTTTATAAGCCGTTAGATTTTATAGTAATTGTTATTGAATCTAGTAGAGAAATAATCATGAGTCATGAAACCACCAAAATTCTAGTTGTCGATGACGATGCGCGCTTACGTAGCTTGCTAGAGCGTTATTTAGTCGAGCAAGGTTTTCAAGTGAGAACGGCCAACGATGGCGAGCAAATGGATCGACTGATGGAGCGAGAAAATTTTCACATGATGGTGCTAGATCTCATGTTACCTGGTGAAGATGGATTAACGATATGCCAGCGTCTACGTAAGAAAAATAACGACATCCCTATTTTGATGTTAACGGCTAAAGGTGACGAAGTTGATCGTATTATTGGTTTGGAGTTAGGGGCTGATGATTACCTACCTAAGCCATTTAATCCTCGTGAATTGTTGGCGCGAGTCAATGCTGTACTGCGTCGTCGTAGCAATGATGTGCCCGGCGCACCTTCACAAAATGAAGAAGAGATCGAATTTGGCGACTTTAAGTTAAATCTTGCAACTCGCGAGATGCATCATGGTGATGAAGTCACATCTCTCACATCTGGCGAATTCGCCGTCTTAAAATCGCTAGTAACCCATCCACGCGAACCATTATCACGAGATAAGTTAATGAATATGGCGCGTGGCCGAGATTATAGCGCGCTTGAACGTAGTATTGATGTCCAAGTTTCTCGTTTACGCCGCATGATTGAAGATGATCCAACGAATCCACGTTATATTCAAACAGTTTGGGGCTTAGGTTATGTATTTGTTCCTGACGGTCGTGCCCACTAATGAAGCGTTGGTTTCCTAAGAGTGCTTTTGGTCAAACGGCGCTCTTAATAGGTTTTCTATTGCTGATCAACCAACTTGTTTCTTATACGCTTGTTGCTAAGCATTATGTCGAGCCTAGCTTTAGACAGATAACAACACTGCTAGCAAAGCAAGTAAAACTGGTATTCATGAATATGCCAGAGCAAGGACGAGAGCAACTTCCTACCGACGAAATTCTTACCGAACAATTTAAAGAAGTCACTGGTTTACGTGTTTATCCTGCATATTTGGCCTCTCGTTATGGGCTGGATAAAGCGGTTCCTTATCGATTTATATCGGAACAAATGAGTGAGCACCTTGGCGGAAAAACAGAAGTTCGTGTCGCCAAAGAAGAGCTATTTATGGTGTGGATAAGACCGCCTCAAGATCCCTATATTTGGATTAAAATTCCGTTAGAGAAATTTGATGATAGTGAATTTTCGCCACTGACATTTTATCTTATTGTTATTGGTAGCCTGTCGTTAATAGGCGGGTGGCTGTTTGCCAGACATCTCACTAAACCGCTTCGAAACTTACAACTAGCGGCGAATCAGGTAGCAAAAGGTGAATTTCCAGAGCGCTTAGCATTTGAAGGCTCGTCTGAAGTTGTCGATCTAACAAGAGCTTTTAACTCAATGGCGTCAGGTATCAAGCAGCTAGAAGATGATCGCGCTTTGTTGATGGCGGGTATATCTCATGATTTACGAACGCCGCTGACGCGAATTCGCTTAGCGACAGAAATGCTTGATGATAAAGAATCATTCTTTAAAGAAGGTATTGAGCAAGATATTGATGATATGAATGAAATCATCGATCAATTTATTACCTATATTAAGTTAGATCGTGAAGAAATCGCAGAGCTTAATGATTTGAATGAAATTATCAGTCAAGAAGTGAAAGCTGAAGCGAGTCGTGGCCGTAATATCACTGCTAAGCTTGATAAAATCCCATTGATGATGCTTAGGGCTAATGCCCTTAAACGTGTGCTTGCTAATTTAATTAGTAATGCAATTCGCTACGGTGGCGGTGAAATTGAAATTCAGTCAGGTATATCTGGTCGAGGCGTTGCCTATTTCAAAGTAGAAGACAATGGTCCAGGTATTCCGATGGAGAATATCAAGCAACTCTTTAAGCCTTTTGTGCAAGGGGATAATGCGCGTGGTGGGCAGGGCAGCGGATTAGGTCTCGCCATAGTTCATCGTTTTGTAAACAATCACGGTGGTCGTGTACTCATTAAAAATCGCGATCAAGGTGGTCTTTGTGTACGGATTGAACTACCAATTTACAAATAAACTATTAATACTCTGTTTATAATAGGTTTTGCCTATTATATTTATCGTTTGTTTCATTTGGCATTTTGCATAATTTTTCTTCATACTGGTTTCATAGTCATTTAACACATGACACCTTTAAAATCAGTATGGAGAATAAAATGTTAGAAAATAAAGAAGGCCAATCAGTTCCTAATGTAACGTTTAAAACTCGTCATAACGACGAATGGTTAGATGTAACTACACAATCTCTTTTTGAAAATAAAACAGTCGTTGTATTCTCGTTACCAGGCGCTTTCACCCCAACATGTTCTTCAACGCATCTTCCTCGTTACAATGAGTTAGCGGGTGTATTAAAAGCGAACGGTGTTGATGAAATCGTTTGTATGTCTGTTAACGATACCTTTGTAATGAATGCATGGCTTAGCGATCAAGATGCTGAGAATATAACGGTTATTCCTGATGGTAATGGTGAATTCTCTGATGGTATGGGGATGTTAGTCGATAAAGAAGACCTTGGTTTTGGTAAGCGTAGCTGGCGTTATTCTATGCTGGTTAAAAATGGTGTTATCGAAAAAATGTTTATCGAGCCAAACAAACCAGGTGACCCGTTTGAAGTTTCTGACGCAGATACTATGCTTAACTATATAAATAGTGATGCTAAAGCACCAGCAGATGTTGCATTATTTAGTAAAGTTGGTTGTCCACATTGCGCCCGAGCTAAAGAATTACTAGCTAGTAAAGGTATGACATTCGAAGAGATTGTGGTTGGATCTGATGCGACTTTATTATCGTTACGAGCAATGACAGGAAGAACCACAGTACCACAAGTGTTTATTGCCGGTGAGCATATCGGTGGCGCTGATGAGTTAACCGCTCATTTAGCATAATGATAATGGAACAATGAGGACAGGATGATGATTGATTTGAAAGTGAAGGATTTTATAACGCAAAATGCTCCAGTGATTACATCAACAACATTGTTATCAGATGCCGTTGATAAGATTGAGCAAAGTGATCAAGATAGCGCTGTAGTGGTTGATAATGATCAAGTTGTTGGTATTTTAAGTGAACGCGATTGTTTAAAAACGCTTATCTCAAGTAGTTATTATTGTGATGGCGCACCGACTGTTAAAGAGTTTATGAAAAGCGATGTTGTGACTGTGAATGCTGACGATAATATTCATGATGTGGCAGCAAAGGTTATTTCAGATACGGCGGGATTTTGTGACCAAACATGTTTTCCGGTTATGCAAAATAATGTGTATGTAGGTCTTATTGGTGTTAAGGGATTGGTTGAGGCGCTCAATCAATATTTTAAAACCTGTCAAGCGTACTAAATATCGCCAAGTTCTTGTTGTTTCAACGTAAAAACCAATATCAATGATATTGGTTTTTTTATTTGGTTTGCGTGAAAATTGCACTCACTTCAAAGTTAGTCAAATAACTTGCACGAAAAGTAGGTCAAAATGCAATGATCCTGTACACTAGCCCGCTTTTTGAGCCACTGCCTTTTCGTCCACCGATGATTAGCTAACGAATAAATGAGTTTAATGATGAAATTTGCTGAATTGGGCCTATGTCCACAAATACTTGAAGCTGTTGCAGCCCAAGGTTATGAATCACCTTCACCGATTCAAGCTCAAGCTATTCCTGCTATTTTAGCCGGTAAAGATGTAATGGCGGCTGCGCAAACTGGTACTGGTAAAACAGCGGGTTTTACACTACCTATTTTAGAAAACTTAAGTAAAGGTAAGCCAGCTAAAGGCAATCAGGTTCGCTGTTTAGTGTTAACTCCTACTCGTGAGTTGGCTGCTCAAGTTGCTGAAAATGTTTCGCAATATAGTCAAAAGCTACCGTTAAAATCAACAGTCGTGTTTGGTGGCGTTAAGATTAATCCACAAATGCAAAAACTGCGCGGTGGTACTGATGTACTCGTGGCTACTCCTGGTCGTTTACTTGATCTATACAGCCAGCGAGCAATTCGTTTTGATGAGCTTGAAGTATTAGTATTGGATGAAGCTGACCGTATGTTAGATATGGGCTTTATTCACGACATTAAGCGCATTATTAAGATGTTGCCTAAAAAACGTCAAAACCTACTGTTTTCAGCGACATTCTCACAAGATATTCGTCAGTTAGCAAAAGGATTAATTAATGATCCTGTTGAAATATCGGTAACCCCAGAAAATTCAACTGTTGATCGCATTGAGCAATGGTTATGTCCATTAGATAAGGGTCGTAAAACGCAAGCATTGACCTTCTTAATCGAAGATAATGACTGGCAACAAGTGCTTGTCTTCTCTCGTACCAAACACGGTGCAAACCGTATTGCTAAACAATTGGAAGCAAAAGGACATAGCGCAGCGGCTATCCATGGTAACAAGAGTCAAGGTGCAAGAACAAAAGCATTAGCAGGCTTCAAAAGTGGTGAAATCAAAGTGCTTGTTGCTACAGATATCGCTGCGCGTGGATTAGACATTGAGCAATTGCCGCAAGTGGTAAATTTTGATTTACCTAATGTTGCTGAAGATTATGTACATCGTATCGGTCGTACTGGCCGAGCTGGTGCAACAGGTGAGGCTATTTCGTTAGTCAGTAATGATGAAATGCAGCAACTTCAAGATATTGAACGCTTGATCAAAATGTTGATTCCAAGAAAAGAGATTCCAGGTTTTGAAGCAATTCACCGCGTGCCTGAAACAGAATTAGACACTCGTCCAATTAAAGCTAAGAAGCCGAAAAAGCCTAGAAAGCCAAATCATGACCATAAAGATGGCCAGCGTTCTGGTGAAAATGCACGTGGGCATAAGCCTAAGAGTGCTAATGGGCGCCATAAGCAGGGCGATGGCGGTAACAAACAGGGAAATGGTGGAAACCCTCGCCGTAGTAATAATGGCGGTGGTAATAAGCCTGCAGGCGGCGCTAATAAAAATAGACGTTCACGCCCGCAAGTTTAAGATAGCGATTTAACCTACAGGTGTTAATAGCTCAATAATTGAGAACGTAGCACCTTGTGGGTCGTTAATGACAGAGAATCGACCCACTTCAGGAATTTGTGTTGGTGGAACGCAGATTACAGCACCTAGCTCTTGGGCTTTGTTGGCCATCTTTTCACAATCATCAACGGCGAAATAATTCATCCAGTGAGGTGGTGTGTCTCCCCACTCTTCAGTCATTTCTAGCATGCCACCTTCTTGATGAGATCCCACTTTTAACTCGGTGTATGTAATGCCCATCATGTCCTTGTCATCAAACTCCCAACCAAGCACTTGATGATAAAATGCCTTACTGTCTTCACGATTAAGTGTTGCCAGTTCGCTCCAACATAATGCACCTTCTACATCTCTTACTTCGATGCCTGTGTGTTGATTGGCTTGCCAGATAGCGAACACTGCACCATTTGGTTCTTGTAAAATGGCCATACGACCGGCATCCATTACGTTATGCGGGCCAGCAATTACAGTTGCGCCTAACGGCTCGGCAAGTGCGAGAGTGTCGTCAACGTTATCCACAGCAATATAAGTTAACCAGTTGGTCATTACGCCTTGTTCTTCTTGTTCTGGCATGCGCTGAAACATCGCGGCAACGATTTTGTCATTACAATGCATTTTTGTGTAAAACATGCCATCGCCAATATCTTCGTCGTCGGCGCGCCAATTGAATAAATCGCAGTAGAAAGATTTGGCTTGTTGCCAGTCGGCGGCTGTTAATTCTAGCCAACAGAATTGCCCTTGCTGTTTCTTGTCCATCGTTATCACCTTTGTTAAGAGTGGGAGTTTACACCCTAGCTGGTGAGTAAGTTGAATGCAAATTTAAACGATTTCAACTGGGAACGAGATGCTAAATACGGTTCCTTGATTAATTTCACTGGCGCAGTTAATAGTGCCATGAAGTTGATTAGTAACGATGTTATAAACAATGTTTAACCCCAAACCACTGCCACCGTTATCGCGATTAGTCGTATAGAAAGGCTCAAATATTTTACTTAAATTTTCGTGCTTTATGCCGCTTCCATCGTCAATTATCATTAGACTTAATTGATTGTTGGTTTGAGCAACCTTGATGTCGATTGCACCTTTTGTATTGGGGAATGCGTGAATGCTGGCATTAAGCACAAGGTTAGAAATAATTTGCGCAAATGAACCGGGGCAGCCATTAATCGTTAAGTCAGGATCGCAAGATACTTCGATGGTGATTTGTTGCTGCTTAATAACGTGATGAATACTCGTGAGTATCTCTTCAATATATTCAGCCACATTAAAAACGCGAGATTGTGATGAACTTTGATCGACAGAGACCTGCTTAAAGCTTCGTACTAGCTCTGCTGTACGCTCTAGATTGCGCATTAGTAACTCCGCAATTTCCTTAGACGCACCCAAATAGCTATCAAAGTCACTTTTTTTCATTTTTTGTTGTTGATATTTGTGGTCAATATCTTTATTTAGCTCGAGAAAGTGTGTCGCTGCTGTTAAGCCGATACCAACAGGGGTATTTATTTCATGTGCAACCCCTGCAACTAGGCCACCTAAACTCGCCATTTTTTCTGATTCAATGAGCTGCTGTTGCGCTTCTTTAAGTTCTTTAATTGATGACTCAAGCTCAGCGTTGCTATTCATTAATTGGGCATTATGCGTTATTTGGGCTTCTTCTAGTTGTTTTTTATCATTGATATCCCGCCACACCACGTGCACTGTATTCTCATTATTACGAATAATTTGTGTGAGTACTATTTCAACCCAAAACAGCTGTTCATCAGCTTTTTTGAAAACCCATTCAAAACGTTGTGAGCCGTCGCTTGAGCAAAGCTCATCGATGTTTTCTCTTTGTTCTGCAGATATTTGTCCATTCGGTTGTTGTACCGGCGATATATCGACAGGCGTTAAGCCAATGATTTGATGCTTGTCATTAAAACCCAGCATGGCAATGGCAGCATTATTACAATCAGTGTATATACCGTCTGTCATTAGTAGTAAGCCATCTGACGTATCGTAGAATAAGGTTTCAAAAATTTCTTTTTGTTCTTGCAGTTCAGCCATGCTTTGAGAGAGTTCGTCATGAGATTGAGAGACTTGTTTTTTAGCAATTTTCACGCGGCGATAGCTGTGGAAAAATATCAGTGTAATAACGAAAAAAACCAGTAATATCCAATAAATAATTTCATAATCGATGGCGGTTTTTATGCTGCGTTTTACCCACCGTTGGCGAATTTCATTATGAGTAGCATCATCGATTGATGTGAGTACTTTATTGATAATCGACAGCAAGGTTTGTTGATCGTCGTGCACCATGATGCGATGAGAAAATCCTGCATCTAATTGACCGACAATCTTGAGCCGATGATAGCGTGTCTCTAATTGAAATATAGCGACAGCCATATGGCCAATATATGCGTCGGCTTTTTTCTTATCGACTAAAGACAGCGCTTGAGCCATTGAACTTGTCTCGATGATTTTAGCTTCTGGGTATTGTTTTTTAATGAAATAAAACACAGGATCGCCCTTTGGGAGGGCGATTGTTTTATTAGATAGTTCGCTCAATGTATCGACAAATGAAGCGTCTTCTCCCATGACAATACCAAAGTTAAAAAATGAAAACTCATTAGAGATAATGCCAGACGAAGCGTGTTGCTCAATGTCGGTGATTCCGGGAATGAGATCAATACGTTGTTGCTCAAATGCTTTAATAACACCCGGCCATGTTTGTTCTTCAATTAAGGTAAATTCAATACCAGTTTTTGCGCTAATAATATCTAGATAATCGGCCATTAAACCGCTGAATTTTCCATTTTCTACAATGGACAATGGATGCCAATTAACTTCAGAAAAGCGAATTACTGGATGAGAGTCGAGGTAGCGTTGTTCTTGATTGGTAAACGCCAGTTCATTATTTTGATAATTGAGTCGATGATAGATAGCCGAAATATAACTAAATCGAGTTTGATCTCTAAAATGCTGAATATTGGGGATTAAACTAGTACCTTTTAAACTGTTGTTAATATGTTCGTCGGCAAAGTAGACGTTGAGAAATCCCTGAGGTGAAGCAACTTTGTCGAATATATTAATAATATCTTGCTGGTTAAAGTAGGGGGTAGAAGCTGTTGGAATAACAGACTGTGAAATAAGTTGTTGCTGATTATCAAATACATCTATTCGCTCGATATACGGAAGGCTAACTAAGGTGTCGAGTAATGACTTGAGTGGTGTTGGATCAGGAGAATACATGTGGTTGGCAATAATGGCTGAGAATAGTTGGGCTGCTTCGTTTTTATGTTGAATGACGTTATTAGTATACTGCTTAATAATGTAATCGTATTCTCCACTCTCCTTAATGTTTTTTAGTCCTCGATTAAATCTGTCGCGAATGTACTTATCTCTGAATCCAACTTGAGTCGCATTGCGTTTTTGAAATGGATAATGAAAACTAAATTTTTCAATTCCTTGGCTATTTTTGTGCTGTGCATGCCATGCAAATATGCGTTTATCGATAACTAGCACGTCACCTTCACCCTGTAAAAATGACGCGACTTGCTGCTGTTGAAATTTGTATTCACGGTAGTTGTCTGGACGAGTTTGCGGGTTAAATAATTCGTAATAATCATTACCAAGATATTTATAGGCGTCGACAAAAGAAAGCGTAGCTAGGCCGTCAAGTTGATTAACTTCGTTAATGGTTAGGTTGTCGCTTTTTCTAGAGACAACGATATTTTCAAAAGTAACGAAAGAATCGGAATAATAATAACCATCGTTTTTTGCATTAACTGCAATTTTAGCGTCTAAATTGGCGTTGTTATTTAATGCTTGATGGAGCAATGGTGTTGAAAGGTATTGGGCGTTATATATTTCAATACCTTGGTTTTTCAGTACGCGATACATTAAATCATATTCAATTCCTCGAATTTTAGGGTGGTCTAATGTAAACGGTTCTTTGCCTAATCCAAAAGCAAGATTGAGTCCGGTTTTGTGATGAGTAGCCGTTAACCAGTCGTTGGTAATTATCTTCTTTCTGGACTGACTAATGAGCATGAGTGATTTGCTTAAGATGCTTTTCAGAAGCAGATCGTTGGGCTGTATTTGCATCGCGATATGTTGACGTGACTGGTCGTGTAACGGAATAGTCTTGATGCCGTGTATAAAGTTGTTTTCAATAAATTGTGAAATTAAATAGTTATCTCCCCATAAAGCATCTGCCTCATTGGCATTGAGAAGTTGTAATGCATGATTGTAATCATCTGCATAAATGATTGTTGTTTCTTTATTTAGCTGATTTGAAATGTCTTGATAGCGCGAGTTTTTTATAATGAGTAAGCTCTTATTTTTCAGATCGGATAAATCGCTAATGTCGTTACGTGAGTCGCTAATAAATAAAGATGAGTCTAAGCTTAAATAATTAGTGGTGGTCGAATTCGTGTATTGAAAAAGGCTACTAGTAAAGTTAGCTGGGATGATATCAATTAATTGATCTTCAAATGATTGCTGCAATTGTTCTCGGCTGTTATTAACCGCTTGAAATGAAAGGCCGGAGGTCTTTGACACCTCAGCGATAATATCACCAACAATCCCATTGATAGCATGCTTTTGATTGGAAAAAAGATATGGCTTCCAAGTATCTACACCTACTTTTATTGGTGGGGCCTCGCTAATATAAGCTAACTCTTCATCAGTAAATAACCGGTTATTGTTACTCGTGTTAAACCATTTTTCAGTTAACGCTGCTAGTTGTTCTTTTGAAATTGATGTTACGCCTTTATTTATGATCTTATGGAGCAAAGGCTGGCTGTTATGCGTCGCAATGGCTAGATTGCCTGTGTTGTTAATTATTGCTGCAGCCAATTTTAATCCCATCTTCTTTGCTTTATCGCTATTAGCGTGCGTAAAAATAGTTGCGTCCACTCGACCTGAAGCGACTGCTTGATAGCCGGCATCAGTTGAGGGCAAGTATTGAATTTCTTTTGGGGTTACATGTTGTTTTATATAATCACTTATTAGGTGGTTTTTAAAAATGGCAATGCGTTTTCCTTCCAGATCTTGCAGTGACTTAATGTCATTATTGTCGTTCTTGGTGAGGACATGCTGTGCTGCAAAGTAATAAACAGGAGAAAACGATAGATACTGTTGTCGCTCTGGCGTTGGAGTTACTGACATCAATGCCCTTATTTTCCCAGCCACTAGTTCGTCAAAGGCTTGAGACCACGAACTATGGCGTTTGATTGAAAAATCTGTCTGCAGGTTTTTGTTAATTAACGCGATAAGTTCCTTATTAAAACCGTCAACACGGCCTTGTTGATTGATAAATACAAAAGGATACCAGCTATGATCAGACGCAATTTCTACTCCAGGATTAGCAGCTAGCCATTGACGCTCTTTGGGGGTTAATAATGAAGGATTATGATGATGTAAGGTAGGAGTAACGAGCGATTGCTGATTCACAGAAGCAGCTGCTGTATTAACAGTACTTAACAGGGCAATAATGCTTAGCAGTGACAACAAGAAAGTTTTCATGAATTGCCCAGATAATGGTTAACGAAAATACAATTGAATTTTAAGTATAGTCGTTAACCATGAATACGCAGGGCGCAGCGCAGATTAATCCATCAAGTGCTCTAATCCATAGACAAGCGCGTTACGTTCAACTACTTTCTTACAGGCCAATACAACACCAGGCATAAAAGACTCGCGGTGTTGGGAGTTGTGTTCAATCTTCAGTGTTTCACTCAAGCCACCAAAGAATACGGTTTGCTGAGCAACAACGCCCGGTAGACGAATTGAGTGGAGTTTAACGCCGTGTAATTGTGCGCCGCGAGCACCTTCAAATAGCTCTTTGTCGCTGGTGGTTTGCGGTGTGCCGGTACGTGCTTGGGCAATCATTTCCGCGGTGCGCAACCCAGTGCCTGATGGACTTTCTTCTTTTTGTGGACTGTGGGCTTCAATAACTTCAACATCGGGTAGATATTTAGCTGCTTCGGCAGAGAATTTCATCATTAGTACTGCGCCGACACTAAAGTTAGGGGCAATTAAACCGCCTAGTCGTTTGTCTTGAGATAATGCTTGTAGCTCTTGTACTTGGCTTTCTAAAAATCCACTGGTACCGATAACAGGACAAGCACCATTATTTAGAATGGTCTTTGTATTGTCGTAACCTGCTGATGCGGCCGTAAAGTCTACGACCACTTGAGGTCTTAAACGTGTAATGGTTGCTGCTAAGTCGTCTTGATAATCAATTTCGCCTACTAAATTTAAAGCAGGATCGTTATTAATAGCACTAACTGCTTCTTTTCCCATGCGCCCATTGGCGCCGTTTACTAATACGTTAATCATTGTCGTGTTATTTACCTAATGCAGATTTTAGTGCCGCTAAACATAACGCGACATTTTCGTTGCGCGCCGCGTAGCCCATCAAACCAATGCGCCATGCTTTACCAGCGAGTGCGCCTAAGCCTGCACCAATTTCTAAGTTATAGTCATTTAGTAATGTTCCGCGAATGGCTGCATCATCAGCACCTTCTGGAATTACTACGGTGTTTAATTGTGGTAGTCGATGCGCTTCATCAACAATAAACTCAATACCCATTTCAGTTAAGCCAGCCTTGAGTTTTTCGTGCTGTGCTTGGTGGCGAGCCCATGCGTTCTCTAAACCTTCTTCTTGTAGCATAACTAGCGACTCATGTAGTGCATATAACGAGTTTACAGGAGCCGTATGATGATAACTACGCTTTCCTTGGCCACTCCAATAACTCATCACCAGCGTTTGGTCTAGGAACCAGCTTGGTACTTTACCATCACGTTGACTTAATTTTTCAATGGCACGTGGGCCAAAACTCACAGGGGAAATGCCCGGAACACAAGATAAACATTTTTGGCTGCCTGAATAAATGGCGTCTATACCCCATTCATCGACGCGTAATTCGACGCCACCTAATGACGTTACTGCATCAACGATAGTCAGTGCATCGTGTTCTTGCGCTAGTGCACATAAGGTTTTTGCATCAGATAATGCACCCGTTGATGTCTCGGCATGAACAAAGGCTAAAAACTTAGCATCAGGATGATCTTGTAGCGCCTGTGTTACTTTATCAACAGAAACAGGGTGACCCCACTCGTCATTAATCACAACAGCTGTAGCGCCTAAACGCTCTACATTTTCCACCATACGCATGCCAAACACACCGTTTACACAAACAATCACTTTGTCTTGGGGCTCAACTAAGTTAACAAAACAGGTTTCCATGCCTGCACTACCAGGTGCTGATACCGCAATAGTAAACTCGTTTTTAGTTTGAAATGCATACTGAAGGAGACTTTTTACTTCATCCATCATTCCAACAAACTCTGGATCTAAATGACCAATAGTAGGACGGCCTAATGCTTGTAAAACGCGTGGCGATACATCACTTGGCCCTGGACCCATTAACGTGCGCGGCGTTGGATGAAATGATGAAATAGTCATGAATTAAGTCCTTTAATGGGTTAAAAATAAATTGTAAACAGGGTTATCACTTTCGTTCTTATACTGATACCCAAGCTGCTCTAAATGTTTGATAAATTCATCGTATTGCTCATCTGGCAATTCGAATCCTGCTAATACTCTGCCAAAAGCAGCGCCATGATTACGATAATGGAATAAGGTTATATTCCAATTCTCCCCCAGCGTCGCTAAGAAATTTGTTAATGCGCCGGGACATTCTGGAAACTCAAAGCTAAAGAGCTTTTCTTGCACCATTTCCTGAGGGCGGCCGCCAACCATATAACGAACGTGTAATTTTGCCAATTCATTATGTGATAAGTCTTGTGCGGGATAGCCCTGTTCGGTCAAGTTATTAATGGTTGAATTGAGTTCTGTTTCGCCGTTGGCGAGACGTAAACCAACAAAAATACTCGCGTTACTCCGATTAGCAAAACGGTAATTAAATTCAGTAATAGGTCTGCCATCTAAAATTTGGCAAAAACGGCGAAAGCTGCCTTTTTTCTCCGGAATAGTCACGGCGAGCACACCTTCTTTTTGCTCACCTAACTCACAACGTTCAGAGACATAACGCAGGCCATGAAAGTTAACATTAGCGCCCGACAAAATAGCCACAAGGTGTTGTTGTTCAACATTATACTGTGCGCAGTATTTCTTTAAGCCAGCTAATGCTAACGCGCCAGAAGGTTCAGCAATAGCACGAGTATCTTCAAAAATATCTTTTACCGCAGCACAGATTTCATCGCTTGATACCGTAATCATTTCGTCAACATAATCTTTGGCGAGCCTAAAGGGTTCATCGCCAACACGTTTAACGGCAACACCATCGGCAAATAAACCGACGCGATCTAAATCTGTTGGTTGTCCTGCTTCTAAAGCAGCACACAAGCAGGCTGAATCTTGGGATTCTACGCCGATAATCTTGATATCGGGACGTACCATTTTTAAATACACAGCAACGCCAGCAATTAAGCCACCACCGCCAACAGGAACGAACACTTGATTGATTTTGCGATGTTGTTGCAATAACTCCATCGCAACAGTGCCTTGACCAGCGATGACATCTTCATCATCAAAGGGAGGAACAAATACGCGTCCTTCAATATTTGAGAGTTCTTTGGCGTGAGCATAGGCTTGGTCAAAGTTATCGCCATGTAAAACGACATGACCACCGTGTAATTTAACGGACTCCACCTTGATATCTGGTGTCGTGCGCGGCATGACGATGGTGGCGGTTGTTTTTTTACGTGTCGCAGATAATGCAACTCCTTGTGCGTGATTACCCGCTGATGCGGTAACAACGCCACAGGCTAGCTGCTCGTCAGTCAACTGAGCAATTTTGTTATAAGCACCGCGCAGCTTGAAGCTAAATACTGGCTGTTTGTCTTCACGCTTTAATAAAATTGTATTGTTTAAACGCGTCGATAGCTTTGCTAGTGAATCCAATGGCGTCACTATGGCGGCGTCATAAACAGGGGCTTGGAGGATTTTTGTCAAATAATCCAAGCCGCTCAGTGGTTTTACGTGCTGCGTCATTAGTCTTCCTTGTCAAGCAGAGCGGCATTTCTGACCGCACCTTTATCTGCGCTGGTGGCTAACATCGCGTAGGCTTTTAATGCTGTTGTTAATGGACGAACTCGTGATACTGGCTGCCATGCGGCTTTGCCTTTGGCATTCATTGTTGCGCGGCGCTCAGCAAGGGCTTCGTCGCTAATCTTGATGGCAATAGAGCGCTTAGGAATATCGATATCGATGATATCGCCTTCTTCGACTAATGCAATATCACCGCCATTAGCGGCCTCTGGTGATACGTGACCGATTGATAAACCTGATGTACCACCCGAGAAGCGACCATCGGTGATTAGTGCGCAAGCCTTACCTAGTCCCATCGACTTCAGGTACGTTGTCGGATATAGCATTTCCTGCATGCCTGGACCGCCTTTCGGCCCTTCATAACGGATAATGACGACATCACCAGCAACAATTTTTCCACTCAAAATACCTTCAACCGCGCTGTCTTGGCTTTCAAATATTCGAGCTGGGCCGGTAAATGTTAGATTGTCATCATCAACACCTGCTGTTTTAACGATACAGCCATCTTGGGCAAGATTGCCGGATAGTACAGCGAGACCACCTTCTAAGCTAAAGGCATTTTCAAGGCTGCGAATACAACCGCTTTCGCGATCGTCATCTAAGGTGTCCCAGCGACAAGACTGGCTAAAAGCTTTGGTGGTGCGAATGCCTGCTGGGCCCGCACGATAGAAATCTTTTACCGCTTGATCTTGAGTAATGGTGATATCGTACTGTTCGATAATTTGAGCCAAAGATAATCCCAACATGCTACGTACTTCAGTGTGTAACAAGTTAGCACGAGCCAGTTCTCCCAAGATAGAAACGATACCACCAGCGCGATGGACATCTTCCATGTGATAGTCAGGGGTTGATGGCGCGACTTTACACAGTTGAGGTACTTGGCGTGATAAGCGATCGATATCGTCCATCGTGAAATCGACATCGCCTTCTAGTGCGATGGCTAATAGGTGTAATACCGTGTTGGTTGAACCGCCCATCGCGATATCAAGTGTCATTGCGTTTTCAAACGCTTTTTTCGTTGCGATAGCACGTGGCAAGGCGAGCGGATCATCATTTTTATAAAATGCTTCACACATATCCATAATGCGTTTTCCGGCATTTAAGAAAAGCGCTTCACGATCGCTATGGGTTGCTAATAATGAACCATTGCCCGGTTGTGCTAGACCTAACGCTTCCGCCAAACAGTTCATTGAGTTGGCAGTAAACATGCCAGAACAAGAGCCACAGGTAGGGCAGGCACTACGCTCGATTTGATCGCTTTGCTCATCGGATACGTTTTTATCGGCGCCTTGAATCATCGCATCGACTAAATCGAGTTTGATAATTTGTTCTGAAAGCTTGGTTTTACCTGCTTCCATTGGGCCACCTGAGACAAAAATAACTGGAATGTTTAAACGCATCGCCGCCATTAACATGCCCGGCGTGATTTTGTCACAGTTGGAAATACACACCATGGCATCAGCACAGTGCGCGTTTACCATATATTCAACAGAATCAGCAATGAGTTCACGAGATGGCAAGCTATAAAGCATGCCACTGTGACCCATGGCGATACCGTCATCAACAGCAATAGTATTGAATTCTTTTGCAACACCACCTGCTTCTTCAATCGCACCCGCGACTAACTGTCCCATATCTTTTAAATGTACGTGACCCGGTACGAATTGAGTAAACGAGTTTACTACCGCAACAATTGGCTTACCAAAATCATCATCCGTCATGCCTGTTGCTCGCCACAGTGCACGAGCACCTGCCATGTTACGCCCTTGAGTACTGGTTGCTGATCTTAGTTTTGCCATGATAATTCCTACTTATTTGCGGAGTCCCGCTCATTAATTTTTAAATTTGGTTATGCGCTTTTAGACGTTTGCATCATATTTAGTTCGGTGACGTCTTTAACGTCAACCAGCTTAGCTAGCTGGTTGGTAAGCAAGTGCAGTGCGCGTTGGCTACTAACGGTGAGTATCAGTTCACCGTCTTCATGCTGCCAATTTAATTGATCGATTTTATAGCCACGATGACGAACGACACGAAGTACGCGTTCTAAAACTTCGGGTGATTGATTCACAACAAGCTTAAGTTGATGTTGAGCTAAGGACATTTATACTTTCTCCATCATATCGGCGTTTGAAGCACCAGGTGGCACCAGTGGCCACACGTTATCAGCTTCATTGATACGTACGTGTAATAAGAATGCGCCGTTGCTGTTAATCATTTCATCCAGTGCTGGAGCAACATCTGCTTGCATGGTGATAGTTCGTGCTTGAATATTAAAGGCCGACGCGAGTGTGACAAAATCTGGATTGTCGGTAAGTATGGTTTCACTGTAGCGCTCTTCAAAAAACAGCTGTTGCCACTGGCGCACCATGCCTAATCGTTGGTTATCAATCAGCACGATTTTGACATTAAGCTGTTCACGCTTGATGGTGCCAAGTTCTTGTACGTTCATCATGAAAGAACCGTCACCTGACACGACAACAACAGGATCTTGACGACCACGGGCGTGTCGAGCGCCGATAGCAGCAGGTAGCCCGAAGCCCATAGTACCAAGCCCTGAGCTTGATAAATGATTTTCAGGACGGGTAAAATTCATATGTTGAGCAACCCACATTTGATGCTGTCCAACATCACAGCTCACAACGGCGTTACTCGGTAGTTTTTCAGAGAGCTGATTAAGCAATTTAGGGGCGTAGATGCTGCGGTACGGTGCATCGTAGTTCCAATTATATTGCACTTTAAGATCGCGACAATATTGCTGCCATTCGTGAATGCTCAATGTCGTTGTTAGTGCAGGTAAAATATCTTTTAAATCACCACACAGTGATACATCTGATTGGCGTAATTTATTGATTTCAGCAGGATCGATATCGATATGTAAAACACGGGCATTAGAAGCAAAGCTTTCTAAGCGACCTGTCACACGATCATCAAAACGCGCGCCAATAACGACTAACAAATCACATTCGTGTACACATAGGTTTGCTGCTTTAGTGCCGTGCATCCCTAACATGCCTAAGGCATAAGGTTTTGAATTGGGAATAGCACCGATGCCTTTCAGCGTTGTTACAGACGGAATGCCTGTGGCATCAACAAAGCCTTGTAGTTCATCAACCGCGTTTGCCATGCCAACGCCGCCGCCAACGTATAAAATAGGCTGTTTAGCGTTTGCTAGTAGCTGTTTTGCTGCTTCTAAGCGCTCATCATCGTACTGGGTAATAGGGTCTTTAGTTGAGATTGTTAGTGCTGCTTCAACTTCGGCTAATTGAATATCTTTTGGGATATCAACAAGCACTGGGCCTGGACGGCCTGACTTAGCAACGGTAAACGCTTGCTGCAATACATTTGCTAGCTCGTCCTTATCCGTCACCATGAAGCTGTGCTTAGTGCAAGCCAGTGATAACCCTAAAACGTCCATTTCTTGGAAGGCATCAGTACCGATGACCGCTGATGTAACCTGACCTGTGATGGCTACAATGGGTACTGAGTCCATGTATGCATCGGCAAGGCCGGTAATGAGGTTGGTGGCGCCGGGTCCAGATGTGGCGATACAAACCCCAACTTTGCCACTCGCTCTAGCATAACCAAGCGCAGAAAATGCAGCCCCTTGTTCATGACGACACAAAACGTGTTTTAAACCGCCGTCGTATAACGCATCGTAGACGGGCATGATTGCGCCGCCTGGATAGCCAAATACGGTTGTGATCCCTTCTTGTTTTAAATAACTAACTAATAAATCTGCACCGCGCATTTTGTGTTATCCATTGCTATTGATATAAAAAAACCCCCGAAACTTGCGTGTCGGGGGTTTTATGTAATTCGCTTGGCTTAATTAAGCACTAGCTCCCCGACGCTGTGGTGCAATGACCACGACGATAATGTTAATAATCAGGATTAGCTTGTTAATTAAGCGCATGTAAAAATTCTCTTACAGCCCGTTGGAGGCTTATTGGAACCTAAAGTGTTGACAAGTTGTATCACGATGATTTTGTAAACACAACCAAGTATTAATAACTATTTTTTAACACCTAGTGATTATCGGTATAGAACAGTTTACTTATACCTACAAAACAACGATATAGCATTTAAGTTATCTTTAGTATTAATGCTGTTTATTTTGAGTCTAGCGCTACAGCTAAGGGCGAAAGGGTGATAGATGTTCTATTCTTGTTACCTAATGGACTATTTAGGATTGAACAAAATGTCACTAGCTGTCGTCTATAGTCGTGCCAAGGTTGGGGTTGAAGCGCCGCTTGTTAATGTTGAAGTTCATTTGAGTAATGGACTACCCGCTTTCTCCATTGTTGGTTTACCTGAAGCTTCCGTTCGAGAATCTCGAGATAGAGTGCGCAGTGCACTCATTAATGCTGGATTTGAGTTTCCTGCTAAGCGTATTACCGTCAACTTGGCGCCAGCGGACTTGCCGAAGGAAGGGGGGCGTTTTGACTTGGCCATTGCGATTGGAATTTTAGCTGCTTCTGAACAAGTGCCAGCACAATTTATTTCGGGCTACGAGTTTTATGGTGAATTAGCATTATCGGGATCGTTACGTAAAGTCTTAGGTATTCTCCCTGCCGCGCTCGCGGCTAATAAAATAAAGCGACAGGTAATAGCATCAGCACAAAATCAACACGAACTCGCATTGCTGGAAAATCCCGATAATAAAGTCGCTAGTCAATTATTAGAAGTAACGGCGTTTTTGCATGGCCAACATGCGTTAGAAACACCGCAACCTATGGTGGAATTATCCGCGCCCGAGCAATTAGATTTACAAGATGTAATTGGACAACCATTGGCTAAACGAGCGCTAGAAATAGCAGCAGCTGGTGGGCATAATATTCTAACATTGTACGGCATTACACACAATATTATTCTGATAATTATTTCAATAAAAAATACATTTTCTTTATCACATAAAGTTAACTTTATGCACTAAGCAAGGATGATAAATATCATGGATGAACAAACCAAAAATATCACTTTAGAGCAATTAATAAATCAAAATGAAATATCACCAATTTCAATTAAAACTATTCACCTTTTAACTGATGATTTAGATAAATTTATTATTGCAATTACATGGAGTGAAGGAAGTGAAAGCCACTTTAAAATGTTTAGACAACAAGAACATTTTAAAGTATTAGTTTTTAATAAATTTCTATCTACATACAATAAACTTTGGTATGAGCAGGCTACACAGTGGTTAAATAGTCCTAGAATCCCTCTAAAGTTAAATGCTTAGTAAAAGCATTCCATATAAATTTGTGAAAATCTGGAGTTGTACAGTGTTTATCAGATTCTTTGTTTTTATTTTTATTTTCTTAAATATTAGTGTTGCAAGTAGTAACGAATTTAAATCATTTTCTAGTGCTAAAAAACACTTATCAAAGCAAGTGAATGCTAATACTAAAACAATTTATTGCGGTTGTAGTATTAAAAAACAGGGTAAAAAGCTTGTTCCTGATCCTGCTTCGTGTGGCTATGTCCCACGAAATGAATTAACTAAAAAGGGCAAAGTAAATGCTAGAGCAAAACGGATCGAGTGGGAGCATATAGTGGCTGCCGCAGATTTCGGGAATCAGCTTCAATGTTGGCAGTATGGAGGAAGAAAAAACTGTAAAAAAGTTAGTGCCAAATTTAGAAAAATGGAAGCTGATATTAATAATTTAGCCCCTGCAATAGGTGAAATAAATGCAGACAGGTCAAACTATCGTTTTGGCATGATTGAAGGTGAAAAACGTGCTTACGGGGCTTGTGATGTAGAAATAGACTTTAAGCAACGTGTGATTGAGCCACCACCAGAAGCCCGTAAGAAAATTGCAGAGACTTATTATTATATGCAACGAACCTACGGACTAAAAATTTCTAAAAAGCAGAAGAAGCTATTTGATGCTTGGTTGATACATTAATTCTTTGTTGCAAATCAAAAAGTAAAGAGGTGTGGTTTTTGATTCGTTGGCATCTCTGATATAGTGCGTGTAGCAAAAAACAGGAGCAACGCTTAATGAGGGAATATGACAACCATTGCTGATATTCGAGAAATGATCTCTGCAAATAATATAAAGCCTGATACGGATAATATATTATTTGAAGGCACGTTACAAAATGCCAATTCTGAAGAACAAACATATCATATTTATAATGGATTAGATCCAATCAGGGCAAACCTATGTGATTCCCTATGGGGTGCTTTTACTTTAAAGTTGATCGAATTTATTAAGTCACAAAATTACATGCAAGAAGAACTCGAAAAAGTCGCTGATTCTATTCAAATTGATGATTATAAATGGGATTGGTTGACAAAAGTTTATTTTCATAAGGGCGATGAATACGAGTGGTTTTTTTTAGATATTGATAATAAACCGCAAGCAGCTTGTCTAATATATCATCCTAAGAAAAGTGCTATAGATTCAGGTGATATTTTTTACATTGAATATGTCGCTGTAGCTCCTTGGAATAGAAATAATCCGATGGAAGTAAAACAATTTAAAGGGGCTGGCTCAGAAATTATTAAGTGTGCAATTCAGTATGCTACTAATTCTTTAGGCTTACGTTATGGCTTTTCTTTACATGCACTACCCAAGGCGGAAGGTTTTTACGAAAAAATCGGAATGACAAATTTTGAAGCTTTAACTAAAGACACCATGAAGTATTATGAAATGTCAGACGAAAACTCCCAAAAATATATGGGGGTATTATGAGTAAAGTTGACTTAAATGAAATGGATGATTTTTTTGTAACTTCTGACTCGGCTGATTCTTTAAAAGATTTAGTGGAATCTTATTCAGAATATGAAAATCAACTTGCACGTATCCCTAAAAAATTTACTATCTCAGATGATGTTTCAAAATTAAAGTTTTTCAGAGAAGTTCACTCTAATCGCAAATCGGAAGCTCTTTACCGTAAAAGAGATGATGCTAATAGTGCGTTATCAGTATATTGGTTATCACGGGTTAAAGAATTAGCTTCTTTTTATGCTTCTTTTAATAATGTGGCTAAATTTGACGGTATTACTAAAGCTGATCTAAAACAAATAGCTACATTAAGCCATGATGTTAAGAACTTAACTATCTTGGAAGATTTTTTCGCTGAGCGAGGAATTATATTTGTAACTGAACAATCACTGTCAGGTCTAAAATTAGATGGCGCAGTATTTATGCTTAATTCAGGGCAAGCTGTAGTGGCACTTAGCTTAAGGTATAAACGGTTAGATTATTTTTGGTTTACTTTAATGCACGAACTTGCTCATTTATGTTTGCATGTAGACCAACTCGGTTCACCAATTCTTGAAGATCTAGATAGTGAGGCTCAGTCTCTAATCGAATTAGAGGCAGATAAATTAGCACTTAACTCTTTTGTACCAAGGAATATTTGGAGAAATTGTCCGCCTAAATACAGCTTTTCTGAAGAAAGCGTAATTGACTTTGCAAATGAAATGGGAATTCACCCTACTATTGTTGCTGGTCGCTTAAGAAAAGAACTAAATAGGTATGATCTTCTTTCTAAATTGATAAACAGGATTAATGTACAGGAGTACTTTTCATAATGAGTTATGTACCATTTTTAAAATATAAAGTTAACGAAGTATCAGCGTTAAAGGCATTAAATCCTGTTGATAAGCAACGAATTACACCGTTTTTTGATTTGGCTAGAAAAGATACACTGGACAGTGCTAGCTTACAAAAGGCAATAGATACAGCTTACCGAAAATATGAAATAAATTTAAAAAATTTACCTTACTTCTACATTGATAATTTTGATATAAATGACAGTATACTGATCAATGGTGATGATAATTATTCCTATGTATTGGAAAAGTTTTCTGACGCAAAAATAGTTCCTGTCGTGGGCATAGATCGAAGTGAAAGAAGAAATGATGTAGTTGTAGAGGCTAAAGTAAATGACATGCTTTTACTTGATACTGTAGCTCTAAGAGTGAGTTATGAAGATATTATTTCTTATACATTGATTGAAGATGAAATAACGGAACTATTTGATTCTTTGAATGAACATTTTGATGATTACCATTTAATTATTGATAATCGAATATGTCACAACATTGATATTGATGTTAGATCTGCACAAATAATAAAGTTTATTAATGATATATGTGATGATTTTGATTTTGATAAAGTTATCGTTACAGGCTCGTCTATACCAGCATCAATTAGGGACTTATTAGAACCTAATAGTGATATCACCATTGATAGATCTGAGGTTAAAATCTTTAATAAAGTATCGCATGCTCTTCCTTTTGTAGTTATAGGGGATTATACAGCCGTAAGTCCAAATTACTCTGATGTACAAATCAGGGGGGAACTGATGAGAAGAGTTACAGCCCCAAAAATGATGTACAGTTTCGATCACAAACTAAATATCAAACGGGGAGGAGCTATTGAAGGTCATCCTAGAGGTAATAAACAATATAATGATTTGTCTGTTGTATTAACAGGGGAAGCTTTTTTTAGAGGCTCAGTTTATTCATTTGGAGATAAATATATTAATGAAAAAGCAAATGATATAGGTAAAGATGCTAGCCCTAGCACAATCCCTAAAGCCTTAATAAATGCACATATGACTTATATGCTCAATGACTTTACATAGTTATTCTATTAAACAATGAGTTAGCGATTTCAGTATTTACTTTCTTTAAAGTTAAATTGCTTGCTAGCTCGGTTACTAGCTCTTGTTTATTAATTCTCTTTGGTAGTTCTATATCATTATTATTACTAACATCTAGCATTTCTTGCTTCCATAAAGTAAGCAATGCCACTTCTTTTACAAAGTGTGGGTTTGATGTTGCCTTCCTATGGTGACGAAGCTTAACTGTTCCATTGTCGTTATAGGCAATTAGAATTCCCCAATGTTCGGGAGTAACACTCAATGATTTTTTTAGGTGATTATCAGTAGTAACTAAAGATATTTTTTTGAATACTAAATCGTAAAACTTCCCCTGTGTGAGTAACCTGCTTACGTTATCTGTTTCTCCCTTGATTTCAAAACAATGAGGCTCTTTGTAAACAGCTACTACGTCAGCGATAGCATTGCCTCTATGAACGTGTAATTCATCAACAATAGCTCTAGGTTTTACAGGTAGAGATTTTAGGTAACTCTTTAATTTTTCTCGAATTGTAGGGTCATTAAGTACAATTTTCATTTTTTAAGTTACAAGTTTTTTTGAATGTTCCAAGTATACATCAACAAAGAAATTAGTGCATTTGTAATATCTTGCCTGTACATGCCAACTTATGAATATTTACCTTACAAGGTATTGTGTTTTATATAATTTTTCATTATATTTTTAAAAGGGATTTTAAGTACCCTGTTAGCCGCCCTTGGCGAAGACCCCAATAGGTCAACTTCGACAAATAGAAATTTTATTTTTTTACGTATAACTTCGTGTGTACGTTAGGCGGCTGCGTGTGCCATATGCGAGGATATACTTATGAAAAATAAAAACCGCAACAAAAATGATCACCTTCAATTTCCTTCTGGTCGTACAGTAAAACGCTGTAAAGAAGACGCAAAAACACTTAGAAAAGCATCAAAAGATACAGATAATTATCTTAGTTATAGTAAAGCCCTTGATGTGATTGCCGCTGAAAATGGTCTAAATATGAACTGGGATAAAGCCGTTAATCATATTATTAAATCTGCTGAACAAGTAAATGAATTTGAATCTAAGGAGCTTTTTAACAAGTTGGTTGGTACAGTTCGAAACGAGCAAGCCAACTATAAGAAGCAAGTCTTAGCTAGATTTGGAAGAAGTGGGAAAGTTTTCTTGCCTGATGGTGAAGGTGGGAAATTAGAGGTTTTTCAGCATAAAAACCATAATCGTGGTCTTCTGATCTCTCAAAAAGTTGCTGATCTTATAGAGGCAGATATAGAGAGAATGGGTGGAGTGGAAAAGCTAAAGGGTTATGATGATGGTAATGTCCAAATTATTTATGAAAAACCTAATAGCACAAGTCACTTAGCCTATGAATTTCATCTAAATCAAGATGGTGTTATTCATTATTTTTGTCGTTGTATGCCTTGGCAGGGTTATGAGGCAGAATTACACATTAGAGAGCATTCTATTAACTATGTGGGACAAGGTACAAAGGCAGTAGATACGGCTCTGCATTGGACTGGCTTTTCATTCTGGCATGAATACATGACACCAAGAGTTAGTTAGAAATAGAGCAAAAGTAAGCTTAAGCGGTCAAGTCTTACAAGTTATAGGTCAAACATAATAATATGTTTGACTTGGCTGTAAAGAGAGCTTTAACAATAACCTGTTAAGGCTTTCTTTTGATCAGAGATCAAAGTATTAATCAAGGGAGTATGAAATTGAATCGTAACACATTTATAGCATTGACTATTTTGGGGCTAACAGCTTGCCAAAGCACTGGCGTTATACCGATGGATCACGGAACTTATATGATTGGTAAAAAAGACGGTTCTCCAGGGCTAGGCGTGTCACTTAGCAATAAAGCCGAAGTTTACAAAGAAGCTAATGCTTTTTGTCATGAAAAAGGGTTAGAAGTAGAAACTATCAAAGTTACGGTTTCACCTGCTAAATTAGCAAAACTTGGTTCTACTGAATTAGAATTTAAGTGTGTAGCATCAGAAAAGTAAACACCATCTGTAATCCATTCTAAGAGTTTTTAAACTGTTGGTTAATACAACGGCTAACTTCACCCTTTGTGCTTCTTATAGCTTTGTATAGTGAGCTTTACTGTTAAAATTAGTAAAAGCTCATTAGATTTAAACTAATAATCTGATTGTTATCTAATTTAACAATATTGATATATCCTTCTTTTTCCATATTCTTTAAAGATCTCGAAAGCTGTGATTGCTTTATACTTCGATCTAAATTCTCCATTTCATCAAAGTATTTATCATTATAAAATTTTAAAAATTCTTTTTGTGTAACATTGCTTTTTTCTTTGAATTCTTCTACTTCTATCAATATATATAATAGTTTCATTTCAAACTTAGTTATATCTGAATGTATAACGCTGTTTAAAATTGAATATATATTAAGCTTTAAATTATTTGGATCTCTTGACTCAAGTTCATTTATTTTTAATGTCATAATACTTGTTCTGTCTCTTATACACATCTCCGAGCCCACGA